>VFSW01007796.1_pt1 | contig 15488 bp, 12 predicted proteins | sample 5358111 | NCBI WGS metagenome assembly VFSW01 (sample SAMN11554181, study PRJNA540505) | mine drainage metagenome | isolation source: sediment from site ElyBrook_90M | place: USA: Ely Copper Mine, Vershire, VT | collected 2017
CCTCGTCCTCCGGGACGGCGCGCTTGGGGGAGGCGCGGAATGCGAGGACCAAGGCGACTAGCAGAACCATGCCTTCCTGAAACACGCACCAGCAGCCGGCGGCGGTGACGGCGAGCATCCAGATTTGCATTTTATTCAGGGAGCGGATGGCGCGGCTGCCGTCGAGCTGCCAGACGGGGATGAGATTGAAGAGATTGACCCACGCTCCGGCGCGGGCGACGGCGGCGAAGAGGCCATTGCCGGTGGCCATGAACAGGCCGTAGACGGCGAGGCTGGCGAAGAGGCCCCACACCGGACCGCCGATGCCGACGCGGGCGTCCTCCTTGGCCGACGCCGGGTGTTGTTTCAGGCGCACGAAGGCTCCGAAACCGGGGATGAACGTGGGCGCGCTGGCGGGCACACCGAAACGGTGGAGCGCGGCGACATGGCCCATTTCGTGAACGTAAATGGACAGCAGAAAACCGAGCGCGAATTTCCAGCCCCACAGCGCCCAGTAGACCGATAGGCTGACGAGGAACGAAAGCAGCGTGCCGAGCTTGGAAAAGCCGAGAAGAAGGAATTTCGCTTTGCCAAGAAGAGCGGCGGCGACGCCCACCGGACCAAGGGCCTTGGCCCGTTTCCACCAGGGCTGTCCGGGCTGCCCGCGGGCGCCGGCTTGGCGGCTTAATGCGGCGATCTTCGCCTCCACTTCCGCGCGCTGGCGGGTGCCGGGAGGTAGATAGCCGATGGCTTCGCGCCACGCGGCGAGGGCCGCGGACCACTCGCCGGTACGTTCGGCCATAGCGGCGCGTTGCGCGAGGTTTTGCAGCGCTTGCGAATGGACAAGGCGACCGCAGGAGGGGCAGCTTAACAGGCCGGGTGCGATCTCGCCGCCGCATTCGCCGCAGCGCAGGGAGGGGGGCGCGATCATGGGCGATCGGGGACCGCGGCGTGGGCGAAAAACGGGCCGGTGAATCGCACGGGTACGCGGCGGTTGAACTTCCAGGCTTCCCACAGCCCGATGGCGATGACGACGATGCCCAGGATGTCGCGGAAGCCACCGATCAAGGGCGCGGCGATGGCCAACGCCAGGGCGGAAACCATGTCGAGCGCCTCGTGCGACTTGAGGATCCCGGGGACGTAGGAGGAGACGATGGAGAGATAGGTGAGCGACATGGCGAGGGCTTGGTAGCGCCAGCCGCCGAGGGAGTCCGATCCTTTGCGCACGGCTTTGCCCACGATAAGGCCGACGACGACGGCGACAAGGCCGATTTCATAACCGGTGGCGGCCAACACGGCGTAATAAAGCGCCGCTCCGGCGATGGCCGCGCCCACGCCATAGAGCGCCGCGCGTCCGAAGCTGGCCGAGCGTTCCAGGCGATCGAGCGAGCTTTCGATGCGCTGGCGGCACGGCGAGCAGTAGATGTGGCCCTGGAATTGGAAATACTCGTGGGCGGGCCGGTGGCAAGCGGCGCAGAGCGGACCTTCGCCGCCGTGGGTGAACTCCGCGCGTTCGAATTGCAGATCGCCGGAACCCGGCGTGGAAGGGGAAGGCACTTTCTATCTTTTAGTATAGGGTTCACATTGCCGTAAGCGGGGGTCGGCTAGAATTGACGTTTGACCGCCGAAGACGCCATCATCGAAGCGCGCGATGTAGAGAAATTCTACGCGCAGCCGGACGGGAACCGCATCCAGGTGATCGCGCCGGCGACGATTTCCGTCTATCCCGGCTCGATCGTCGCGCTGCTGGGGCCGTCGGGTTCGGGGAAATCCACGCTGCTGCGCATGCTCACCGGGCTTTCGACGCCGTCGGCGGGCGAGGTTTTTTGGCACGGCAAGCCGATCCGGGAGGAGCCGCCGAACGTCTCCATCGTGTTCCAGAGCTTTGCGCTGTTCCCGTGGCTCACGGTGTTTGAAAACGTGGAGGCGCCGCTGAAGGCGCGCAACGTTCCGCCGGAGGAGCGGCGGAAGCGGAGCATGAAGGTGCTGGATACGGTGGGCCTGGACGGCTTCGAGGCGGCGTATCCGAAGGAGCTGTCGGGCGGGATGAAGCAGCGCGTGGGCTTTGCGCGGGCGCTGGTGGTGGGGCCGGAGATCCTCTTCATGGACGAGCCGTTTTCCGCGCTCGACGTGCTGACGGCGGAGAACCTGCGCAGCGAACTGCTGGAGCTTTGGCAGAATCACCGCATCGAGACGCGGGCGATTTTCATCGTCACGCACAACATCGAGGAAGCGGTGCTGCTGGCCGACCGGGTGATCGTGCTGGGCAAGAATCCGGGGCGCATCCGGACGGATTTCCGCGTCGAGTTGCCGCATCCGAGGGACCGCAAGGCGCGGCCGTTTGTCGAATACGTGGATTACATTTACAAGGTGCTGACGAAGCCGGAGGCCGAGCCGGACGGGGTGATCGGGCAGCCGGGAAAGGCGGCGGGCGCGGCGCGGTATCAGATGATTCCCCACGCGCGATCGGGCGGGATCAAGGGGCTGCTTGAGATATTGATCGATCAAAACGGGCGGACGGATCTTTATCGCCTGGCGGATCAGCTGGGTCTGGAGATCGACGATCTGTTGCCGATCGTCGAAGCGGCGTCGATGCTGGAGTTTTTGAAGGTCGACGAGGGCGATGTCGAGATTACGGCCGGAGGGCGGCGATTCGCCGAGGCGGAAATTCTGACGCAGAAGCAGATCTTCCGCGAGGCGGCGTTCGGCCGGGTGATTCTGCTGCAGCAGATCGCCAAAGCGCTGGCGGCGAAAAAGAATCACGCTCTGCCCGACGAGTTTTTCCGCGATTTGCTGGACGAGCATTTCAGCCGCGAGGAAGCGGACCGGCAGATGGAGACGGCGATCGATTGGGGCCGCTACGCCGAGTTGTTCGATTACGACGCCGCGGGCCAGCGGTTGTTCCTTCCCGAGGAGGCCGAGCACGTGGCCGAAGCCGGAGCCGCGGGTTAAGTGCGGCGTCCGGAATTTGCCCAGGCCGCCGCGAAGTGGACGCCGGAGCGCACGTGGTCCGTCTTCACGGACATCGCGGTTTTCGCTTCGGTGATCGCGGCGTTCTATGGGGTTCTGAACATCGGGCAGTATTGGCTGGGGCAGGCCACGCCGTCGGTGACCATCTCGCGATCGCTCACGGCGCTTCCTTTTTACGCTTTCTATTCGCTGGTGCGGTTGTTTTTGGCCTATGTGCTGAGCCTGGCGTTCGCGCTCGGTTACGGTTACATCGCGGCACACAACCCGCGGGCGGAGAAGCTGATGATCCCGCTGCTCGACGTGCTGCAGTCGATTCCGGTGCTGAGCTTTCTGCCGGGCGTGATGTTGGCGATGATCGCGCTGTTTCCGGGAAGGCAGATTGGCGTGGAGTTCGGCTCGATTCTGCTGATTTTCACCGGCCAGGTGTGGAACATGGCGTTCAGTTTCTATTCGTCGCTGAAGTCCATTCCGCGGGAGCTGCGAGAAGCGTCGCGGATTTACGGGTTTTCGAAGTGGCACCGGTTTCTGGAGCTGGAGCTGCCCTACGGGACGATCGGGCTGGTGTGGAATTCGATGGTCTCGGTGGCGGGAGGGTGGTTCTTTCTGATGGCGTGCGAGATGTTCGAATTGGGCAACCGCGACTTCCGGTTGCCGGGACTCGGCTCGTATCTGCAAACGGCGGCGGGGCACGGCGATACGGCGGTAATTTTGTGGGGGCTGGGCACGATGATTCTGGTGATTGTGCTGCTCGACCAATTGATCTGGCGGCCGGTGATCTCCTGGGCGGACAAGTTCAAATTCGAACAGACGGAATCGACGGACGCTCCGCGATCGCCGATCCTGGCGCTACTGCGGCGGTCGCGCGCCTTGGAATTTTTGCGCGCCCGAACGACGGAGCCGATGATCGAGCGATTGTGCCAAGGCGGCAGGCGCGCGACGCGCAAGGCTTCCCGCCCGGAGAGCGCCGGGTCGGGCGCCGCCGTCTGGACGGGAGGAGCGTTCTTCGCCTCCGTTGTAATCTACGGTCTGTTCCGGTCGGCGCTGTTGTTGCGCGGGTTGACGCCGGCCGATCTTGCGGTGACGATGCAGGATGCCGGAGCGACATTTCTCCGCGTGAATGTGTCGCTGTTGATCGCCGCGCTTTGGACCATCCCCGCCGGAGTCGCCATCGGTTTCCATCCGCGCCTTGCCCGCATCGCGCAGCCGCTGGCGCAGATCGCCGCCTCCGTTCCCGCCACCGCGCTGTTCCCCATCATTCTTCTCGGATTGATTCAATTCGGCGGCGGTTTGGGCATCGCATCCATTTTGCTGATGCTGCTGGGCACGCAGTGGTACATCCTATTCAACGTGATCGCCGGCGCGATGGCGATTCCATCCGACCTGAAGGAAGCCTCCAGCGTTTTCCGTTTCGCGTCGCGCCAGCGATGGCTGACGCTGATTCTTCCGGGGATCTTCCCGTACCTTGTGACGGGAATGGTTACGGCCTCCGGCGGCGCGTGGAACGCGAGCATTATCGCAGAGTATTATCGCTTCGCGGGCAAGCTGTACACGACGACGGGCCTTGGCGCGCAAATCAGCGCAGCCAGCGATGCGGGACGGTTCAACCTTCTGCTGCTGTCCACCATCGTCATGGCTTCCATCGTCGTCAGCATCAACCGGCTGGTATGGCGGCCGCTTTACCGGCTGGCCGAAACCAGATACCGTTTAGAGACATGATGTTTTCCATGTCTGCCTTTCTCGTTCTTCTTTCGTTGCTCACGGCCGCTCCGCAGTTCGGTCCGGACAAACGTCTCCAGCTACCGGCCGATTACCGCGAATGGGTCTGGCTCAGCTCCGGCCTCGGAATGAACTACGGCCCGATCGGGGCTCACGAGGAGAACCCGAGTTTCGACAATGTGTTCGTGAATCCGGCTTCCTACCGCGCGTTTCGCGAAACGGGAACTTGGCCCGAGGGAACGATGTTTGTACTTGAAAACCGCGCGTCGGCGAGCAAGGGATCTATCAACAAGAGCGGCCATTATCAGGGCGATTTGGCGGCGATCGAGGCCGAGGTGAAGGACTCCAAACGCTTTCCGGGCAAGTGGGCGTTCTTCGGCTTCGGGGCGAGCGGCACGAGCGCGGCTCAGATTCCCACGACGGCTTCCTGCTACGGCTGTCATGCCAAAAACGGCGCGGTGGATAACACGTTTGTGCAGTTTTATCCGACGCTGATCGGCGTGGCGAAGCAAACAGGAACCTTCAAACTCGCATCCGAATAAAGCGCGGCGGGTAGCACGCTAAAATGGTTGCTTCCATGCGGCTCGCGCTGGCCCAGATCAATACGACGATGGGCGATCTCGCCGGCAACGCGGGGCGCATTCTCGACTATGCCCGCCGCGCCTCCGACCTGGGGGCTGACGTGGCCGTGTTTCCGGAATTGGCGCTTACGGGGTATCCGCCGCGCGATTTGCTCGACAAGCCGAGTTTCGTGGAGCGGACGGGCTTGGAGCTTCGCGCGCTGGCCGAGGCGACACGCCATTTGAACGCCGCCCTCATCGTGGGCACCATCACCGGCGCGGCGGCGGGGGAAGGCAAGCGGCTCTACAACAGCGCGGTGGCGATTTCGCATGGGGAGATCGTTTTCGAGCAGCATAAAATGCTGCTGCCCACCTACGACGTGTTCGACGAAGCGCGTTATTTTCGTCCCGCCGAATCGCAAAGCCTGTTCGAATTGAATGGGTGTAAGGTGGGACTGATCATCTGCGAGGACGCCTGGAACGACAAGCATTTCTGGGAGCGCCGGCTTTATCGCCGCGATCCGCTGAACGAGATGGCGGAGGTGGGCGCGAAGGTTCTGATCAGCATTAACGCCTCGCCGTATCACATGGGCAAGCGAGCGCTGCGGCGCGAGATGTTCACGGCGGCGGCGCGCGAACACGGGCTGCCGCTGGTTTATGTGAACCAGGTGGGCGGCAACGACCAACTTGTTTTCGACGGGTCGAGTTTCGCAATGGACGCCCAGGGCCGGGTGGCGGTACAGGCGCGTTCCTTCGAAGAGGACCTGGTCGTTTTCGATTCCCGCGGTGAAAACGCTTACGACGGCCGCGCTGTGCAAAACGGGGAGTGCGACGCGGTATACCGGGCGCTGGTGCTTGGCACGCGCGATTATATACGCAAGTGCGGCTTCTCCCGCGTGCTGATCGGCCTATCCGGAGGGATCGATTCCTCCTTGGTGGCGGCCATCGCGGTCGACGCCGTCGGCGCGGAGAACGTCACCGGGGTGGGCATGCCGGGACCGTATTCCTCCGGGCACAGCGTCACCGACGCGCGGGCGTTGGCGGCCAACCTGGGCATCCGCTTCGAATTGATTTCCATCGACGCCGGATATCGAGCGATGCTGTCGACGCTCGAGCCGTTCCTCGACGGCGGCGCATCCGGTGTGACCGGGGAGAATCTGCAATCCCGGCTGCGCGGCCTCACGCTGATGGCGCTCTCGAACAAAACGGGCGCGCTGGTGCTCACGACCGGCAACAAGAGCGAACTCGCGGTGGGCTATTGCACGTTGTATGGCGACATGGCGGGCGGCCTCGCGGTCATCAGCGACGTGCCGAAGACCTTGGTGTACGAACTGTCGCGGACGGCCAACCGGCTCCACGCGGACCGCGTTCCCAGCGGCGTCATTCCGGAGAGCGTTTTCATCAAGCCACCTTCGGCCGAACTTCGGCCCGATCAGAAAGACTCCGATTCCCTCCCCGAATACGACGTGCTGGATCGCATTTTGAAAGGGTACGTGGAGCTGGCGCTGTCGCCCGAACAAATCGCCTCCGCCGAAGACATTCCGCTCGCCGTGGTGCGCGATATCGTGAACAAAGTGGACCGCAACGAATATAAACGCCAGCAGGCCGCGCCTGGGATCAAAGTCACTTCCAAGGCATTCGGCATCGGCCGGCGTTTTCCCATCGCACAAAAATTTTCCGAATAGCCGGAGCACTCCTTGAAATACGCCTTCATCTTCTCCCTCCTCTTCATCGCCGCGGCGCAGGCGCAAGACCCGGCGCCCGCTTCCAACGCGCGCGTCGGACCGCGACCTGGCGGCGGCTACCTGCTGAACAGCGGCTGGACCGTTCGCCCGGCCGGAGTGCAGATCCCGCTCGACACGTTGCCCATGGCGTCGCTCGTCTCCCGCGACGGACGTTTCCTGATCGTATTGAACGGCGGCTACAACCCTCCCTCGCTCAGCGTGGTGGATCTCGCTTCGAAAAAAGAGATCTCGCGCACGAGGGTCGCCGACGCGTGGCTCGGAATGGCGCTTTCCGCCGACGGCCATCGTTTGTGGGTGGGTGGAGGTTCGACTTACAGCGTGTTCGAATTTTCTTTCTCCGACGAAGGCGCGCTAGTCGCCACGCGTACAATTCCGCTGATGGACGGCAAGCCAACGTACCGCGATTTCGCCGGCGACGTGGCGCTTTCGCCGGACGGGAAGAGTCTTTATGTGAGCGACGTATTCCACGACCGCGTGCTGGTGGTGAACGTTCAGACGGGGGCCGTCGACAAGCGGTATCCCACGGGACGGCGGCCGTATAAAATTCTTCCGGCCCCGGACGGCAAGTCGTACTACGTCACCAGTTGGGCCGACGGAATCCTCTATCAGCATCAGGCCGACAACGGATACAAGATGAACGCGCTCGCGCTGGGCGCGCATCCGACCGATATGGTTTGGACGGCGCGCAAGACGTCCGCCGAGCCCGACGGCGATGAGGCGCCGGAGTGGGACGCGCGGATCTTCGTCGCCGCGGCGAACACGAACAACGTATACGTCGCCGGCGTGAGCGGGACCTCGCTGAGCGCGCTCGAAACCATTAACGTGGCGACCACGCCGCGCCATCCGCTGGGGATGACGCCGAGCGCGTTGGCGCTGAACGCGGAGGAGACGCGGCTTTTCGTCGTATGCTCAGACGCCAACACGGCCGCCGAGGTGGACGTCGAACGCCGGCGCAGCCGCGTCCTCGGTTTCATACCGACGGGATGGTATCCCACGGCGGCCAACGTTCTGAGCGACGGCGCCCTGGTGGTTTTGAACGGCCGGGGCGAGCGCAGCTATCCGAATCCGCAAGGCCCAAGCCCGGTGCGTCGCGCGGCTCCCTACGAAGCGGGCAGCCGGGCGGTGCAGTATGTCGCGCACATACAGACCGGGTCGGCATCGGTGATCCCCGCGCCCGACGCGGCGCAACTGGCACGGTACACCGGCGAGGTTCTGACCCAGTCCCCTTATAACGACAACCAACTCGATCAACCGGGGGTTCCCGCGGGAAATCCGATTCCCTCGGCGGAGGGCGCGGCGTCGCCCATCCAGCATGTCATTTACATATTGAAAGAGAATCGCACTTACGACCAGGTGCTGGGCGATATCGGCAAGGGAGAAAGCGATCCGTCGCTCGTGTTATTTGGCGAGAAGGTTAGTCCGAATCATCACAAGCTGGCTCGCGATTTCGTGCTGCTGGACAACTTCTATGTCAACGCCGACGTGAGCGCCGACGGGCACAACTGGTCCGACGCGGCGATCGCTTCCGACTACGTACAGAAACTGTGGCCGAGCACGTACGCCAAGCGGCGCAACCATTACGATTTCGAAGGCGGGGAGCCGGCCGCGCTTCCGGCCGCGGGATATTTGTGGACCAACGCCGTGGCCGCGGGCGTTTCCATGCGCAATTACGGGCATTTCGTCGTGAATACCGCGCCGGCTCCGGCGGGCGGCGCGCAAGTGGCTTCCGTTAAGGACGGCACGCTTGACGCCGTAACCAGCCGCGACTATCGCGGCTTCGATCTCGATTACCGGGATGTGGACCGCGTGGGGGTATTTGTGCGCGACCTCCATGCCTTCGAACAGGCGAACGAGATGCCGAAGCTGATCATGCTGCGTCTGGGCAACGACCACACTTACGGCTCGATGCCGGGCAAACTCAGTCCGCTCGCGTTATTCGCCGACAACGACTATGCGCTGGGGCTGCTGGTGGACGCCGTTTCGCACAGTAAGTTCTGGGCGAGCACGGCGATCTTCGTCATCGAAGACGACGCGCAGAACGGACCCGATCACATCGATTCCCACCGATCGCCGGCCTTCGTCGTTTCGCCGTACACGCGGCAAGGCAAGGTGGACAGCACGATGTATAACACCGCCTCCGTGCTTCGCACGCTGGAACTCATTCTCGGTCTGCGGCCCATGACGCAATTCGACGCCGCGGCGATGCCGATGTGGCGCGCGTTCGCGAACACGCCTGTGACGACTCCTTACGACGCCGAGAAGCCCCGGATCTCGCTGACCGAGCGCAATCCGGCCGCAACCCGGTCGCAACTACGAAAATCGAAACTCACGGACGAGGATTTCCGCGAGGCGGACCGGGCCGACGACGACGAATTGAATGCGGAGCTTTGGCGGGCGATCCGCGGGGGCGAGCCTCCGCCTCCGGTGAGCAGCTACATCGGCGGGCGCTGAGCGATGCAGATCGGAGCGGTGATGCGGTACTTTCGCCGCAGACGCATGCGCCGGTTCGAAAAGACGTTCGCGATCGGCGCGAATACGAGAGTATTAGACGTCGGCGGAACGCCGCTCAATTGGACGCTGGCGCGGGTGCGGCCGCGGTTGACGATCGTCAACATGCCTCGGGCCAGGGAGAACGCCGGCGATTCGGCGGACTGGGTAAGCGCCGACGGGCGCATGTTGCCCTTCCCGGATCGATCCTTCGACGTGGTCTTCAGCAACTCCGTGATCGAGCACGTCGGCGATTCCGCGAGCCAGCGGCAGTTCGCCGCCGAAATCGCCCGCGTGGGCCGAGGCTATTGGGTGCAGACCCCGAACCGCCGGTTTCCCGTGGAACCGCACTTGCTGATGCCCTTCGTTCATTACCTGCCGTGGCGATGGCAAGCCGCGATTGTCCGGCGATTTACGATTTGGGAATTGCTGACGCGGACGGGCGGGGAGGAAAAAGAATTCTATATCGAGCACTACTTACGGGACGTCCGCTTACTGGACGAGGACGATCTGCGCGGGATGTTTCCCGGAGCGCGCCTGATTCGCGAACGTTTTTTGGGGTTGACGAAATCTTTGATCGTGGTGAGGTGAAGGAATAGGGGCCGGCCCACGGACCGGCCCCAACGGACGCGGCTAACTGGTCTTCTTACTGGAGTACTTGGTCAGCTTGGAGGTGAGCGACCGTCCAACGGCCGGTGTCTTCTCCTTACCCTCGGCAAGCTCCGTATTCGTCACGTCCTTGCCGTAAAGTTGCTTGTTGGTTTCCTCGTCGGGCCGGAGAGTCGCGCCATTGAGCGCGATGCCGGCGAAGACGCCGCGTGCGCGGGACCAGCTCAGGATCTCGGCGTGCATTAACGGGTCGGTTTCCGCCGCCGAAGTCCGTCCCACCGGGCCGGCCGCGACGGAGGCGTCGGCGCCCAGGGTGAACTTATCCTTCAGCAGTTTGCCCATGCCGCCCTCGTTCATTACGAGCATCACGACATCGGTTTCGGAGGCGCCGATCTGGAATCCAAAGCTGCCGCCTTCCATCTTCACCGCGGCCGGCGCGGTCCATCCGCGGCCGTGCGGTCCGCGACAAGAGAAAAATCCCCGGCCGTACTTGCCGCCCACTATGAATGCCGCTTTCTTCACGCCCGGAACCACGATGACGCACTGCGACCGGTCCAGCAGTTCCTGCGGGATCCCTTTGTCGGGGGTGCCCATAATCTCGGAAATCACGGTGGCCGACTCCGCCAAACGCTTTGGTGCGTCGTCGTCCGCCACAGCCAGCACGGCGCCCAAGAGCAAACCGACGGCGATTTTCGTTTTCATCATAACCTTCTCCTCGCTAATAGATTAGCAACAGTCTTACTTCTACTATTATGAGACTTGATTCCCGCCATTCTGTTTCTCTTTCCGGCCGCGGCAGTCCCCTCGGGAGGTCTGGCCCGCGTGGCGGAAGCCAAGCTGCATCGGATCCAGAGCGGGCGAATCCCGAGAGGCGGCTCCGTCTTCTTTTCGACTGCTGAATTAAACGCTTTTGCAATCAGCAGGATACCCGCGTACGCCCCGCATGGGGTCCGTGCCGCACGTTTGGAACTGCGGGTGGGAGGCGCCACAGGCACCGCCCTAATCGATTTCTTGCGGCTACGGCACGACGCCGGGATCGAGGGCAATTGGTTCGTCTCCCGGATCATCCAAGGCGAGCGTCCGATACGCGTCGATGTTCACGTTCGCTCCGCCAACGGCTGGGCGACCGTTTTCGCCGATCGCGTGGAGATCTCCGGAACGGCGGTGTCCGGCGCTCCGCTGGATTTTCTAATCGACGCTTTCTTCCGCCCCATGTTCCCGGACGCCAAGGTTAACACTCCGTTCCGGTTGAGCTACGGCATCGACCGCATCTCCATCGCCGCTGGGGGAATCACCTGTTTCATGAAGAAATAAATCGGGCGCGAATCCGGGCGCCGGTGGAAGAGGGCGCCCGGATCCTTCGCGGCGCTAGGGCTGCTGGGTGAAGTCGAACATCTCCATCAGATCGCCGATGGCGGGACTGTTCGAAGGGACGTAGGGATTGCCGGAGCTTGCCGCCGGATTCGGCAAATTGTCGCGGCTGCGTCCCGTTACGGGGGCGAGCTTCCAGTTCTTCTCGATGAACTTCAGGATCGAGACGTGATCGTAGTATTGATGGACGACTTTTCCTCCCTTGGAATAGTTCGACACCACGATGAGCGGGATACGCGTGCCGTCGCCAAAGAAATCGACGGGCTGAACGTAGCCGGAGTCGTAGTAGCCGCCGCCCTCGTCCACCGTGATGAGAACCGCGGTCGTCGCGGCCTGTTGCGGATTGGAGTTCAGCGTGGTTAATACCTTGCGCACGAAGCCTTCAAACAGATCCAGCTTCGAGGAAGACGGATGGCCGTCTAGGAATCCGTCGGGCTTCACGAACGATACGGCCGGCAGGGTTCCATTCGTCAAATCGGCGTAGAGTCCGTTCGGGCCGGTGACATCCACCAGATGCGCGGTCCGGACGGCTTGGTTGGTCATGATCGACGTCGCGTAGGCGAAGGGATTGCAAATGTTGCAGTAAACGTTGTACGGATCCTTGTAATTCGGATCGGTAACATATAGGTTCCAATCCTCGCCGTAATACTTCCAGGAAATTCCCTTCTCCAGAAGTTCGTCGCCGATAGTCCGTACCGAGGAGGGGGGAATGGTGAATTCGGAGGAATTCACGGTACCATCGCCGAAGTATCCCGGATTATAGTTATTCAAGAGATAGTAAGTGTTGGCGGCGCAGCGGGAAGCTGGCTTGTAAGGCAGCGCCGATAGATACGAGAGAACCGGACCCACGCCGGGCTGAGTAGGATCCGAACAATTGCTGTAGGTACCGCCGGAGTAACCGTCTTGCGAGTACCAGTTGTTAGTTCCCGGCGCGGCGTTCGGGTTCTCGATCTCGTTGGATGGAGGAGTGAGGGGGTTCCCTTTGCCATCGCTATACCAAACGGCGTCGCCGGTTCCGATGGCGACGTGATTGGCGCCCGTGCCGCCCATCACCGCCTGGTGGTAGTTATCGCTCAGGGCGAATTGGTGCGCCAGAGCGTTGAGATAGGGCGCGTCGCCGTTCTGAACGTTAAAGAAGGACATCGAAGTGGCGCCTTCGTGAGTCGTCTCGTCGTTGAACGGAACCGGACGCGGATTGCCGTTGGAGCCGGCTCCGATGGTAATTTCCACCCAGGGAAATAGGTCGGCGAGACATCCGGAGGGATTCGCCGAAGTGGCTTGCGAAGCGCCGCAATCCAATTGCTGCCACATCTGGTAGAAGCGGTGTACCGGGCTCGCCGCGTAGTCGTCGTAGCCGACGGAGGGCGTCAGTTGGAACGGCCCGTCCGGCAGCGCCGAATAGTTCAAGATGCGGGTGTCGATCACGCCGTTCGGCTCTCCCGTAGCGCCGGTCAACAGCTTTCCCAGGTCCTGCTTTAGCAGACCGTGTTCGTTCGCCGCGGCCATCGTGAGCGTCTGAAAGGGAGCCGGGTGGTTGTCGTTGGGGTAAGACGGCGCGCCGGCGGTGTTTTCCGGAGGAAGGTTCTTGAACGCCGTCTTCGTCCCCGGCGTAAGAAGGTAGCCTTGCGCGGCGGTGTCCGCGGCCCGGTATTGCGTTGCGAGCGCGAAATTCGGTCCGGGGGTTCCGTCGGCGTTCACGATCCCTTTCGACAACAGATTCGCGACCGTCTGGCCGTTGTCCGGCTTGTAAGTGGCGAAAACGTTGTCGAAGCTACGGTTCTCGCCAATGATTACAATCACATGTTGAATCGGGGTGGTCGTCCCCGCGTTGGACTGGGCGAGAAGCGGCGCCGCATTCCATTGCAGCAGCGCCGGTATCATGGCCGGATAGACCAACCATCGCTTATTTGTAAACCAATTCAATGACACAAATGCCTCTCCTTTTCGAGTGACTTGGTAGTAACTACCCCTTCAATCTACTCAGCGAAAGTTAACCGGCGATGAAAACGGGCCAAGGAGAATCCGCGAAATCCGGATGACAGTCCGTTGGGGCCGCGAGCGTCTGCGTCCAAGGACCTAGACCGCTTCCGTCATCTCCATCGCGTTGCGAACGCCGATTCCGCGGGCGATCCTCAGGTGCGGATTCGTCAAAATCGACGCGACGACGATCGATAATGAAGGGGACAACAGTTCAAGCTGGCCGAGAAGCGGGTTCGGCCATTGGCCGGCAGGCAACTGGCGGAGCTTTTAAAGAGTGCGAGTTTGTCGAGGGGATATTCGAATGAGCAGGAAGTCTGGAAGCGACGCGATGGCGGCGATCCATGAAACCATGAACGCTCTACGCGATGTGGGGGCCGTCGGCAAACGGACGATGCGGCATTTCGACGAGGCCTGCCTCACGCCGATCCGGGAGAGAAAATCCACCGGTAGTCCAGTTAGCAAGCGGGAGCGGGGCGAAAAGCGGCCTTCGGGCGGCTCGCCCCCGTTGTGACGATGGTCGAGAAGAGTGGGCACGCCACCGGAGCGTAGCGTGGGCGAGTCACTTCCGCCCGGGCGCCAACGCTTCCGCCGCTTCTTTCGCGCCGCGGATGCAATCGGGGATGCCGATGCCGTGGTAGGCGTTGCCCGCGAGGGCGAGGCCGGGGATGGTGCGGACGATCGATTCGATTCGCCTTACGCGGTCCTCGTGCCCGATGTTGTACTGGGGCATGGCGCGGGGCCAGCGCGAGATGCTGGCGAAGAGGGGCGAGGCGGTCAGGCCCAGGATCCGGTGCAACTCGCCGCGCGCGGCCGCGATGACGCCTGCGTCGTCCAGATCCATTGCGTCGCCGCCGAAGAAGCAGCGCAGCACCGCCTTGTCCGCCGGGGCGCGGGACTCGAATTTGTTGTGGACGAAGGTACAGGCCAGCAGGCGCTCCCGCTCGCGTTTGGGAACGAGAAAACCGAAGCCGGGCGGGAGGGCGGCGCAATCGGCTCGCGAATAACCGAGCGCCACGGTGATGGCGTCGTTATAGGGGATGCCTTCGAGGTGTCCGGCGAGCTCGTCGTTCAAGGGCCGCAGCACGCGCGCGGCGGCCCACGCGGGACAAGCCACTACCACCGCGCCGGCGGCGAGCGCTTCGCCATTGACCCGCAGGCGAAAGCCGGGATCGACGCTCTCAACCGCGCCGGTGACGAAATTCACGCGGCCGCGCAGCGTCTCCACCAGCCGCCCGGCGAGCGATCCGAGGCCCCGCTTAAGCGAACGGAACGCCGGGCCCGCATCGCGATCCGCCTTGCGCCGGGCGGCGATCGCTCCGCGCGTCAGGCTGCCGTAGCGCCGCTCCATCTCGACGAACTGGGGCAGAACGGCCCGCGCGCTCAAGTTTGCCGGATCTCCGCCGTAAACCCCCGCCAGCAACGGCTCGACGATATAATCGGCGACTTCGCGGCCATAATGCGCCAGGAGAAACTCCTCGACGGAGCGGTCCGCAGCCGCCGGCGAGGGGCGGCGGAAAAACTCCAGGCCCATGCCGATCTTCGCCCGCCAACCGAGCAACGGCGTCCGAAGCATCGGCCCGATGCGCGACGGCGCCACCATCATTACTCCCTCCGGAAGGCGGACGAGCCGGCCGTGGCGAACGATGTAGGTGACGCGCCCGCGATCGTTCGACGGGATCACCTCGTCCTCCATGCCCAGTTCGCGGATCAGTTCCATCGCCCAGGGTTTCGACGCCAGAAAACTGTCCGGGCCGCATTCGATCAGGCAGCCATCCACGCAGTCGGTGCGCAGCAGGCCTCCCAGCCGCGGCGCGGGCTCGATGAGCGAGACTTCGGCGCCGCGCCGCACCAGATAGAACGCCGCGGCGAGACCGGAGATTCCGCCGCCCACCACCGCGACTTTCATACGCCGTTCGGGACGCTATGGCCGGAACTCGCGCACCATCTGCACCACGGCCTTCACGTTCTCCACCGGCGTGCCGGGAAGAATGCCGTGGCCGGTGTTGACGATGTGGCCGGGGCGCGTGCCGGTGCGCTTCAGCAGCTCATGCACCTTGGCCTTCAGCTCCGG
>VFSW01007797.1_pt1 | contig 15487 bp, 12 predicted proteins | sample 5358111 | NCBI WGS metagenome assembly VFSW01 (sample SAMN11554181, study PRJNA540505) | mine drainage metagenome | isolation source: sediment from site ElyBrook_90M | place: USA: Ely Copper Mine, Vershire, VT | collected 2017
TGAGTGGGTCGACCCTGCACAGGCTCCTCCTCGTCGCGGGTGGCGCGGCGTCTACGTCCAACTCTTGCAGGGAACGGTTACGGGGCATGCATCACATTGTACGCATGCGTCAAGCCTTCGGCGCATCGCGCACGCCGCGCCTCCCTGCTTGTCTGCGCTGCTTGACCGTCGAGCTATGCGTCCGTACAATGAGGGCGCTCCCTGAGCAGTGTGGCGCAGTTCACAGAGACGCCGCGCGCAACTGTCGGGGGAAAACCTGAGAGGAAGTGTCGCGCATGCGCTTCAGCACGGTGGGAAACGTTATCTATCTGATCCTGGGCATCATCTTCATTGGCGCAGGCTTGCTCACGCTGCTAGGAGCCGCTGTGGCGCAGGATGGCACAGGCGCTTTCTACGGCGTCGTACTCCTGCTCATCGGCGCCGCGCGCACGTTCTGGAGCGTCGCGCGGATGCGGGCGGTGAGCCGCTATAAGGCGCAGCAGCTCCAGACGCAGCAGCTGAACCCCTATGGCTATGCGCCGCCACAGCCGGGCTACCCCGCGCAGCAACCCGGTTATCCGCCACAGCCGGGCTACCCGCCGCAAACTGGATATCCACCGCAGCAGCCGGGCTATCCGCCGCAATATCCCGCCTACCCGCCGCAGCCGGGGCAGTATGGCGCGAATGCGCCCGCAGCGCCATATCCGCAATACCCGCAGTACCCTCAGCAGCCCACTTCCCCGCAGCAGCCTGAGCAGTATCCGCCATACCAACCGCCGCAGCCGTAGCGGAGAGCGGTTGCGCTCATCTTTCACGGAACGTAAAATTTGCTGGTTTGACGAGGCCAGAGATGCGTTAACGCGCACTCTGGCCTCGATTATTTTACACTGCATTGTGCAGAAACGTTGACTAATTCAGCAAGAGATTGGGCTTGTGCCAAAACAAATCCACGTGGTATAGTAATTTGCAACGGAGGACGCTCCGTAATGAAGCCCCGGCATTCCCACGATCAGCCCTGCGGTAACGGCGCCGCGCACTGTAGTCGCTGGCTCAGGTTCAGCAGACATACGGAGGCAGACCATGTCGAGGAGCACCCGTACCTCGGTTCGCAGCTTGAGAGACACACTGGACTTCGTAGAAGGAGTCGCTACTGCGCTCCAGACGTGTAGTGAGCGCGGACTCCCGTTCGCCAGCGCGCCCGAGATGATCAGCGCGAGAACGGCCAGCGAGATGCTTCACACAGCATTCACCTTGCGGGACACGCTAGCCGAGTTGAAGGCTGGCCTGATCGGCTCCGCACCTGAAACGTATGAGGGCCTTCAAGGCGACACTCAGGACGACGATATCCTGACCAGGGACATGCTGCTCGACATCCTCCTGGAGGAGGAACGCCTTGTAGATGAAGGCTCAGCCCGCGCCGCCTGCGATGTAGCGGAGGAGTGCGTGGCGGAGTTCATGCATGACATCCTCGGCGGTGTCAACTACCAATCGCTCGACGCAGACGAGGCAGACGAGGCAGACGACGCGACCGCTCCAGCGTCGGCTATGGCGGATCTCAACGAGCTGATCGAGCTGAGTGTCGAGATCGTGCAGCGCGTCCAGTTCATCGTAGATAGGCTTGAATCATAGCATCAGGCGACCGCTCTGCCCGCTCAAATCACTCAACCCTGCGTGGGCTACGGAATGACCACAGGCGCCGAGATCGTGCGCTCGTGGTCTTCGCTGTCGCTATCTAGTTCTTCACCGCTCGTATTCTTATTTTCACTATCAAGCTCACGCCGATAATGCGTAGCTAGCGCAGCGCCGCACACGCGCAGACATACGCGCACAATGTTTACGCCTTGTGAATCCCACCTGTGCGGCGCCGTGGACGCCAAAGCGCGCCGCAGCCCCTGCCTGACACCGAACGACTATCTCCCCGTGCATCATCTTCCGATCGTGATAGAATCGCCTCCGGACTCCCAGCACGCATGCGCCGCTCAGCTCCGCAGACGCCCCCAGAGCCAGTTTCACGGAGCCGAGCGCTCCCGAATACTCAACCGCTGAATATGCCCTTGACTCTATAGGATTTTACTGCTATTGTAGTAGTTAGGAGTACACTTTACGTGTAATAGAACAGGAATTACAGTACATGTGTACTGAATGTAATGGTACATTTACAGTAGACTATCAAGCGCCGCCGAGCAGGGTGCGACGCAAGCGACGGCTGAGAGAAGTGGAAGTTACCGGCCAGCGCGCGCATCGCCTGCGTTGGCCTTCATATATGTATGGAGAGTGGCGCCATGGCTAGGCGAGCTGGACCAAGCAGCACAGCGCGCATATCTGAGTTCATGAAGCAGAACGTCGATGTGCATGCGTTTGGTGATGCGCTTACTTCGCTGCGCAAAGCGCGCAGCATGTCGCAATCCGATCTTGCTCGCGCCATCCAACGCTCTACCACCCTGGTTTCTATGCTCGAAACTGGCCAGCGCAGGCCAGCGCGCGATTTGATCGATGAGCTTGCACGAGCGCTGGGACTGGAGAGCGATGGCGATGTCCGTCGTAACCTGATTCGTCTGGCGGGCTATGAGTCGAGCGAGATTCCAGATATTCTCGCGCGCCTGGTCGAGGCCATTGCTGAGCAAGCGCCTCTGGGAGAGTCGGGCAAGGCGCTCGCGAGCGCAGACCTCAAGGCGCGCGTCGGAGACTGGCTCGACTATTTCAAGATTCGTGCGCTATTCGATCGCGGCTCATTCAATGAGGCAGTGACTCGCTACCAGCAGGCGCTCGCGCGTCAACACGACAGCGCTGTCCTAGAGATCTGCCTGCACATGGGCCTCGCCGAGACACTGGTGCAGCACGGCGAGTTCCTGGAAGCGGATAAGCAGATTACCGCCGCTCGCGACAACTTCAAATTCGGCCGCACCACCTCAGGAACACCAGGCTGGACGTCAACGCTCAACGCGGAGACGCTCGCGGTGCAAGGGTTAGTCGCGCTCCATACGGGAAACTACGCGCTGGCGAGATCGCTGCTCGAACAATCCATTACGATCTACCAGAAGGCGCTGACGAACGTTGTGACCGCCGGCGCCGACGTCACCTCTGGCGTCCGTGATGCGGCATTCATCGGCATTGGCTCCAGTTACAAGCGGTTGGCCCAGGTGGCGCTGCTGCGCGGTGAACCAGAGGATGCGCTTACGCTCTGCCTGACCGCCGAGGCGTACCTGCAGCGCGCTGACAATACCAGCGAGCGCAGGCACTGGCTGCTGCGCACCTATGAGCAGTTGGCCTGGGCATATAGCAAGCTGGGCGACTTCGATCTGGCGATTGAACGACGGATGCAGACGCGCCGCGAGTTGGAGCGCGACCGTGATACCTATGGCAAGGCGCGCAACTCGCTCTATCTCGGCGATGATTACTTGCGCGAGGTCAAGAAGCGCGTCAGCGCTGCGCTGAGCGCCTCGGTGAATGCGGAGTCGAGCACGGAGTCGAGCACGGAGTCGAGCGCCGCCACTGCCGACGAAACGTGCCCAGACGCAGAGGCGCGCAAGCGCGCCATGCGGCAGGCGGTACGTCAGGTATTGCGGAGCGATGACGCGCTCGTCTGGCTCGATCGCGCTGAAGCGTTCTACCGCGAGGCTCGCCCGGCGCTCGAACGCACGGGACAGGATGCGCTGTTAGGTCGTCTGCTGGCGAATCTCGGCATGACGCTGCGCTACAAAGCCATCCGTGATGAGGATGACCCTGATGGCGCACGCCCTGGTGGCAGTGAGGCGCGACCGGACGAGAAGCGCAACGAGAAGCGCAAGCAGATAGAAGAAATACGATCAGAAGCGCTCGAACTGCTCGCCAGTGCGCTGACACACGAGAAGCAGATCGGACATCCACGACGTTTGCCCGGTATCTATGAAACACTGGCTGGTCTGCTCATGGATATGGGCAACGAATCGGTCGCCAGGTTCTACTACCTCGCAGGATTGGACATTCTTGGAGCTGCTGACGCACGCCCGGCTGATAGCGCCGCCAGCGTGCAGGTCGAGCGCCTGCGAGCAGGGCTAGCGGTCGCCACACGGAGTGGCGACGTTAGCGACGCGATCTCTCCGACCGTTCCAGCGAGTGTTGCGCTGCCAGCATTGCGCTTCACGACGTCAGACTATCAAGAGGCATGGGCTGATCTGTGCAAGCGGCTCTGTGGCACAGTCGAGCGCTATGGATCGCAGACCTCCGCCAAAGGTGGCGTGACGCTCATCACATTCTCAAATCGGTCCGATGAGTGGGGCAGACATCTGCTTGAATTTGAGCAGGAGCCTGGTGGACGCATACTGCTCCAGAACCGCATCTCCACCTCGCTCGCGCTCAAACTGCCTGGGGGGCTTTCGCCTAGTGGCGCCCAGAATCATCAGATGCGTCATCAGGTGTTCAAAGCGTCGGTGCAGCTCGCGCACAGTAGCGCGAGCGAGCCAGCGCAAGATATCTGTTGTCGTCGCACCGTCGAGGCGAGTGTAGCCAATCCAGAGAGCGCAGACCAGGCGCACGAGGAGATTACGAACGCGCTTGACTTCATGCAACGGTATCGCGCAGGGTATCGGCTCGACGCGGCGCCATATGAGGCGCCACTTGGCGTCGCCGCGAAGGGAGATCACATTCTCATCGAGGCGTCCGCTGCGCAGTCGCATCTCTTTCATATCAGCCCGCATGAGGAGGCGCTACGGAGACCAGGGTCAATGATCTGCGTGGAGTTTCATAACACAGCATTCGCGGACGCGCTGCAGTCAGTCTTCCATGCGTTTGTTGACCTGACCGGCAAAATCAATCACGCCAGGCATCGCGAGAACCCGGCCTACGACGAAGATACGGTTGTCTGGCTGGAACACCTGCTTGCGCCGCAGAGCGCCCACCCGGGCCTGCGACGCTTGCCAACGATGCCTAACCATGCGGCGTCGAACTCGTGAGTCTCGTCCGCAGGATTATGCGCCGCTGAAATACGTCTGGGCGATGTACTCAATCAGTTTCAACAGCGCGATGACTGTTTGAGCGTCGTCATGCGCATCGTAGGTGTCTGGCTCCAGCGGAACATCGTTACGCACGCAGCCACGCTTGAGCAGCGTGCGCTGCGTCTCGCAGCTATGCTTGCCTATCTCGCCACGTAGCTTGCCGTCAAGAAATACCACGTAGCTTGCGTTGGACTGCGGCGAGTAGCCCAGTGGAGCGCAGAGCGCCAGCAGCACATGTCGCAGCATCACTGCTGCGGCGGCGGGCGCCAGGTCCATGATGAGTTGCGCATGCTCGATCTGCGCGACCTCGCTCGCATACATAGTGCGTAACGCGCCAAGCGCGAGAGGGCGCACGGAGAACGGTGGAAAGAGCAGAGTCTCGTTCCCCCACAACAGCAGGCGGCTGCATTCAACGCAGCGGCTCGCCGAAAAGACAGTCGTCCTGCCGTCGGGCAGTCGCTGCGTCAGGGGAAGGTATGGATGCCGTGGGGCGGCCATCCGGTTCAGCGGAAAAGGTGTGACATTCTCAGGAGACCGCTGGTACAGCGGAAAGTTGGTCAGCGACCCTTGCGCTCGGCAGTACGGGCAAATAGCGTCCTCCCTGTCTAGCCGCGGTGGCCGATAGGATTCCACTACCGATGCCCCTTCTCTAGCGAAGTAGCGTTGAAGCGCTACTCCACGGCGCCACGCACCTGCAGCGCGGCAGCACGCCTGTCCGCTTGCCTACACTGAACCACTCGAACGGCGGGTTCTCTAGTTTCGCTCGTCCATCTCCCGTCGCTAACTACCTGAGAGCGTATAATCGCATGCGAGGCTCGCAACTACAACCCACTCCACCCCTTTTATGTTCGCTACGTACAAACTCGCCGTTTGTTACATAGGGATGACGGGCGCCCTGACCAGTTGGCTACTCTGGTCGCTTCGGCGTCAACATGGAGGTTTCCTTCGCTGGGGTCCAGCAGAGCCTATTGCCTTGCCAGCCACACCGCCGACGGGTGAATCGGTGTCTTGTGGCGCAGCCACTGGAGCCACACCAACCGCGTTCTTCCCGCAGGTTCATGCGCATCTTTATGCAATCTGGCACTTTCAATCTGCGCCGCTGGCATGTATAGTAGGGGAGCCATGCCTGCGGCACAGGCTGCGCCTCAGTCTCGTCCCGGCGCTGTAAGCCCGTGAGGGCCTATAAGGGCGGCGGGGTCGGCGTCTGGTGAGGCTGCGACGCATCTGAAGCGTCGGCTCAGCGGAGGAGTAACCAATGGGCAGATCGAGCGGGCTTGAGAGTTCGCGCGCGATTACTGACCTCTATGACACGCAACGCGGCACGTTCTTGGTGGCCTATCCACTCTGGCTGGTGCTGGGGCTGGGTATCACCGGCGTGATCGCGGTCGCCATGGTCGGCTTTCTCGGTTATCCGGGCGACCCCAAGGTCTTCGACAAGCCGTGGGAACTCTATCTGTGGTTCTGCGCGCTGATGATCACCTTGCTGGTCTCGATCTTTCGTCATCGCTCGCTCCGCGGCCAACTGATCGCCACGCTGGTTGTCGCGCTGCTCTGCGTGATTATCGTCTATGTCATCGGCTTCCCCGGCGGCTTCATCCGCAGATTTCTGCAGCAGTACCTACCGCTGTTGGCCGATGAGCAACTGACCTATGTTGTAGTCAATTTCGCCATCATTCTCGTATTCTGGGTGGATACTATCCGCCGCTGGATACGGCGCGCCAATGGGCTGAGCCTGCACCCTGAGATTGACCTGGCCACCGGCGCGCGCCGCGACGAGAAGCCCGATCCAGCAGAGCTTCCCAGCCTCGCGGAGCTTATCTCAGGTGACCTGCTGGCGGGGTCGGTGCTGACGGCGCTGCTCTCGTATCTCTTCATGCCTGTCGTGATGAACCACATCGTCATCACCCACCCCGCGTTGAGCGACTGTAATCTGGCAGTCTCGTTCCCGCCATCCGCCTGTCTCACGGCGGGTGTGCAGTATGCCTCGCTGACGTTCCTCGACCAGACGCAGGCGCTTGCCTACGTGGCGGTTGGCCTGCTGGTGCTGGGGCTGGCGGCGACGCTCGGCGGCTTCGGCTCGGTCGGGGGCGCGCCGCTACCCATCGGCGTCTCACAAGCGGTGAATCTGGTCAACGCCGAGGCCGCTCCCGTGACCGCGCCGATCACCACAGGCGTCGCCGAGACCGTACTCGATACGCTACGGGCGGCGATCAACCGACGGCTGCGCGAGCTTCTCGGCGGTCTGGGTCGCTCGCTGCGTAATATCGTCTGGCCGGTGCTGCTCTTCGTCACCACGTTCGGCATCTTCCAGCTCTCGCTCAACATTCAGGCCTACCTGCATGCCGACCACAGAGGGCTAAGCTCTGTGCTGCTCTACATCGTGCCCGCAGCCATCTGGGGGCTTGTGAGCGTCTTCTCGCTCGCATTCTCCGCTGCGCTCACGCTCTTTAGCTGGCGGGTCGCCGATAACACGCTGCGCTTCATGGGGCTGATCGGCTTCATCTTGCTGTTGACCTTCTGGATCTTCTCGCTGGCGCTCTGGGGCTTCAATGTGCTGCTCGAGCAGTTCAACGCCAGTATCGTCAAGCCCTTCGATCCTCCGAGCCTGGCAACCGCCGCGTCGGCTATCGCGCTGGTCCTCTTCGGTGGCTACGTGCTGCTGAGCGAGAACGGACGACAACTGGTGCGGCGTCCGCAAGCGACCAGCCGCCCTGTCATCGCTGCGCGCGTGCGGACTGGCAGCGGCAGTGTGACGCCGAGCGCGTCCGCTGACGGGCAGGGTGAGCAGGCGAGTCGGCCCACGAACGCACAGGAGTAGCGCCCATGATGTCTGGAGTCTTTCGCAATCCGGGATATGACAAGCACGCCATCACTGACGTGTATGATCCCAAAACGCGACGCATCCTGGTGCGTTTCCCGCATGGGCTGCTGATTACGCTGGCGGTCGCCGGCGTACTGGCCTTTGGGTTGATGGGCTACCTCGGCTACGGCGATGACCATTCGCTGTTGGGGCAGGCGTTCCATAAACCATGGCCGCTTTTCCTGTGGTTCAGCGCGCTGGTCTTCACGCTAGAGATCGCTGTCCTGCGGCATCCACGGCTGCGGCGCCTTCTGACAGAGGCGTTGGTCGTGACGATCATCTGCATGATCTTCGTCGGCTTCTCGGCGCTCGATCCCGGCCTGCTGCGCTACATCCTGACCAACTTGCTCAACATCCGCATCGCTATCCCGCAAATTGGGACAAGCCCCTGGACCTACGCCATCCTGAACTTCGGAGTGCTGCTGGTCTTCTGGCTCGACACCGTGCGTCGCTGGATTCGCAGCCAACGGGGCGAGCCAGCGGCGCGACAGATCGATCTGGGCTTCGGCACCCTGGAGTTTGGCGAGTCCAATGACCTGCCGACACTGCCAGAGTTGATCGCCGGCGACCTGATCGCGGGTGGCGTGCTAGCGGCGCTGCTCTCACTGATCTTCCGTGCGGAGGTCATCAACCCGATCGCCGATGCGCTGCAGATCGGTGTGAACATCAGCACCTGCACGGTTTCGTGGCCTATCGGCCACTGCATCGGTGGTGGCGGCCTGATGGACCCTCCCACGCTCAGCAAGCTCGACCTGATTCAGGCGCTGATCTACTTGCCGCTGGGCTTCATCACGCTGGCGCTAACAGCCACCGCGAATGCATTCAACGCCGCAAGCCAGACTGCGGAGGCGACAGCCCCTGAGTCAGCGCCCGCGCCGGGAACAGCGCTCGCCACCACCGAACAGGCAAACGCCCAGTCGCGCGCAGTCAGCACGCAGGTGACTCAGCCGAGCGAGCAGGCGGAGGGTGGGCGCCAGTCAGCCACGATCTCAGTCACGGCGACCGTGATCGATGCATTGCGGAGCGCGCTCAACCGGCGTATCCGCATCGCGATCGACAATCTGCTGCTGGCGCTGCGCAACGTGGTGTGGCCGCTACTCATTCTGCTTGGGATGGTGGCGCTGGGGCAAGTGGCGCAGAACATCTCGTTCTATCTGCACCTGCAGAGCAACCAACGCACCTGTGCGCTCACCGGCAATGCCTTTCCGAGCAGGTCCGTTTGTCTGCTTTCAGTGCAGCAGCTTTCGCAGCACTTGCAGTACCAGAACCTGGCCTCTGCGGTAGCGCTGGTGGTGGCGGCGGCAGTGGCGCTGACCCTGGCGCTGATGATGCTCGTCTTCGAGCTGCGCGTGGCGGATAACATCTTCCGCTTCCTCGGCCTGACGCTGTTCATCGGGGCGCTGACGCTCTGGATTTTCTCGCTGGCGCTCTCGTTCTCGAACGTGCTGTTCAACATGACGGGCCTGACCCAGCGCCAGCCTTTCCCGCTGTTTGGCGCCAGCACGTCAACCTCGCTGCTAGTCTTCCTGATCGCGTGCGCGACTCTGCTGATTGGCAAGTCGCGCCGCGCCCGCACGATGGCGCGAGTGCAGGCGAATGCGCGGTCGAAGGCCACGACACGCGCGGGCGCCGTCACAGGCGGCTAGCAGGCGCCTGACCTGCGGTTCACCTGAGGCGGTTCACCGTCGCCGAAGCCGCCGTGCCGCATGTGGTGGGAGCAATGGCGCTCTCCTGCATGCGGACGGCGGCTTTCCCGTGTCTGGCGCGACCGTCTCACTGCCCTCACCCGTAGCCCTTCTGCCAGCGGCAGTGGCAAGGTAGAGATGGCGTATCATATGTGGGGGTGAGTGGACTGGATCCGCGAGCGGGAAGGAGCGACCGATGGCGATGCGCGAGGGCAGCGCTGAGACGCTGATCGCCTGCGCGCCAGAGACGGCCTTCGCCTGGCTGGCTGACCCCGGAAACGCGGGCGCGTGGTTCGCCAGCGTCACGCTGCTGGAGCCACCAGAGCGGCCCCTGCGCGTTGGCGCCGCGTGGCGCTTTAGCATGACACGCCAGCGCGGGCGGCTCATCTCGCTGCGGCTGGCGGCCTACCAGCCGCCGCAGACCTTCACCTGGGAGACCACCTACCCTGCGTGGCGCGATAACCTCCAGTGGACCATTGCGCTGGAGCCTGCGCACGAGGACGAGGCAGAGGACGAGGCGCCACATGCGCGACTCCGCCTGACGATTCGCAAGCGACCAGGGCCGTTTGGCTGGCCCATGCTGGCGATTGCGGCGGCGCTGGGGCGACTCGGCGTGACCGAGGCGGCCAGCATGGTGGCCCGCGCCGAGCGGGCGGCTGAGCGCGCACGCGACGCGCTGGCTGCGGCGTCCACCCTCAGTTATGGCGCGCGTCCACCTCGCGCGCCGCGCCCGGCGAATCAACAGCGAACCGGCGCGCCACGCGGCAACGCGCGCAAGGGTGTCCGGCGTCGGCATCCCGCGCCACGCTGATCCATGCGCAGCGGGCGTGCGTAGCGGGCGTGCGCTAGGTCGCCCGTTACGCCACCGTCAGCGTGTAGGCGCGCTCGGCGTAGAGCGTGGTGAAGCCCTCGGCCGCGTAGAGCGCGCGGGCAGGCGCGTTGTCCTCACGGACGGTCAGCAGCGCGTGGTCGGCGCCGGAGTCGGCGAGCGCGGCCAGCCCGACGCGCAGCAACGCCCGTCCGAGTCCACTGCGACGCTGCGCTGGCGCGACGCCAATCAGTTCGATCCAGCCGGAGCGTCGCCCCAATCGCTCGCGCTCATCGGGCCGCAGCGCGCAATGGCAGAAGCCGACGAGCGCGCCATCCCTAGCTTCGGCTACCAGATCGAGGTCGGGCATGTACGCGGGATCGGCCATCAGCGCGCGACGCCGACCCTCGCTGAGCGGTAGCCTGTTGGCGTTGGGAAACAGCTCCCGCGCCAGCGCGAGATATGCGCCTAGCTCGGTGGACGCCAGTGGACGGATGCGATAGTCCGCCGCAGCGCCACCGACTGCGACCTCCGCTCCCAGCGGTCGCGACAGCCGGAGTGATCCGCCTGGGGCCGCGGCAAAGCCCAACCGCGCAAGCGCCGCCAGCCGCTGTGTCTCACCAGCGCGCGCCTCCGTGCGTAGTGAGATGGCCTCGCCGGGCGCTGCGAGGGTACGCGCGCGCTGGGATGCCCAGACAACGATCAGCGTATCGAGCGCGTCACCGCGCGCCGCTGGCCGTGCGAACCACAGCAGGAAGCGTCCCGCCCACAGCACAGCGAACGCCACCAGCGCACCCTGCGCATCCTCCCAGAGGCGCGTATCGTGGGCGCGGTCGAGCGCGGGGTCGGCTAACAGCGCGCGCAGTTGTCCGGCTCCGGGCCAGTCGAACGCTGGCTCAGCCGCCTGTGCAGAGAGCAGCAACTCCACCACGGCGCGCTGGTCGCTCTCGCCCGCGTAGGGGCGGGCGCGCAGATGGTCTGGCTCCATCGTTCGCTCCTCGCGCGCCCAGATCGCCTCAGTGGTCACCACAGCGCGCTCCCACCACTCCGGCTCGATCCATGCGAGCCAGCGATTCAGTATGGCCTCATCCATCACTGGCATGCCAGGCCTCCTCCCAGTCGCCGGAGTTGTCGTTCTCGAGGTTGTTCTCATGGTTGTTCTTGTCGTCGGCGTCATTCCACCCGGCATCGCTGAAGGCGTCGCCGAGCGCCAGGCGCCGGTAGCTGTCGTAGCGCGCGGCGTCAATCGCGCCTGACCGCGCCGCCGCGATGACTGCGCAGCCCGGCTCGCTGAGGTGCTGACAATCGGCGAATGCGCAGTTCCCGCGCAGTGGTCGAAACTCGCGGAAGAGCGCAGGCAGATCGCTCAGCGCGCCCGCGTCGAGCGCCAGAGCACGGATGCCCGCGGTGTCAGCGAGCCACCCGCCTGTCGGCCCACTCAGCGCGACCATCCGCGCGCCAGTCGTCGTATGGCGCCCCTTGCCAGTAGCCTCGCTGATCTCGCTGACGCGCAGCGCCAGCCCTGGCTCCAGCGCGTTGAGCAGGCTCGACTTGCCCACCCCCGATGGCCCCGCCAGCGCCGAGATGCGTCCAGCCAGCAGCTCACGCAGGCGCGCGACTCCCACACCTGTCACCGCGCTCGTCATGACGACGGCGTAGCCCAACCCGGTGTAGACGGCAAGCCGCGAGCGCAGCCACGAGTCAATGCCTTGATCCGCTTTGTTGATGCAGAGGATGGCGGTCGCCTCCTGCGCCTCCGCCAGCGCGATGAAGCGGTCGGCAAGGCGCAGGTGCGGCGCTGGCTCGCGCGCGGCAAAGACGACCACGATCTGCTCGATGCCGCGCACGCTCGTGAGCTGGCGCCGACCAGGATCGGGGTCCTGGCGGGTGAGTGCGGCTCCCGCGCGCGTCACGATGCGCTCGATCACACCTTCGCCCGAGCCAGTTGGCCGCGCCAGCACACGGTCACCGATGGCTACCGGATCATGCTGGCTGACTTTCACCGCGCGGGCCGTTCGGCGCGCCGAGGCGCTCTCGGCGTAGATCAACTCTTTGCGTCGGCGTCCGCGCACGACACACCACAGCGCGCCGCTGGCCGCTTCTACGCGATAGCGCCCACGGCTCCCTTCGGTAATCAGCCCCTCGACGAGGGCCGGGGCATCGGTGCGATAGGTCTGCGCCACATTCGGCGCGCTGCTGATGTTCATAGTGTTCTGTTCTTTCTCTGGCGCGTCAGATGACGCGATTTCAGGCGCAAAATTGCTGAATTGTTGGGATTCTGTCGCGCTATTGGCGAGCTGACGCTCGCGCTGCTGGCGCTTCTCTTTGCGGCTCACGGTGGCGCGCTCCTCTGCTCTCGCTGCTCTCTCTGCGCGACTTCCGCACGGCTGCTACGACTGCCGAACGGCGGCGTCGCGTCGGCCCATCTCACTCTCGCGCGGTTGGCGAGCGCGACATGAGCGCAAAAAGGCGCAGCAGGTCGCGGCGAGATGAGCCTATCTACTCGAAGGCAAGGTGAGACGGCGAGCTGGCGCCGCTAGACATGCGCGGTGTGCGTGCGAGGTCCACCGGAGGCTCAGAGGGGTAAAACCCTTACGCGGCGAAAACGATGCGCCCGTTGCGGTCGCAGGCGGCTGACCCGCAGGCGCGGACAGAGGCTCGGCCAGCGCTCGGGCTGATCTTCGCGGCGTGGAGGACGCCAGTGGCGCGCTCGACGAACGCAAGCGTCGTCGTCTTCATGGCGTGTCCTCCTGTTCTTTCTGACACCGCTCTAGAGCGGCTGCGGCGCGCGACGCCAGGGCGGCGTCCACGCGAGCGGCGCGCTCCTTCGTCGGGTGAGGAAGGAGGCGCGCGACAACAGCGAGCATTGTACGCACGTCACCGGGGCGAGCGCAAGGGCCTGATTCGCGCGCTCGCTCGGCGAGAAACTGCTACACTGTCCTGACTGTCGTGTGAAGTACGCGGCTAGGGGTCGCTGTCGGTCTTGGAGGAGCGCGCGTATGCGGCGCTGGCTGGCGATGGGAGCGTTGGCGAGCGCGGCTGCGCTCTGGGGGCTGATGTATGTCGTCAGCCGAGTCGCGCTCCAGGCGGTTCCAGCGCTGCCGCTGGTGGTGATGCGCATCGTGCTCTCGCTTGCCTGCCTGGCGCCGTTCGCCTTGCGCGAGCGGTTCTGGCGCATCACACCGCGCCAGCTTGGCTTGCTCGCGCTGATCGGCCTGACGGGCTATACCTGCTCACTTTCGCTGCAATTCATCGGCACAGCGCTCACCTCGGCCAGTCTTGGCTCGCTCATCACCTCCGCCGCGCCCGCGTTCATCGTGCTCTTCGCGGCGCTGGGCGGCGAGCGGCCCACCCGGCGCGCCGGACTGGCGCTCATCCGCGCGCTGGCGGGAGTCGCCCGGATCGTCGGGGTCGATGCGCCGCTGGGCGGCTCGCTGCCGGGCATCCTGGCGCTCGTCGGCGCCGCTGTTTCCTGGGCGCTCTACACCGTGCTGGGCCGCCGCCTTGCGCGCGAGCTGCCGCTGCTCACCACGCTCTACTGGGGGCTGCTCATCGGCGGGTTAGCGGTCGTCCCGCTGGCGGCGCCGCAGTGGCCCAGCCTCGCCCAGATGGCGCGCTACTCGCCTTCACTCTGGCTGGAGATTCTCTACCTCGGCGTAGTTGCGATGGCGCTGGCCTTTTACCTCTGGAACTATGGCTTCGCACACCTGCCCAGCGACACTGGCGCCGTCTTTGGGCTGTTTCAGCCGCTGGTGGGCGTGGCGCTGGGCGTGGCGCTACTGGGCGAGCGCATGACGGCGCTCGGCCTGGTCGGCGCGCTGGGGATCATCGCTGGGGCCGCGCTGGCGGGCGTTGGCGCGCGCAAACCTGCTGGTCGCGCTAGCTGAACGGCATGCGCCAACACGAATCCTCGGCCCGTGCTGTAGTGGCCATAGACAGGCGAGCGCTCGCTGTGTATCATCCATCGCAGCGGGCGCCCTGCGTGTGCAGCAGGCGCAGCAGACGTGCGAGGAGCGCGGAGGAGCGCGAGGGAGGTCCACATGAGCCAGATGAATGGCACGCCGGGCATGCAGCCCGTCGGCCCAGCGTTGAAACTCCAGGATGCTGACATGCCGCCGCTGTTCCACGACGCCGACCAGCGCGCCGTCCGCGCGCAGAAGTTCTTCTTCGCCTGGCTCCAGTGGGAGCTGATCCTGCTGGGGTTGGGCGTGCTGGTCGGCGCGTTCAACGGCATCGCCAGAGCTATCGGGCCGTTCTCGCTGGTGGTTCCCCCATTCAGGCTGTTTGGCCTGCATATCACCACGCTCTCGGCATTCGAAATCGTCGAGGCGGCGCTGCTGACCATCGCGCTGGCGCTGCGCTTGCTGCGCGTCTTCCGGCGACCAGAGCGGCTGTGGTACGAGGCGCGCGCGGTGGCGGAGTCAGTGAAATCCATTTCCTGGCGCTATGCGGTTGGCGGTGAGCCATTTCAGGAGGCGAATACGCCCGCACAGTTGAATGCCATTGTCGCGGACCGCTTCGACAACATCCAGGCTGACCTCTCGAAGTACAAGCCACCCGCGGCGGTGCGCGATCAAGCGCAAGTCACCTCGACGATGAGCGCGATACGGGCGCAGTCTCTCGACGTGCGCAAGCAGGTCTATCGCGATGACCGAGTGCGGGATCAGCAGTCCTGGTATCAGCGCAAATCACGCTTCAACCGCACGCGAGCCATTCAGACGCATACGATCCTGATCATTGTCGAGGTGGTGGCGATCCTCGCGGCGCTGCTGCCCATCGTGCTGCTCGCGCTTGGCCTCTTTCCGCTGAGCCTTCAGGCGCTGGCGGCGAACATCGCTGGCGGCGGCGCGGCGTGGATGCAGGCGAAGCGCTACGAAGACCTGAATGTGAGCTACAAAGTCACCGCGAGCGAGCTGACAAAGGTTGACCAGGATATTGACAAGCAGGTGGATGAGGAGTCCTGGGCGCGCTTCGTCGAGAACGTGGAAGGTTCGATGTCGCGCGAGCACCAGCTCTGGCGCGCCACCCGCACGAGCTAGCGCATCCGTCAGGAGCGCGCGGGCTGCGCCTGCGCGTGACGGATGCGCGTCGGCCGCGTCAGCGTCTGCTTGACCCGTGCGCCTGCCGCTTCGAGCTGCCGCATCGGGTCGGCGGTGATGTCGTCTGGCCCACGCGGCGCTCC
>VFSW01007798.1_pt1 | contig 15485 bp, 34 predicted proteins | sample 5358111 | NCBI WGS metagenome assembly VFSW01 (sample SAMN11554181, study PRJNA540505) | mine drainage metagenome | isolation source: sediment from site ElyBrook_90M | place: USA: Ely Copper Mine, Vershire, VT | collected 2017
TCCTCGATGTGGTCCAAGTACTTCTGCCCCTCGGACTGGATGTCCGCGAAGTCGTCCTTGTGGCAGTCCATCAAGGTGTGCGACTGGTACTCGATGGGCTCGCCGGGCTTGCAGGTCTTGCCGACCGACAGCCGCGGGCCGTCCTGCGTCCAGTAGACGACGTCCCACCCGTTCGCCTCATAACGCTGGATGAGTCCCTCCTGCCCGTTGTAGACGAGGCAGTACTTGCAGTCCGGATCGCCATTGACGATCTTCGGGAACATCGCCCCATCTGCCGAACGCTGCCGCTTGCGCTTGCGCTGCTTCTTCCGTTCCGGACCGACTATCGCTGCTGCCTGTGCCGACAAGAGGTGTCTCCTTCCGTCGCGGTCTCGAGTCCGACGGGGAGCTCACCTCTCAGATCAGGCTAGCCAGGCGAGGTCTCTGGCAACCGACGGGCGCCGCCCTGGAGGGGCTGAGCACCGTGACTCTAGGGTGACCGAACACCCCGATTTCTGTCAAGCAGTTTTTCGCGACGCCTGAGCAATCTTGGCGTACCGCGTGTAGCGCTCCTTCTCGGGTAGGTGCGGGTAGGCAGCGTCTGCTGCCGCCACGTCGTCCTTCGTGAGCGTGATTTTCGTAGGCGCTTCACCCTTCACGTTGCCTGAAGCACCGGCTCCGCCGCCTTCGTACCGGCGAGTATTTCCGCCCGAGCGTTCGCTTCCGTTCTTCGGGGCTGCCATGCCGAATCTCTCCTTCGTCTCCTGCATGACGCGCTCGGCCGTGTCCCAGTTGTCGGGAGCTCGCTCGATGGGATCTGAAACCAGCGTGCGGTACCGCGCGATGGCGTAGGCAAAGGCCTGCTGATTCGAAACGACCTCCGGATACCGCGCCTGAAGCACGGCCATGACGTTCTGGCCCTGCGGCTGCTGTGACTGCTGCCGGCGAAGGACGCGCTCGGCCGCAATCTCAGCAAGCTTCGCCTGAATGGCGTTGCCGCGACTCTCGAAATCGTCGTGCTCTTCCTTCGAGAGCTCGCCGCGCTTCACGCGCTGCTGATACTCCTGCACGAGAAGCCGCTGCTCGCGTTGCGCACCTTCCTGGTGAAAGTCGAGCGGGTCACGCTGCTCCTGCGGCTGCTGCATCCGCTGCGCCATCGTTTGGGCCACGCCGGTTGCATAGGCGGCTTGCTGCTCGGCAAGCGCGGCGCGCTCCCGGAGCTTCTCCGCTTCCTCGCGAAGGGAGCCGCGGGCTTGCTTCTTCTCACGACGGGAGAGCTTCTTCTCTTCCTCATCGTCGTCTCCCTCGTCGTCGCCGGCCTCTTCGGAGAGGTCGATTTCCATGACGGGGGCGGCCTCGAGCCGCTTCGGCTTCTCCGCGGGCTCCGTGCTCGTGGGCTCTGTCTCTGCTTCTGGGGTCTTCTTTTTTGCTGCCATGGTGTCCTCTAGAAGTCGTCGGGCATCCAGGGCATCTGTGGCTTCCACTGCTTGCCCGTTTGGTCGACGAATAGATATTCGTTCGTGTTCGCGTCCCAGATGTATCGGACCTTGCCAGCCCGGAGATTCGCCTGAAGGTCTTCGCTCCCTGTCAGGTCACCGGAGCGCATGATGAACATCTGAATTGGCTTGCCCTCAAAGAAATCCACCTCCTTGGCCCATGGAGCATTTCGGATGAACCCGACGATGTGCCCGAGGTCCATGCCGTTCGAGTGCAAGTGCTCGAGCGCATCGAGCCCCGCCGACACGATGATGCCGCGCGGGGTCTCCTTGTGCTCGTAGTCTCGGCGCTCCTGAGTCTTGAGGATTGAGGTTCCCTCGTAAGTCTCATCCGTCTCCCCAGCCGCAACGTCCCTGCGACCGAGCTGGTAGATGTAGACACGGTCGTAGACCGCGGCCTCCTTGAAGGCTCCGTCGGGAATCACATGACTCAGGCGCCTTTCGTCGAGCAGCGGGGGCAAGCCGAGCGCCCCGGGCGGCGCCTGTCGCGCCTGCATGGCCCGCGCCTTCCTCAGCACTTCCGCCGAGTCGTCTACGAGGTTACCGCCGTCTGTTTCTCTTGGTTTCCTAGCCGCTGCCGTGGCTGCAATCTTCATCACTGTCCTTCTTCGAGCATGGCCAACATGACCCTGAGCTCGTGGTATTTTGCATACGCACCCCGCACCTCGGGGTCCGTGCTCTGCCCGCATGCGGCATGCAGATGCGCGAGCTGGTTCTTCACGTTCTTCCGGACGCTCTCCCGGATGCCGCCAGTGATCTCACTGCGAAGCCACGCGACCTTCGCCTCGTCGTCCTCGTCCTCTTCCTCGACTGGTCTCTTCACTACGATCTGACTCATGCGGGTGCTCCTGGTGGCGGACCTTGCGGGGGACCAGGCGGCGGACCACCCGGCGGCGGCCCTTGCTGCATCTGTTGAACCATCTGCTGGGCCATTTGCTGCGCCATCTGCTGGACCTGCTGCTCGCCGTACATCTGCGGCATTGGCGGCGCGGCACCCAGGAACGGCAACATGTCCGTGCGACCGCGAGCCTTGAGAGCCTCGGCGATGGCTTTTCGCTGAAAGGCGAGGTTCTGCTGGAGCGGCGGGATTGCGGAGGGAAGCTGCACGAGCTCGTCGGCCTCCGCAACCTTCTGCGCCTGCGACGTGAACTTGAGGTCCGCCGTGATGCAGACCTGATAGTTCCGCTGGTAGGCATCGCGCCCCGTGGACTTCAGCTCGAACTCGCCGGTCTCGGGATTCAGCACGTTGAACCATTCCTCGTCGTCGAGGTAGATGGCATTCAGGCGTGCGTTGTTCCGGAGCACGTTCCGCAAGTACGACATGCAGAAGCGCCGAGCCGCCACGGATACCTGAGCCACTGCCTGCTCGAGACGTCCCATGAAACCCCGAGCCGTCTCTCCGCTCTTACCGGGTTCACCCGAAAGAATCTCGTTCGATGCCGAGCTCGCCTGACCCCACTGCTCCATCTGCGTGACGAGCCCGACGAGCTGCTGGTTCGCGGGCTGAAACTGGAGCGGCATGATGTTGCCCTCGAGTTGCCCCGGCGGCACTCCCGTAGCTTTGATCATGGCGCCGGGCTTGAGCTCGATAGGGGAATCGAACTCGACGTTCTCGGTCGTGATGAAGCTCGAGATGTTCGACAGGGTCGCCGAGTCGGTGAACTGAGAGAGCGCGGTATCGGCGGCGCGATTCAGGTCGGCAAGGATTCTGCCGAACGAGAGCCCGAGGTTTCCCGTGAGCGGCTCGACGCATACGCCGTGCGAGAACATGTAGATGGGCTCCTTGCGGGGCTCCTTCGGCTCGTCGAACGCAGAACGCATCCATGGAGGCTGCGGAGGCGGGGGCGGCACTTGCTGCTGCGCCATCCCGACGGCCTGGGTCGCCATCTGGTGCTGCATGCTGCCCATGTGACCCTGCTGCGCGAGTCCATCGACTGCGGCCTGCGCCTGCTGCACCTGACCGAGCGCTTGCTGGTGCTGCGACAGGCCAGCACGGAACTGCTGCATCTCCTGGGTCTGCTGGGTGAAGCGCTGGCGCTCCTGCCAGTTCACTTCCTCCTGCACGGCGAGCTGAAGAATCGTCTTCGAGCCGTGGTCCATGATGACCTTGCAGAACCGCTGCTTGTCCTGCCCGGGGAGCATGAACCAGCCCTCGTGCCAGAGGAGCTTGTACGGCGCGCCGTCTGAGATGCTCGGCTTGTCGATGTCCTCGACCTTGGCCCGAGCCTCACGAACCGGGTCTTCCGGGTCGGCGTCGTAGCTCGGCGGCTTCGAGTCGATCACGTCCTCGACCCCTACCCAGATATCCGCCATCTGCCGCATCTCGTGCGGGTACCGGCGCATCACCTTCGTGTAGTGGGGAAGGTCCGAGTAGTCCGGCCTGGTCGTCTTGTAGGCGTAGGGGGTGACGAACTCGTCCGGGGTCAGCGTTTCGTGGACGTTCACCCTTCGAAGGGGGTCCCAGTACGAGTGCCCCGGTACGTCGCCGGCCATGAAGAAGAACGTAAGTGCCCGGGACATCTCCCGAGGGAAATCGGTCAATTTCTCGCGGAATTGCCAGTTTCCGTGCAGGGTGAGGGCCTGGGCCGTGTCCCGATCTTCGGGGCCCACCGGCAGGACGCCCATGAAGTTCGACCAGTCCCCGAAAACCTCGCTTTCGGTGCGGAAAACGAGCCGGATGATGTTCTCGAGCAGGATGGGCACGTGGCAGTTCGCCGCGTGCTTGAAAGGGAATTCCTTCGGCGGGATGTCGCCGAAATAGAGCTTCGTGTCCTCGGCAAACCTCTGCCGGTAGGGGGAAGCGGCGTCCCAGTCCGCATCGAAGCGCTTGCGGACGGTGTCCCCTATCTCTTGGAGGGCGACTCGACCTTCCTCCGCTCCGAGGAACGCCTCGACCAGATTCGGCGAGTCGTCGTCGTACTCGAGCGGTAGGTCGAAGGGGCCCCCGGGGGTCAGGTCGAGCACCACCCCGCCGTCGGGTGTCCGCTCGACTTCGTCTTCGAGGGCAGCAGCCTCCATCTATCTGTCGGAACCTAGCACACGTTTTGGGGGTTAGGAACCGTAGCCCCATGCCCGGTGGCCGCGTACCTCGACCTTCACGTCTTCCCGCTTGTCGTCATCGTCGGAATCGACCCGACGCTTGCCCACGCCCTTTGGCCCGTAGGATGCGAAAGCGCCAGCATAAAACATGCTGTCAATCCAGTGGTCATCGCCCCCGTCCATCGGCTCGTCGGGGTTGTCCGTACTACCCTGAAGCGCCGGCAGTGTGCGGATGAGGTCGGTGCATTCCTCGAAGATAGCGAGCCCCGGGAGCTCGCCGAGCGGCGCATCCTTCAGCCTCTGGTGAATACGCTGCGCGTTCCGCATCCTTCCCCGATCGGTGCCGACCTTCTCGGCGGGAAACCACATGACGCCGATGGCCTGCATCTCCTCGGCCTTGCTCTTTCCGACGTCGCCGCGACGCTCCCAGAGCTGGGTGTCGGCGACTCCGGAGATGCCGCTCTTTCGCTTCTTCTTGTCCCAGAGACCCAGCGTCTCCTCGATGTCCTTGATTCGGCGCGCGACCTCGGGGGCTTCCTTGCCGAGGAAGGTGTACTCCTTGATGCAAATCAGGTTGCCGTCCCGGTCGAGCGTCCACCAATGCACGCAGCCGTGCGTCTTGTAGCCCCAGTCCATTGACCGGAACACAGGCCAGTCCTTCGGTATCTTGAACGACTTGATGACGTGGCGCTTCGCGTCCCAGACGTCACCGAAGTACGAGTGGGCCGTGACGTACCAGTCGCCATCGAGCAGCGCGGCACGAATATGCGGCTTCGCGCTCGCGAGGTTCTTCATATAGTTCCGGATGAAGTTCGGGTCCGGGTTGTCGGTGAGCCTCGCCGGAAGGTAGATCCAGTCCCAGCGCTCCTTCCGTCCCTCAATCTCGACTTCCCGGAAAAAGGTGTGGTGGCCGCTAGGGTTGCGGTCGACGAAACGCTTCCGCACCCAGAGACGGTCATGCGATGCCACACCCTCCATGTGCTCGCCGCCCATGACCGGGTTCGACATCGCGCGAATCTTCATCATTCCGCGAAGGCCGAGTTCTCGGTTGCCGCCGAGCACCGGGTCGGACGAACGAAGGCGCGTGTTGATTTGGTCGTACTGCTCTTCGGTAAACTGCACGAGCTCGTCGTAGGCGATGTGGGTGTAGCTCTTCGACTGGTACTGCATCCAGTCGTTCGGGTCCTTGCAGTGGCCGAACATGAACTTGAAGCCCGAGGGGAACCGCCACTCGAGACTCGACTGTCGCCACTCCGCGTTCGGGTCAATCTGCGGGAACATCTCGAGCGACCGGTCGATGGTCTCGGTCAGCATCGGGCTCGTCCGGCGCAGATGAAGGGCCCGTCCCTTCGACTGCCCCCACTTCAGCGGGAAGGGATGGTTCGGGTTCGCGCAGCGCTGATGCTCAATGGCAATCTGCGAGAACGGGTCCATCAGGAGGCACATGGACTTGCCGGGCCCCGCCGAGCCGGCGCCGAGGGCCTCCATGTGAGGCAGCATGTGGTACTTGGCGCCCCAGGGGGAGGCCTTGTAGAGCTGCTTCTGCTCTTCGGGAGCGCTCAGTGGTGGCTACGCTTGCTCGGGGTAGGCTCGTCGGCCTTCGCCGCCTCGGCCGCTGCCGCCGTTGCCTCCGCCTCCGCGGTTGCTGCTTCCTTCAGCTTCGCATCTGCCTCGGCCTTCGCCGCCGGACCTGGGTCGCCTACTTCGTGAGTCTTGTGTTCGGGCATCGTCTGCTCCTATGCGTAGAACGCGGAATCGTCCGCAACGATGATGAGCCTATCCCACTGGGCGGCCAGGGGCAATCCGCCGCTGAGGGTGACCCCCGACGGGGCCGCGACGGTGACGGCGTTTCCCGAGGCGTCGACCTTCTGCACGATGAGCAGGTGAAACAGGGCGAGGGGCGACGAAAGGGTGATGGTCACCGGGCCTGCCGTGGCGTCCACCGGGACGAATCCCTCGGCGCCGGTCAGGGTGATGTCCGTGGTCGTCGCGCGCACGTCAGCGGCGAGCCGGTTCACCAGGGACAGGAGCGCCTTCGCGATGGGGGTGACCAGGCGATTGATCCAGAAGCCCATGGCCTCCGGGTCATTCGCGTCTACACCGTTGCCGGTGAGCTGATACAGGATGCGCTTCGTGCCGCTCATTCGAACTCCGCGCAGGACGCGAGCCTGAAGCAGAGGCTACACCGTGACTTCCTATGCCGGCGAGTCGTTCGCGCGGACTGCCACCAGAACTCCGTCTCCGGCTTCCATTGCAGACACCCTGGGCAGCGCTTCTCCCAGCCTGCTGGTCCCGCTGGGGTCGCACGGTACCTGAAGACCCCGATAACCACCCAGGGCGGCGGCGCGGGAGTGCCAGGCGCCTTGTCCTGGTAGTAGTCGAACGCGATCACTGTCCAGCTCCCATCGGTCTGAGCACGTTCATGATGGCGTCGAAGAGCTCGACCCGCTTCTCGGGTTTCACCGGACCCTTCACGATCCATTTGTGCCTCGTCACCTCCGATAGGTGTCCCCACTTCTTTTCGGCCCTCTCATGGTCTCCGAGGATGCGACAGAGCTCCCGGTCGGCGGCCCAGGCAATCTGCCCGAGCTCCATCATCGAGTAGGTGCGGGCCTCGGTCTCGAGCTTCCATTCCGCTTCGGAGTACGGCACCCAGTGGTCGACGTTCGGACGGTCGTAGACGACCACCTTCTCGCCGTCGCGCACCTCGACCTTGCCGCGGTCTCCGGTTTGGCGGTTCCGGTACCACTGGTCGGTCGTCATGCGAGCGTCCTGCCGCCCCTCATCATCCAGATGACGGTGAAGAACAGGATCCAGAACAGGATTTGGTCGCCTTGGGTCACTTGGCCTCGGCGTGCAGAAGCTGAAGGTCTTTCGTGCCGATGATCCAGTCCCGCATCTTGCCCCTGCCTACTCCGGTCGACTTCGAGAAGATGCTGGGGCCGCACATGTCCCAGTAGACCCAGATACCTCGCCCCTTCACCAGCTCCGCCTGGAGCTCTCGGGTTTCGGTGGGTTTCTTGGTGCGGATGTACTTGCCGCGACCGACGACTTCCTTAACGGGCTGACGATGCACGCGAACGGTGATCATTTCCTGTCCTTCACTTCCGTCTCGGGGAAGTTGATCTGCACGAGCGGCATCTCCACCAGGTTCATGTTCAGAATCTTCGGCCCGCTCTTCTCGTGGGCCCGCGCCTTGATGATGCCCGTGGCCACCGCGACGTTCTGCTTCAGGCCCCCCGGGGCGCTCTTCGCGCTCAGCAGGTTCGCCCGGGCGCCTTCATGAGGATGGAGTTTTCGAGCTCACGAAGGTGAGAGTCGATTTCCTCCTCGCGGGTGAGAAGTTGTCCCGTATTGACGACAGCCGGGACCACGCTGGCTTCTACGACCGCAGGAGGGGGGGACACCGCGGTCATGGAATCTGAGTCTTCGAGGAGGTCGAGAAGGGTGCTCATGACGCCAGGATGATTTTCTTTTCGGCGGGGAGCGCCAGGAGCGCGCTCTCGTGAACGTCGGCCTCGTAGCTGAAGAATTGCACGTTTTCGATGCCAAGGAGCTGAAGAAGTTGGGCGACCTCCATCACGGGCTCACACTCGTTCGGCCCCGTCACCTGCATCACCTTGGCCTGCATCAGAACCTGGAACTCGATATTTTTGGCCTTCTGCGCGTCCTCGGCGGCTTCCTTCGTCGAGAAGGTGCCCTGGGGGACAGAGATGCTGCCGGCCTTGCCGGAGCAGAGACGCATGAGGGTGTAGACCTTTTTCACGTTTCCTCGAACATGGAGGTCTGGGGCTCGGGGGGCGTGGGTTTGCTTTGCTGTCCGACCACTCGGGTGGCCAGCCATTGCACGATGGCCACTCGGCTATCGGGCGGGACCTTCATCAGAAGGTCGGCGCACTTGCTCATGATGAAGAGATCGAGAGCTGCCCCTGTCTTTGTCGTTTGACTCATTTTTCTTCTCCCTGCTCTGCCATCAATGTGTTGAGCGCTTCCGCCATTGCTTCTTCGATTGTTCCGCCGGATCCAGAAACGGAGAGCGTCCATGTCTCGTTCGTGATTCGCACCCAGACGAGGCCGTTCGTGTCGGATCTCGAGCGCAGCTCGCGACGCGGGTCTCCGCTCAGCCAGTCCGTCATCGGGGAAATCATCCGGTCCTCATTGTCACGACCACCCCGGGAGTCTTCGAGACCTCCCAGGAGAACGAGTAGCCCGAGACGTGCTTCCACCCATCCCCGGGGATGATCCCGATTTCCTTCAGGGCGTCGACCGCGATCTTGGCCGCCCCAGAGAACATGTTGTCGGGGTCCCGGCGCTTGTCTTTCTCCAGGAAGTGGAACTCGAAGTAGACGGGGCCCTCGACGGGCTTGAGCTGGGCCCGGCGCGCGTAGAGGGCAACCACCCCGCCCCAGGTCTTCTTGGCCCGGGCGTAGATGAAGGGGCTCATCTCTCGGAGCTGGTTGGCGCCGGGGAGGGAGGCCTCGATGACGAACCGCTGAACCATCACCCCAGCATAGCGACCCCATGGAGGGTGTCAAGCTAAATTGCTTGGTCGTGTAGGTGGATGTAGGCCGCCGGTGCGGGCGGAGGGACCCCCTATCCTTCAGATCCAGAGGCTACAGGATAGGAAAGACCTATCAGGTAGGAAGCTCTGGGGCTGGCTTGGGGCAACTGGTCCGGCCACTTTTCCCCTGCCCCTCGGAAGCACCTTTCGGTGGAAGGCTGGGCGGGAGTCCCCGTGGCTGGTGTCTGGCCGGTTCGGCGGTACGTGAGGGGGTCCTGGCTATCCCGACGGTCTGGCCGCAGGCTTTCGGCCTTTGCCAGCTCGTATCGGGAGAGCCCTCACGCGCGAGGCCCATTGGCCCCTTCTTCCCCGAATCCCGCAGTGGTCGGTGCCGACGAGGGGGCTGGTAGCAATCCCTCGAAGGCGTGATTCGGTTCGGCTGAGCCGCGAAAACGGCGCGCATGCCCGGGGACCCCGCATCGCCTGTTGACGAAGTCGGGAGAATAAAGCAGATTGCCTCTTGTCTTTCACCGGACATGCGACAGAGATGTCGCACGGAATCGCCCCGGAGGTCAACCCTTTCGGGGCGGTGCTGTTTTTGGAGGCGGCAGCAACTTCTCGAGCAGCCTGGTCTGATCCCAGTATCGGCGGCTGCAATCGATCGCGTGCTTGATGGCCAGGTCTCGCTCCAGGCGGAGCTCAAAGGAGCGAGCGATGTAGCGCTCCCAAGAGTTCACTGACAAATGCAGCCCGCACCCCAGGTGCCGTCGCAGCAAACCACCTGCATCATGTTGCAGCCACAGGTGCCCTTGTGCCCGACGCAGAAGGGGCACTCGGTAAGCGGCTCCGCAGCTTGAGATTCGAGGGTGAGACCGGAGAGGGCGATGATGAGGGCTAGGTATTTCATGTCCACTCCGTGTAGTCGGATTCGACCATGGCGAGCTCCCTGGAGCATTCCTGGACCCGTCGCGTCCAGTTGTCGATCTGCTGCACGAGCGACGCCCTTCGGGCCTCAAGCGGATTCGGTGTTTTGGGCCAGTGCCTGCGTCTCCACTCGGTGAGAATGAAGCGCCTGCCGTTCTCCAGCTCGAGCCCCTCGATGCCTTCGTTACAACCGGAGAAGCATCGGAGCGCGTAGCACTTCTGTCCCTTGATAGCGTCGAAGGAGCACCCGAAGAACTCGGCCAGCGCCTTCTTGAAGTCGGGACCAGTGTTTTCCTTGTCCAGGCAGATATTTCCGAAGGACTGATAGCTCCCCCCGCTTGCCCCAAGGTGCATCCCAAGGGAGCAAGTCAGTATGCCGTGGTCCTCGATGCCGTAGAAAACTTCGCCAACTACCGCTTCTTCTCGCTTGGTCATCCTTCTTCCTTTTCGACTCTGGTGAAGGGCCACGGGTCCGTCGACACCCCCAGGACTCGCTTCCCTTTTTCGGTCACGAGCCACGAGCGAGCCTGCTTCGGCTTGTGAGAAAGGTAGCCGTGCCGCTCGAGCTGCCTCACCCGACAGTGCGCCGCGTATGAGCTCTTGATTCCGAAGGCTTCGCACATCTCCCGGAGCGTCGGCGGGTAGCCGAAGTCGAGCTGGTGCCAATACACGTATCGTAGCGTGTCCACCTGACGTGAGGTGACGCGGTGTTCCTTCAGGTCGGTGAAAAGGGTGGGGTTCATGGCGCCACCCCGGGGTAGCACGGCTCGTAGGCGCCTTCCTCGTACCAGGGCTCCCCGCGCAGCCACCAGCGACTGGGAACTGTGCCGCGCAGGAGTTCCCGCTGAACCGCCTTCACGTAGATCTCCCAGTGAAGGCGCCTGATGCCAAGCTCGAGGCAGTGCGCGTCGAAGTAGGTCATGCGCTCACCATGGGTGCGGCCATGAACCTGGAGCCGGTAAAGGAGAAGCCGCACTTGATGCACACCTTCGCCAGGCTCTTCCGATCGACGGAGATGACCGGAAACTTCGAGAGCATCACGGCCGTTGTCCGGAACTCGCGAAGCGTGCGCTCACAGGCTGCACTCCAGACGGAGAAACGATGCGCTTTTCGCGAGCCCTTCGGCTTGTAGCTGCCCCTTGCTCTGAGGAACTTGGGATTCACGGAGAAATGCTCGATCATGCAGTATGGCCCGTCCATGACGTACACGCAGGCCCCGCTTATGAGCTCTCCCCCGAGCGCCACGAAGATGCCGATGTTTGGCGGTCCGGGAGTCTGCGCCTCGATGCCCCGAGCCTTCCACCAGGAGGCGTACTCCGGATAGGCTTGGATGGTGGGTACCAGTACCAGTTTCGAGGCGCGAGACATTGCGCGTTACCTGTCCATGGAGATGAGGGAGTTTCGGTGGCTCTGTGAGGCTGCGGGGCTCAAGGGTAGGAAGAGGTTTTCTGAGGAGGAGGTGGTGAAGATCATCACCGAGAAGAGGAGCCGTCCTCACGGGGGGACGTGGTCGCCGAAGCGGCGGTAGCCTCTTGCTCTTGCCCAAATTGCTCGCGGAGTCGCTCATTCTCTCGCCGCACTACCTCCGCCTCTATCGAGAGCGACGCGGCCCGCTGAATATCGCTCGGTGTGTCGGCTCTCTCCGAAACGGGAATCCAGCTCACCCTCCACCTCCCGATTCAGTAGAGCCAATGGCGGCGCGGGCTTTTTCGAGCCACCCAACGGCTCCGTCATCATCCGGCTCGCGCATCGTTCTCAAGTCCTGCACGACGGCGATTGCCTCCCGCACGAACTCACGGAGTTCGTCGCGTTCGCTAATTACCTCGGCGCGCCGCAGAGTCTCCCTGGCGCATAGGTCTAGCGCGTCGGCTAGTTCCCGCCTGGCCTCGCGGATGGCGGAGAGTTGCTCATCGAGCAGAGCTAGCAACGCCTGCGCGGCTGCCTCGTTCGAATCGGTTTCGTGGGCTCGTATCCAGGCTAGGGCTGAGTCACGTGTCACGGTCTTTCTCCTTCCCGCCCACGTCGGGGGTGGGTCTATCGTTCGCGTACACAGCGCCGATCGGGCGCCGCTCTATCTCCTCGCCGAGCTGATCGTAACAGCACCCCTCGCAGTAGGCGCACGGCGGCTCCCGAACGACGGGACGCGCGCAGCCTTCGGTAGCGCAAGCTCTCACCATCACCCCCGCCTCCGGTCGGTGGGGGTTGGGTGGGCGGAATGCTTCACGGCGCGGAGCCCGTCTTCTCGGCGTGCGCGCCACCTAGCGTTGCCTCGACTCCGATAAGTGCCGCGCGAGCACGTAGGAAGTCGTCCGACCATGACGGATCATGCTCGGAGAGCACTTGCAGAATGGCGCGCAGGCGGCGGTTCTCCTCGCGCAGCGCGTCCAATTCGACCAGCGCACGAGTAGTCGCCTCCTCACTCAGTACGACATGTTTGTTGGTCAACGAATTACCCCTTTCTGGCTCCGCTCTACGCGGACAGTCGTTTCCTGATGCTTCACGGCGCACGCTCGCTTTCTTCGGGCTCCCGCGCTGGCAATTCTGAATTGTCGATTGCGGCGAACAGAGCATCGCGGGCCGCGTCCACCCGTTGCTTCGGAAACCGCTTGTCACCCCGAACCCACATCTTGTGGAACCATCGATATGTGAAGGCCGCCATACAGACGTCGCGCCTGTTCTGGTCTTGCCTCTTTTTCCGTTCCGCATCGTCGTGCGCCTTGCGCCTCGCGGCCTCGCGTTCGGCGATCAACTGCGGACGGCATCGGCAAGTGTGGTCTTCGCAGACCGGACCCCATTCGTTGCAGTTGAAGTAGAGCGCTGGCTTGCCTGTTGTGCACTCCACCGGGGGTGTTGGTGCCTCGCCCTCGAGCGGGTCATAGGTCTCGTATGACCACGCGCATCTAGGTGGAGCACTCACCTCCTCAGTGACCGACTCCGCCGGAGTTGTCGTTTCCTGATGCTTCACGGTTGCACCGGGAGTGCTCCACCCAGATCCGGTGCCTTGGATTCCGGCGCCCACTCATGTCCGCCATGGCGCGTCCGCGAGCGCAGCACGGCCCCGACGAGTTGTGCAATGCCATCGTCTATCGACTGGGCCGGAGTCGTTAAGCCAAACGTCGCGTCCTCGCCGCAATCCCACGAATTCTCGCCCTTGCCAGGATGCGGGACCTGCTCGCCCGGAAGCATGTTGATCTCACATCGTATGATGCGCCTCGTTGGCCAGCGCGGGCGCGACCACGACGCTTCCTCCAGGCATGCGGCGCCGTAGTACGTGCGTTCCGGCATCGGCACGCGGATCCACCGCCACTCAAGCGGGCGAGTGGCGTACTTCGTTTTTCCTAGCAAGACGTCGAGAAAATGTAGCGAGCCGTTTCGGTACTTCGGCGTTCGGCTGTGCCATTCATGGGCCGACGTCCATACGTTCCACCACATCGCCCAGTCATGAAACCGGAGGGCAAGCTCCCGGTCGCCACGCTCGTAGTGACGACGGAACATAGGGGCGGAGATGCCGAAGAAGCATGCAACGAACGGAAGGCCGGCCATGAAGTGCCAACCCTCATCGTCAGCACGGAACGAGAATCCGACATGATGGCCGCCAAGGGCCCACTCAATGTGTGCGTCCGCATTCGAGCCCCAGTGCAAGAACGCGCGACCATGATGCGGAAAGCCGCGCGGCTGTTTACCGTCTGCTCCGCGTCGTCGCTCATTCAGATTCTGCCAGTGGAAATGCATTTTGTAGGTAGCTCCTCTCTCGTTTACTCAGCCGTTCGCGTGACCTGGTCTTTGTGGACCCTGATTCTGGGATGCTTCATCTGCGAGCTACAGTCCGTTGAGCCATGGGTTCGTAAATCGAGATCGGAATATCGAGCGGCCCAAGGTGCCATGTCATGATGCGCTTGACCTCCCGCCACTCAAGACCGCCGTTGCCACATCCGAGCGCCGGAAACGCGACGCTGGTCACGTCGAACTCGCGATAGATCTCGGCGAAGCGCCCCAGTCCATCGCTGATCCAGCGCATCTCTGATGGGTCGCGCCAATGGTCTTTCGTTGGGAAAAACAAGATCTGTTTCCCGTCCGGGGTCTTCTCCGGAAAGAGAAGAGCGCCAACGCATACGGCACCCGCTTTCGCGGCCCGCTCATAAGCCCGTACAGCGTTCGGGTACCGCCGCTTGAACACCTTTGCCAGTCCAGCGCCGGAGACACCAACAGTGTTCACCGGGTTGACGAGCGTCTGCGCGTCAGAGTCGAACAGGGAGCCGTTCACGAACCGAATCATAGGTGTTCCGGCCTCCAAAGATTCTGTCGCGCGCCGTGCTTCATTCGAACACCCCGAATATGTCGTTCTCTCGAACCTCGGCGGATTTCTCGAGGTACGCCCGCTGCCGCTCGGAGCACTTGCCTACGTTGGTGAACCGATTCCAGAACAGGAACGGGTTTTCCTTGTAGAGCTTGGTCATCTTCTCGACGTCCTTTTCGAAAGCGATGCGCATCTCGAGCCACTCCTCGTAGCTCATCGCCTCCCCGGGTTTCATGGCGCCGCCAGCTCGAGGAGCTTCTCCCGATTCAGACGGACGGCTTTCAAGAGAAGGGTGTGAGCCATCGCCGGGCCTACTGAGCCAACAAGGAGCATCGTGCGGATATCGTCGAGGTGCGCCGCAAGCTCTCGGGAGAGAGGGAGCACGTTGTCCGCGGCGAGCTCGAGAATGAGCGCGTTCGAGCCGAGCTTGCCGACTGGGACACGAAAGCGGGGCCTCATCTCACCGCTCCATGCAGACGGAACAGGAGCCCAAGAACGAGGGCGTGCTGAGTGAGGCCCACCGGGTTCATGCCGACGAAGCGCGCGAGTCGGAAGAGGTCCGAGCGCTTGGCGAAGAAGAGGTGGTTCGCGTCGATGTTCAATGGGTGCTCCCGGAAATTCTGATGGCCGTCGCGATTGATTCTCCGGCTCTGTCGATCGAGCAGCTCACGGCCATGAGCCCGATGAAAACCCACAACCCTGCGAGGTAACCGGTCATGCGCACCACCTGTCGAACTCGATGTCGTAGACCTTGATCGCAATCTGCGCGAGCGCATCATCACCGCCCGCTGCGAGCACCCGAAGCACGGCCTCGGTCAGGTCATCCTGCTGCGAGTGCGCAGACTCGTGGTCGCCCCTTTCGGCCGTCTCCTTGATCCGCGCGAGCGCATCCCAACATTCTGCGACCGTCATCCGATACCCCACTTCCTCATCAGCCTCTTCACCGCCACCACGATGGTCGGCTCTCCTCGCACGTCCCGCACGTCCTCCCGGGTCAGGTACTCCTCGGGGAGTTTGGGAGCTCCGAGCACATGAGCCAGCCGCTCGAGTAGGTCCCGCGAGGGATGCCGGAGCCCTCGTTCGATTTCGGAGATGTACTCCGGGGCACTGCCCACCCTTCGGGCGAGCTCCCCAAGGGAGAGGCCGGATTGCTCCCGGGCTTCACGTAGCACGGCGGATTCTCCTGGAGATCGTGCCGTAGCCGTAGCCGTAGCCGTAGCCGTAGCCGTCGCCGTAGCCGTCGCCGTAG
>VFSW01007799.1_pt1 | contig 15484 bp, 16 predicted proteins | sample 5358111 | NCBI WGS metagenome assembly VFSW01 (sample SAMN11554181, study PRJNA540505) | mine drainage metagenome | isolation source: sediment from site ElyBrook_90M | place: USA: Ely Copper Mine, Vershire, VT | collected 2017
GTTGATTCGGAGTTCTTGGTTCGGGAATAAGCAATGAGGAATTAACAATTTTCACGCCTTGAAAAACATTCCAGTGGTCTTCAGCAGCCATCATGGGATGAAATAGCGGTTCCCTGAAGTTTCATCATGCGATATCTTGGATAACTCCAAAAGAACTCAATGCCATTGACGTGCTTCTTGCGACGAGCAAACTCATTCTTCTGTCTCAGAAAAACCTCTTCAGCGGAATATTCAATTTCCCCAGTTCACTTTTCCGGGACAACGTCCATGAGCGGATTTTCGCTTTGACAGACAAATTGTTGCACTATCGAGCTACTCGGCGTAGTCATTTGCTTTCTTTCCCATGTCCACCACTGATTCACCGAATACTTCGCATCACCTTATTGATGTTCCCTATCTTGCACGGCTTGCCCGTCTGGAAATTACCCCTGAAGAGGCGGAAGTTTTTAGCGGACAACTTGGACGGATTCTCGATTATGTGGAGCAGATGAATCAACTGGATGTCACTGGTATCGAGCCAACGGCTCATGCCATCACGGTATTTGATGTGATTCGCGAGGATATGGTAGGCGAGAGCCTTCCTAAATCTGTCATTCTCAACAATGCTCCGCACAATGCTAACGGACTCTTTGTGGTTCCTAAGGTTCTGGATTAACCCCTTTTTTCAACTTCCAACCTCTAGCTTACTTTTGATTTCATGAGTCGTTCTTTAACAAAATTTCAGAGCATTACCGAGACCCGCCGTCTGTTGCTCTCCCGGGAAATTTATCCCGTTGAACTCATCGAGAGACTCGATCAGCAAATCGCTGCCATCGATCCCAAGCTGGGAGCCTATCTTGGACGCTATCTGGAGACTGCAAAAAAAGAAGCTGCCAGCGCCGATCTCTCCAAGCCTCTTGGAGGTATTCCCATCGGGATCAAGGATGCCATTACTGTGGCGGGGCAGTCTTGCCAGTCGGCCTCTCGGATTTTAGACGGATTCACAGCTCCCTACGATGCCACCGCCGTGGCTCGCCTGCGTGCAGCGGGAGCCATTCCCTTTGGGCGCATGAACATGGATGAATTTGCCATGGGTTCCTCGACAGAGAATTCCGCCTTTCATCCGACACGGAATCCTTGGGATCTTAGCCGCATCTCCGGAGGTTCTAGCGGTGGTTCGGCTGCTGCCGTGGCTGCTGGTATCGCGCTTGGCGCACTCGGTTCTGATACGGGAGGGTCGATTCGTCAGCCTGCATCTCTCTGCGGCTGTGTGGGGCTCAAGCCGACCTACGGACGCGTCTCGCGCTACGGACTGGTCGCCTTTGCCTCTTCGCTCGATCAGATTGGCCCGCTCACCTCGACCGTCGAAGATAGTGCCATTCTTCTCAATGCTCTAGCTGGACATGATCCGCATGATTCCACCTCGCTAGAACTTCCTGAGGAGAATTTTACAGCGGAGATTGGCCATGATCTGAAGGGGCTACGTATCGGCATTCCCAAGGAATACTTCGTTGATGGAATGGAGCAAGGTGTCCGTATGGCAGTGGATGCTGCGGTGAAGCAGATCATTTCGCTGGGAGCTGAGCCGGTGGAAATTTCACTTCCGCATACCGAATATGCTGTGGCAGTCTATTATATTATCGCCACTGCCGAGGCCTCGGCCAACCTCGCTCGATTTGATGGCGTACGCTATGGCCGTCGCTCTCCCGAGGCCAAGGATCTCCTCTCGCTCTATCAAAAAACACGCGCTGAAGGGTTCGGACGAGAAGTCAAACGCCGCATTATTCTTGGAACCTATGTCCTGAGCAGCGGCTACTACGATGCCTATTATTTACGTGCCCAGAAAGTTCGCACACTGATCCGTCGCGACTTTGATCAGGCATTTACCAAGGTCGATGCCATCGTCTCTCCGACCTCTCCAGAGACTGCATTTCGCCTTGGTGAGAAAACTGATGATCCGCTCAAAATGTATCTGGCCGATATTTTTACCATTGCTACGAATCTTGCAGGCATCTGTGGCATGAGCCTTCCTTGCGGTTTTTCCCAGCGTGATGGAGTTGAGTTGCCGGTCGGACTCCAGCTTCTCGGGCGTCCCTTTGGCGAGAGCCGCCTACTCCGTATCGGTCATGCCTATGAGCAGGCAACGCAGTGGCATCGGAGGCATCCCTCGGTAGCACTCTCATGAGTGCAACGCGATGACAGAGAATAGGAGTTGAGACTGATGCTTTGGAGCAGGATCTCTATTTTGCAAATCATCCGAGTGATTGTATTTCTATGATAGCAATCAAATCTCCAAGAAAACCATCGGTTTATGAGCTCAATAGAGATTCCAGTTCTGCGACTCTGCGTTCAAAGAGATCAAGGGCGGTTTCCACTGGCACAGGTGAGCGCATGTCAACGCCTGCTTCGGCAAGCGCTTCGATGGGAAATTTACTGCCGCCGTTTTTCAGGAACCCGAGATAGCTCCTGGTCTCTCCGGTTGCGAGAACCTTATTGGCAAGCGTGATCGAGGCCGAGATGCCAGTAGCATATTTATAGACATAGAAGGCGCTGTAGAAATGCGGAATGCGGAGGCATTCCAGTTCGAGAGCCTCGTCAATGACAACACCGGGGCCGAAGTATGTATCAAGAAGTCCACGATAGCGTTTTCTGAAGCTCTGGAGAGTCAGGGCTGCCCCCGATTCTTCCTCGGCATGGATTTCCTGTTCAAATTCGGCAAACATTGTCTGCCTAAAAAGAGTGCCACGCAGGTCGTCGATTTGGCGATTGAGCAGATAGGCACGCATGGGGCGATCCGTTGTTTCGGCCAGAAGATGCTCGGTGAGCAGGATCTCATTGAACGTCGAAGCGACCTCTGCGAGGAAGATCGGATAATGGTAGGTTTGGAAACTCTGCGCCCGCGAGGCATACCAAGTATGCATTGAATGTCCTGCCTCATGGGCCAGCGTGTAGATGTCGGAGAAGACATCCTTCTTATAGTTCATGAGAATATAGGGAGCCCCCTGATAGGTTCCGGAAGAAAAGGCTCCGCTCCGTTTTCCCTTATTCTCGTAACGATCACACCAACGCTCCTCGCGCAGGCCATGTGCGAGTGTTTCAGTATATTCCGTTCCGAGCGGAGTGAGGGAGCGCAGCACTTTGTCGATGGCCTCGTCGAAGGAAACATCACTCTGCACAGCCGAGACCAGCGGGGCATAAGTGTCATAGACATGCAGGTCGGGCAGGTTAAAAACCCTCTGTCTCAGCGCATAGTAACGGTGCAGTACAGGAAGACGGGATCGGACGGCAGCAATGAGACTCTCATAAACTGAGACAGGAACATCGTCGGGGAAGAGGGAGGCTTCGAGCGCGGAGGGATAATTCCGCGCCTTGCTCAGAAAGACATCGGATTTCACCGAGCTGGAGAGGGCGCTGGCCAAGGTATAGCGATGATCTGAGAACTCCTTATAGAATGCATTAAAGGCATTCCTGCGAACCTCGCGATCAGGACGCTGGAGGAGTGAGGAGAAGCTGCTCTGTGTTAGCTCGACATCATTGCCACGATCATCTCGCACCAAGCCAAAGATCATATCAATATTGGTCAGTTGAGAAAATGTCTCATGATGTCCTGCGATAGCCGGCATGGAGAGAGCAAGGAGGCTCTCTCCATGCTCGCTGAGGGTGTGGGGTTTAAGGCGGCGTAAACGTTGGAGTGGAATGACCCATTCCGAGAGCATGGGTTCTGCGAGAAAAGAGGCGAAAAGGGCCTCCGGAATCGCCTGAATCTCGGGTGAAACCCAGGAGCAGGACTCGTTGATCTTTGCGCTGAGTGACTGAAGGCGTCCCTCGCGGTCGAGAGCCTCGGCGTTGGAGCCATCCTCAGAGAGTCTCAGTCCGGCATATTGGCCGAGGCGTTCTGAGGAACGATCCAGTGATTTTTCAAACTCCAGGACACTGAATAGATTCTTGGCACTTCGGCCAAGCGTACCTCGAAAGGAAGCGATTTCCGTATAGCGATTGTCCAAGGAGATGAATTCCGCCTCCCATGCTGCATCATCTGAAAAGAGAGGGGAAAGATCCCATGTGTCGTCCTCAGAGACTTCACTGCGCAGTTTTGGCATCGAAGTCTGGGACTGTGCTTCACCCGAGAGATCAGCAATAGAGGAAATGGAAGTCAGAAAATAACGACGAGGCATAAAAATCCGCCTGAGGGCAATCTCCTGACTATTTCTGTGCCTTGCCCTGTGAGGCCACGGCAGCCATAGAAGAGGCAATGGCCGCCTGATCTCCGAGGTAGTAATGGCGGAGAGGCTTCAGATTTTCATCGAATTCATAGACCAGCGGGATACCAGTCGGAATATTGAGGGCTAAAATTTCCTCTTCGTTCAAATTGTCAAAATACTTCACGAGGGCGCGGAGAGTATTACCATGGGCGACGACCATCACTTTCTCCCCACGTTTCACGGAGGGAGCGATTTCCTGATGCCAGTAGGGAAGGACGCGATCAACGGTATCCTTGAGACACTCGGTCAGAGGGAGCTCGGCGGCAGGCACATCACGGTAGCGGGGGTCATGTCCAGGCCAACGTTCATCGCTTTGCGTGAGCGGTGGTGGTGGCACATCGTAGCTGCGACGCCAGACGAGCACCTGATCCTCGCCATATTTTTTGGCGGTCTCCGCCTTGTTAAGACCTTGCAGAGCACCATAATGGCGTTCGTTCAACCGCCAGGAACGCTCCACGGGAATCCAGAGTTCATCGAGTTCATCCAAAATAAACCAGAGCGTGCGTAGGGCACGTTTCAGCACGGAGACAAAGGTGCGGTCAAAGCTATATCCCTCCTGCTTGAGCAACTCTCCAGCGGCCTTGGCCTCACTACGGCCTTTCTCATTCAGATCAACATCGGTCCATCCGGTAAAACGATTTTCACGATTCCAAGTGCTTTCACCATGACGAATCAGGACGAGTTTGTGTGTGGGAGTGCTCATGGGTGGGGATCATAGACGCCTGAACGATTCTGAAAATCTGAAACTGAGAAAAAGAGCACGTTTTTAGAATTTTGATTGTTCTTAAGCGTTATTTTTTGATGCGGCTGAGAAAAAGAAGTTTTTTTTCTGCTCTGGCTCGAGTAGCAAGGTTGCATGTTACGCGCAGGTATCGTCGGTCTCCCCAATGTGGGAAAATCCACTCTCTTTAATGCTCTCACCAAGAGCCGCAAGGCCGAGGCGGCAAATTTCCCCTTCTGCACCATCGAGCCGAATATAGGTGTCGTGAATGTGCCTGATTCTCGACTCCCTCGACTCAAAGAACTTGCTGGTTCAGAAAAAATCATCCCTGCCGCTGTAGAATTCGTCGATATTGCTGGTTTGGTCAAAGGAGCCAGTAAGGGCGAAGGACTCGGGAATCAGTTCCTGGGTCACATCCGCGAAGTCGATGCGATTATTCAAGTGGTACGCTGCTTTGAGAACGAGGACATCCATCATGTCGTTGGATCGGTTGATCCTATACGTGATATTGAGATCATTACGACAGAGCTGATCCTGGTCGATATGGCCTCCGTACAGAAACGGATCGAGCGTCAAGCCAAGCTTGCTCGTTCCGGTGACAAAGTGGCCAAGGCTGAGATCGCGCTTGGTGAAAAGATTCTCCCCCATCTTGATCAGGGGAAACCAGCCGCCACGGTGAGGCTTTCCGATGAAGAAAAGAAGCTGCTCGCTACATTTTTTCTCCTCAGTGCCAAGCCTGTACTCTTTGCGGCTAATGTCCGTGAGGAGGATCTTGGCCCGCTCGAGGCCGGCGATTATTCCGGCAATCCTCATGTGAAGGCTGTTGAAGAGTATGCCGCCTTGCATCACGGAACTTCTACCGTCATTATTAGTGCCCAGATTGAGAGCGAGCTGGCAGAGCTTCCCCAGGAGGAAGCCTTGGAATATCTCGCCGGACTCGGCGTCTCCGATAGCGGCGTCGGCAAGCTCATCCGTGCTGCGTACGCCCTGCTTGGACTCCGCACCTACTTCACCTATGGGCCCAAGGAGACTCGCGCCTGGACGATTCGTGCCGGTGACAAGGCTCCCGCCGCTGCGGGGGTCATTCATAGCGATTTTGAGCGTGGATTCATTGCTGCGGAGACCATGGCCTTTGTCGATCTCGATACGCTCGGTACCACGGCAAAATGTCGTGAGGCTGGAAAATACCGTATTGAAGGCAAGGAGTACGAAGTCAAGGATGGGGATGTGATGGAATTTCGCTTCAATGTCTGATCGAGAGTTTCAGGAAGGAATCGCGAGATGCGAATCCTTCCTCGCCCCCTATGCCCAACGGGCGACAGAGAGTGCTGGTCGCCTCCATGCCGAACGGGAACATCCCTTCCGTTCCTGCTTTCAGCGAGATCGTGACCGTATTGTTCACGGAACATCATTTCGCCGTCTGGACGGCAAGACGCAGGTCTTTCTCAATGGCAAGGGAGATCATTATCGCACTCGCTTGACACATACGATTGAGGTGGCCTCCATCAGCCGGACGGTGGCCAGGGCTCTTGGTCTCAATGAGGACCTCGCTGAAGCGATTGCCCTGGCTCATGATCTCGGGCATCCACCCTTTGGACACTCGGGAGAGGAGACGCTCAATCATCTGATGAAGGAGCATGGAGGATTTGATCACAACGAGCAGAGCCTGCGCGTCGTTACGTGGCTGGAGGAGAGCTATCCTCAGTATCCAGGGTTAAACCTCTCCTACGAAGTTCTGGAAGGGTTGCAGAAACATCGTCAGACATTCAGACATCCTCAGGGCATGGTTTCTCCAAATCCGTCGCTGGAGGCTCAGGTTGCCAATGTTGCTGATGAAATCGCCTACTACAGCCATGATCTCGAGGATGGCCTCGAATCAGGGTTGCTTCCTGCCGAGGGTCTCTCCGTGCTGGAGCTTTGGCGTGAGGCCACCGAGCAGGCGGAACAGGAAGCCTCCGGAACGCTTGCTACAGCAGGCCCACGTACGCACCGTAAATTCATCCTCCGTTGCCTCATCAACCGCGAAGTGGAGGATCTCGTGACCACGAGCAGGAGGGCCATTGCACAGGCTGGCGTGACCTCCGCTACGGAAGTGCGCCTTCATTCCTGTCGCCTGATTGGCTATTCATCTGAACTTAAGATGCGCAATGCAGCTCTGCGTCGCCACCTCTTTGAAAATTTCTACCGCCATCCCGAAGTCAATCAGGCCAATGAGAATGCCTGCCTGATGATGGAGCGCGTCTTCCGCGACCTCCTTCAACATCCCCATCATCTTGGCAGCCGTTCCCTTGCCCGCGTAGAGAAAGAAGGTCTTCCAAGGGTCACCTTAGACTACATCGCTGGCATGACTGACTCCTATCTCCGCAGTCGCATGGATGCGTTCTGAGGACTGATACCATGAAGAAGCTTGGAAAAAGGGTTTTTAAGGAAGACTCTCTGTCATCACTTGGGGGTGCGTATTTTCTGGGAATGCTGTCCTATTCAAGCTCGACTCGCAGGTATCTTTTCTAATTCTCCTCCCATGAATGAATCAAAAATTCCCTCGCCACGTCCGGAGAATGTTGATGTTTCTGAGAATGCTTTCACTGAAGCTGATATCAAATCGGCTCCTGTTCATGAAGCAGATATTGGGGAATCTCCATCTGCCAACGGCCCTTCGGAGGAAAGGAGATCGCATCGACGCCGATCCATACGGTATCAGGACAAATCCACATTTTCTAAAGCTCGACGGAGTCGAAGGCGATCAAGCAGTAGAGAGCAGCACTCTCCTGAGTGCATATCACAACGATTCTTGTGGTGGGGATGCGTTGTTCTCGGGGCAGCAGCTCTTTTTTCCGTGGGGTTTTTGAGTGGTAAAAAATTTGGAGAGCCGACCGAACCTTTGAAACAGTCACCTTTGCTGGAGAGAGTGATGCCCTCTGAGGAAACGCTGCTGCTTCTGGATGCAGCCTTCAGTGCGATGAGGGAGAGAAACTATCGTCAGGCCATGACCGGATTTCAGAAAATTGCAGAGAAGCAGCCTGCGCTCACCGGCATTGATTATCTGGTTGCCGAAGCCGCATTCAAGGCTGGTGAGTCGGCAACGGCAGAAAATGCGGTGAAACGTGCTGTTTCCAAGGACGAGCTTGCTGATGAGGCCCGCGTTCTGCTCTCCCTGATCAATGTTAGAAAGGCTCAAATCACCAAAGAGAATACGCCGAAATCCCTTGATCCTATGGTTGCTGCGGAGACGGAAATAGGGCATCTGGCAGCGGGACATCTTGCCGATGCCGGAGTCTATGCCCTCTGGGGAGACCTCCTGCGCTCTCGTGGTTCCTATCGTGCGGCGGCTGATATGTTTCACCAAGCGTTTTTGCGTGCAGTTCCTGGGGATGCACCTTCTGTTCTCTCTGCAAAAGAGCAACTCGCTCGACGACAGGAGAATCCGACCAAGGAGATCCCTTCGCTTTCGGGAATGACGGCTATGAATGGAGAGCAGGCTCTATTGGCAGCCTTTGCGGCCCTGCAACAACACGACAATGAAAACGCTCTAGCTTTTTTGGAAAGAGCTCGAGACCTCTTTCCTCCCCAGATCTTTCGCGAGTTGATGGAGGATGAGGCCTTGGTGGAATACCGCAATGATCCGCAGATAAAAATATTTTTGGATGAGAATCTTCCCGCAACTTCTGCTCGCTGAGGTGTATGGGGAAGGTAATCTTTAGAGAGAGGTGAGAGCGGCGATGAATCCTGAAGCTGCTGGATTTTTTCCCAGCCTTGAAAAAGGCGCTTGCCACGAGGCACTTTGTTTATTTCTATCCATGTCCCTTTTTTGCCCCAATTTTCTTCATGGTTCCTGCCTTCCCATTTTTAGCCACAGCTTCTCTTTCTGCTGAGACTCCGTCGTTTTTTGAAAATTCGTTTCTCAGCTGGCTGACAAATTCCATTTTTGTAACAGCTATAACGATCGGGGTGATTATTTTGATCGTTCGCTTGTGCCTTTCCAGAACTGAACTCATCCCAGGAGCTGGCCAGAATTTTCTTGAGGCAGTAATCGAAGGATTATATGAGGGGATTGAGAGTATTCTGGGTAATAAAATGGCGCGTAAGGCATTTTCTTTACTCGCCTCTCTTTTCATTTTTATTCTTGTCGCAAATTGGTTCGGCTTGCTTCCTGGAGTCGGCTCTATCGGATGGAATCAGATAATCGATGGAACGCCTGTTTTTGTTCCCCTCTTGCGGGCTCCGACCGCCGATTTAAACATGACCCTCGCCCTGGCTGCAATCTCGATGGTGTTGTGGTTTTACTGGACTATGGAAGCAGTTGGGCCCTTCGGCTTTCTGAAGGAACTCTTTGGAGTCAAGGGAGGGATGAAGGGGCCTGTTCTTATTTTACTCGTCCCGTTATTTTTTTTCATTGGTTTGCTCGAAGTAGTTTCTGTGCTTGTCCGTCCAATTTCCCTTTCCTTTCGACTCTATGGAAATGTCTCTGCCGGTGAAAACATGATGGTCACTATGATCAATATCGGGCATATGTTTCATTGTCCCCAATGGCTGACCTCGATATTCAGTTGTATTGTTCCTCTTCCATTTTTCTTTCTTGAGCTCCTTGTTGGGTTTCTTCAAGCGATGATTTTTACCGTCTTGATCATTGTTTACATCCAACTCTCCACTGCACACGAAGAGCAAGATCACTAAATTTTCAATAACGCTTTTACTTTCAACCCTTTTCACTGAACCCTTTTCACTGCTGGGATCGTGCAAGACGCGGACGGCAGACGAAACACACACCACTACACACACCATCAATATGTTACCTATTATTATCGCTGAAGCAGTCAATGCATCCGCAGTCACTGGCAACCTTACCTTCGGTATCGCAGGAGCAGGATCGGCCATCGGAATCGGCCTCATTGGAGCCCGTATGGTTGAGGCGATTGGACGCAACCCCGCAACTCTCCCCAAGGTTCTCATTTTCGGTCTTCTCACGATAGCGCTTTCTGAGGCTATGGGAATCTTCGGTCTGATCTTTGGTTTGTTCCAAGGGAAATAATAATCGACCGTCATGGGCCATCCCTACTGGGATGGCTCATTCCTCAATTCAGTATTTTTCATAAGAGATTATAGCCCAACAGATGATCACTCAAATCCTCAGTAATTTTCAAGTTACTTGGCCGCATTTTATAGCCCAGTTAATTCTTTTCGGCATTGTCTATTTTATTTTGAGCCGCTACGCCTTTGGCCCAGTTCTTGCAATTTTAGAAGAACGTCGCAAGCGAGTTGAAGAAGGGCAGCTCAATGCTGAAAAAATCAAGAAACAGTTGGCTGAGGCAGAGCTTCGTTATCAAGCAGTACTCCGCAAGGCTAACGATGACGCTCAGCTCTTGTTTGAAGAGGCGCGTAAGAATAATGAGGTCTTCTCACAGCGTGAAATGGAGCGTGCCGTGAAAGAATCCGAAAGCATTGTGGAACGCGCTCGTCAGGATATTTCCGCCGAACGTACCAGTATGATCGGTGAGGTGAAGCGCGAGATGATCTCGCTGGTCATTAAAACAACAGCTCAGGTTGCGGGGAAAGTACTCACTCCTGAAGATCAAAAACGCCTGAGCGAAGAGGCTTCAAAAGAACTCTCCGTCTAATTTTTACGGAAACATCCGCTATGCAGATTCCAAAAGCAGCACGTCGCAAGGCTAGAGAACTTTTTGATGCCTCACTTGACGCAGTTGGTCGTCCCGAGGCTACCAGAACTCTTGACATAGCTGACCTGCTCGCAAAGGCAGCTCCACGTCATGCACTTCAGATACTCAAGGAGTTCACGCGGCTTGTGCGCCTTGCATTAGCAAAACATCATGCTGTTATTGAGAGTGCTGTTCCTCTCGAGGAATCAACTCGCGCCTCTATTTTAAGATCACTTAAGCAGCGTGATGGTGGTGTCGTCACCTTGGAGACTAAGGTCAATGCCTCCCTCATAGGCGGTGCTCGTGTGCAACTGGGCAGTGAAGTCTGGGATGCCAGCGTGCGATCCCGTATTCAGAATCTTTCCTCCTTAATTTCTTAGGCATTCTCCCTTTCAAACCCCTCTCAACCTTACCTAGTCAGCTTTTAACAACCACATACCATGAGTAACCTCCTGCAAGAACTTGAATCTAAGATCGACGGACTTCGCAAAAATACCGTCTCGCTATCGACTGTCGGAATCGTGCGCGAAATTGGTGACGGCGTAGCCCGTATTGAAGGTCTCGACAGCGTCATGCTGAATGAAATGCTGGAGTTTCCCGGCGGCATTTACGGTTTGGCTTTGAATCTTGAAGAGACCGAAGTAGGAGCTATTATCTTGGGTGATTACACCAGCATTTCAGAAGGGGATGAAGTCAAGACTACAGGCCTCCTTCTTCAGGTTCCTGTGGGCAAGGAGCTTCTCGGACGTGTCGTAGATTCCCTTGGTCAGCCGATTGATGGGAAGGGGCCGATTCAGGCAAAAGCCTTTTATCCTGTCGAAAACATTGCTCCCGGCATTATCAAACGCTGCAGCGTCAGCCAGCCTCTCTCCACCGGAATTATGGCCATCGACGCCATGATTCCGATTGGCCGAGGACAGCGGGAGCTCATCATTGGTGACCGTTCCACCGGAAAAACCACCATCGCCATCGACACCATCATTAATCAATCGAAGATCAATCGTGCAGGCGAAGCCTCCGGTGATCCTTCCTTCCGTCCTGTTTATAGCATCTATGTGGCTGTGGGTCAGAAAAACGCCAATGTCGCCCGTGTAGTCGATATTCTCTCTTCCAATGATGCCCTTCGCGATACGGTCATTGTTTCGGCTACAGCTTCTGACAGTGCCACCAATCAATATCTGGCCCCCTTTGCTGGTGCCTCGATCGGAGAGTGGTTCATGAACAATGGCATGGATGCGCTCATTGTTTTTGACGATCTTTCCAAGCATGCTGTTGCCTACCGTCAGGTATCACTCCTGCTCAAGCGTCCTAGTGGTCGTGAAGCCTATCCTGGCGATGTCTTTTATCTCCACAGCCGTCTCCTCGAGCGTTCAGCACGCCTCAGCAAGGAGGCTGGAAATGGATCGCTCACGGCCCTGCCAATTATTGAAACTCAGGCTGGGGATGTCTCGGCCTATATTCCTACCAATGTGATCTCAATCACCGACGGGCAGATTTATTTGGAGACTGATCTCTTTTATCAAGGTATCCGTCCCGCAATCTCCGTCGGACTCTCTGTCTCTCGCGTCGGTTCTGCTGCACAGATTAAGGCGACTAAACAGGTAGCAGGTAAGATCAAGGGTGATCTGGCTCAGTTCCGTGAATTGGCTGCTTTTGCTCAATTCGGAAGTGATCTGGATGCTCGCACTAAATCCCAGCTTGATCGCGGTCAACGTATCGTGGAACTCTTCAAACAGCAGCAATATCAGCCAATGGCTGTAGAGCTTCAGGTTGCAATTCTCTGGGCTATGCAAAAAGGCTATCTAGACCCTCTTCCGATTGAGCGAGTCAAAGACTTCCAAAACCAGCTTGCAGAGATCCTAAATACACGCAAAGAAGCCGTTCTCGCCTCGATTCTCAAGAAAGGAGCCGTAGATGCCGAACTGGAAAAGGAACTCACCTCTGCTGTTGAGGAGTTCAAAGTCATCTTCCGCTAACGCTCTCAGAGCCCATGGCCAATACCCGCGACATCCGCCGACGCATTAAGTCGGTCAAAAATACCGCCCAGATTACGAAGGCGATGCAGATGGTTGCTGCCTCTAAAATGCGCAAGGCGCAGCAGGCAGCTCTTGCTGGGCATCCCTATGCAGAGGTACTCAATCGCGTCCTTGTATCGCTTAGAAATCATACCGGTGAGGGATCTCATCCCCTGCTAGAGTCACGCCCTGTGAAAAAAAACCTCGTGCTTCTTATGACTTCGGACAATGGGCTCTGCGGTGCTCTCAATACCAATGTACTGCGTGAGGCAGCCTTGCTCGATGAATCCTCAACCCTCTTTGTTTCCTCTGGGAAAAAAGGGGCGGCATTTCTGACGCGTACAGGTCGCAAAATGATCGCTGACTTCCCTCTTTCGGATACACCTTCCTTTCTTCAGACCAAGGCAATTTCCAAATTTTGTTTGGAAAAATTTCTTTCTGGAGAGGTCGATACAGTCACTGTCCTCTATCCGAAATTCATCAACACCTTGACGCAAAAACCAACGTTGACACACTTACTTCCGATTTCTGGAATCCAAGAAGTCGAAGTTGTCACAAAACAGCATCTTGATGCTGCTCAGTATCTCTTTGAGCCAGATGCCTCCAGTGTTTTAAACGCTGTCTTGCCTTACTATTTCTACTTCACTATTTTTCAGATGATTTTAGATACACGAGCCTCGGAACAGAGCGCCCGAATGGTTGCTATGAAGAACGCAACTGACAATGCCAAGAACCTCGTCAAGGATCTTACCCTCGAATACAACAAGGCCCGTCAGGCCAGCATCACCACAGAGCTTCTGGAAATCACGACAGCTCAGATGGCCCTCAGTTAATTTTCACTCACTTTTCCCTAACAAACCAACAGCACGTTCATGAGCACACTAGGTACTATCGTTCAAATCATCGGCCCCGTCATTGATGCCGAGTTCAACATTAAAGAAGGAGCGCTTCCTAAAATCTACGAAGCTCTAGAAGTGGACTTCACTGTTGATGGCAAGGCAACCAAGGTAACCCTCGAAGTTCAGCAGCATCTCGGCGAGGGATGGGTGCGTGCAATTGCTATGTCCTCAACTGAGGGACTCAAGCGAGGCATTCCTGTTCGCGCGTTAGGTCATCCGATTTCTGTCCCTGTGGGTGAAGGGATCCTGGGGCGTATTTTCAATGTCCTGGGCGAACCTGTAGATGAGCGTGGGCCTGTTACGTATGATCAGACGCGCTCCATTCATCGTCTCGCTCCTCCACTAGTCGATCAAGATACAAAACCACGAGTTCTCGAAACTGGAATCAAGGTTATTGATCTTATCTGTCCCTTCATTAAAGGGGGTAAGGTTGGTGCGTTTGGTGGTGCTGGTGTTGGCAAAACGGTCATTATCATGGAGCTCATCAACAATATCGCCAAGGGACATGGTGGATTTTCCCTCTTTGCCGGTGTCGGTGAGCGGACGCGTGAGGGAAATGACCTCTATCATGAAATGATTGAGTCGGGACTCATCGCTGTGAAGCGAAATGAAAAGGGTCATCCTCTCATGGATGCCGAGGGGCACTTTACCTTTGAAGAGGAAGGCTCCAAAGTCGGCCTCGTCTATGGTCAGATGAACGAGCCTCCTGGAGCCCGTCTCCGTGTTGCACTGACAGCACTTGCGATGGCCGAATATTTTCGGGATGAAAAGGAGCAGGATGTGCTTCTCTTCATCGACAATATTTTCCGATTCTCTCAGGCCGGTTCTGAAGTTTCTGCTCTGCTTGGTCGCACACCGAGCGCGGTTGGTTATCAGCCGACTCTGGCTGCGGAAATGGGAAATCTCCAGGAACGTATTACTTCAACCAAGGAAGGCTCTATTACCTCGGTTCAAGCAGTCTATGTTCCTGCTGACGATCTCACCGATCCGGCACCTGCCAATACCTTTGCGCACATTGATTCCACCGTCGTGCTGGAGCGTTCCATTGCTGAGCTAGGAATCTATCCAGCAGTCGATCCTCTGGCCTCCACCTCCAAGGCTCTTGCCCCTGAAATCGTGGGAGAAGAGCACTACACAGTGGCGCGTGGAGTTCAGAAAGTACTCCAACGCTATAAGGATCTTCAGGATATTATCGCTATTCTAGGAATGGATGAGCTTGCTCCAGAAGATAAGATCACGGTTTATCGCGCACGAAAAATCCAGCGTTTCCTGAGCCAGCCGTTTCACGTGGCCGAAATCTTTACCGGCACCAAGGGGCAGTATGTTCCAGTTGCTGAAACAATCCGAGGGTTTAAGGAAATTCTCGAAGGAACATTAGATGATGTCCCTGAGGGAGATTTCTATATGAAGGGTGGTATCGACCAGGTTATCACAGCTTCTCAGAAAACCTAATTCGTATGCTTTATCTCGAAATTGTCACACCAGAAGCCCTTATCTTCTCTGGAGAGGTAAAGTTTGCGGTTATTCCTGGAATCGAGGGTGGGCTAGGAATTCTTCCAGAGCATATGCCGCTCATGACGCAGATTCTTCCTGGAGAACTCTCTATCATAAACCAGGAGGGAGAACTGATTTTTGCTGTTGGAGAGGGATTTCTCGAGGTTCGCCCAGATCGCGTTTCCATCCTCTCCGATATGGCGATGAAGCAAGAGGATATTGACGAGAATGCAGCGGTGGAGGCTGTGGCCCGTGCCGAGCGTGCCATGCGTGAGGAGGCCCTTTCAGGAGAGGAACTAGCAACAGTACAATCCTCTCTTCTTCGCTCACTAGCCCAACTTCACGTTAAGCGGCGGACGCGCCACTAGGGAACCACTGATTTCATCGCAGTGGGACTGTTGCGGGAGGAGAGGGGGAATTGCTGATTACAGATTGTTGATTCGGAGTTCTTGGTTCGGGA
>VFSW01007800.1_pt1 | contig 15482 bp, 21 predicted proteins | sample 5358111 | NCBI WGS metagenome assembly VFSW01 (sample SAMN11554181, study PRJNA540505) | mine drainage metagenome | isolation source: sediment from site ElyBrook_90M | place: USA: Ely Copper Mine, Vershire, VT | collected 2017
CGTAAAGATCGCCGAAAACAAAGATGGCGTCAGCGTCAGAATCAGGATCAACGAATTGATGCAGAGACCCGACTGCGAGTCAATCGAGATCGTAAGGGAGACCAGAGAAGATGCCTAGTGAACTTGTGGTGCTCGGCGCCACCGTGTTTTCCGCCGGGGTCATTGTCCTTCTCTTCTACAGGATTGGAATTGCGGTCGGCGTGGAGCGAGGCCTCCTGCAAAAGAGCCAGATTGTTTCAACCGTTGCCGCTGGCGGTAGCTCCAGGGTGGGTCCGGAACGATGCATGTTCTGCGAATTCGTCAATTCGCAGATGCGGAATCAAGAGCTGGACGCAACTGACGAGAGAATGCTGTTGCTGCACCTTGCTAAGGTGCACGGGCTCCAACGGTGAGAGATCGGAGTTGGAAGATAAAGTGACTATTTCGGCTTTTTGTCAGGGAGAAGAGTGCGACGCCTGCGACGGCCGCGCCTGGAGCATCTCGGAAAATAAACTCGTGTCCTGCCGTCATGCTTGCCACTCTTACGCCAAGATTTTTGCGAACGTCCTGGGCGGACCTGATTTCGCCAGGGGCATGGCGGGAGCCATCGTTGCGAGTGAAAGGAGTTACTGAAATAAAATGGAAAGCCTAACGCAGATAGAAAGAGAATCCGAAACCGGATCAAACCTGCTCGTCGAAGCAGGCCCGGTCAGGGTAGAGAAGTTAAGGCAAGTCGCCGAGGTCCTGAACCAGATCTTCAGGAACGTGATGCAGGAAGGGACCGATTTTGGGACGATCCCCGGGACGCCAAAGCCGTCGTTGTGGAAACCTGGTGCGGAGCTGTTGGCTAATTATTTTGGATTGGTTCCTGGCGAGCCTCAGATTACTGACGAAAGCGATTACCGAATCCCTTACTTCGCCTATAGAGTAAAGATTCCTTTCCGCGACAGGTTAGGAAGGGAACTTGGTTTTGGTGAAGCTGCCTGCAACTCCCGTGAGTTCAAGTATGCTTATCGCAAGATTTGGGAAGGACAGGGCTTTGATGCGGAAAAGCTGAAACTAACAGAGGAGCTGAGAAAACAAGTCGTCCAGAAGAAGGATCGCTACTACATTCCAACTCCGCCCTACGACATCTACGACTACCAGAATACCGTTCTGAAAATTGCAAAGAAACGCGCTTTCGTAGATGGTGTCTCGTCCATCACTGGGGCTTCCAGGATTTTTACGCAGGATCTCGACGAGGACGAAGAACAGAAAGCGTCAGCGGCAAAACCGGTCGGTTCAGGAGCTGCCAAACCAGCTGCCTCGAACAGTAACCAGGGAAAATCGTCCAGCCCTCAGAAGATGATCAAGTATTTCGAAACCTCGGACAAGAAATATGTCAAGCTGCCGCGCGGGCATCCATTGTATGACGAGTTCGCTGAATCTTGCGCTGCCATAGTTTCCGACCATCCGGAGATCGAGTACGAGATGCGCTCTGACCCCAAGGTCCCGGATTCGATCTCTTCCGTGATGTGGGTGAACGTCCCGAAAGGTAGTGACGTTGAGAAGAGCATTGATGACCTGATCAGAGGTATTGCTGATGGAGTCGGCTCCCTGCTATCATAGAAGGTGAATGGTTTGAAAATTCTAAGCAGAATCCAATCCCTGCGGAGACGCTACTTCTTGATTCTTGCAGCGCTCGCTCTGGTTACAGTCGCCGGTGGAGTGGCTGCAGCGCAGACTGTGGGCGGCACGACGACGTCGACGACTGTGGTCAGTAGCACGACTACCTTCACAACCGTGACACAGACCGTCAGCGGTGCGGGGGGTGTGACAACTACCACGATAGTAGAAATGATCCAGCCAGCCGTGGCGTATTATGTCAGCACTCAGACAAACACTATTACTGCAGGCGGATCAACCAGCACTGTTACGACCACAACCACTCTGACTAATTCTACGACCTGCACCATCTTCGAGAATAATGGGAGCAGCACTTGTTAGAGGGAGTTGGGGGAAATTGACTGAGCTACAATTGGTTGCCCCGGACTCGATAACAGACACGAGGATCCTCACCGTAAAAGAGATTGTTCAACTAGACAACAGCAAACGTCTCAACCTGCAGCCAGAATTCCAGCGTAGAAAAGTTTGGCCAAAGCCCGCAAAGTCCTATCTGATTGACACCGTGATGCGGGGGCTTCCGATGCCAGAGGTCTTTGCTTACAAAGAGCGTTCGGGAGGATTGGCAGTGATTGACGGGCAGCAAAGACTTTCCACAATCATAGAGTTTGCAAACGGAATACTTCACGCCTGGACTGGTGGAAAGGTGATGACTCTTGAGGACCTCGATGAAGAACAGAAAGAGAATGTGCTCAACTACAGAATTGTAGTCAGGGTCATCAACTCCTGGGATTTGTTTGTGGTCAAGGACATTTTCGTGCGTCTGAACCGCCACGTTGTCGCACTCAATGCCCAGGAGCTCAGGCATGCCAAAGCGGAAGCAAAGATCGTTCGAATGGCAGAAGAACTTTCAGCCGATGCTTTCTGGCGAACTTCCGGTCTAACCGAGAGATCGGCTCAAAGAATGAAAGACGTGGAGTTTGTCCTTCGGTTGCTTCTGGCGATGAAATATGGTCCAGTTCACCACGGTGGAAAAGACATCGACCGCGCCATCAATGCTTTGGATCCTGCGGAATTGCCATCGGTTGAAGGAGAGTACAACCGAACACTCCAGCTTGTGAAAGAGATCTTCAGAACGCAGTGGAAGTTTGCCGCAAAGTTCGGACAGCGTGAATTCTACGCACTTTTCATAGCTCTGCATCAGCTCGCCGGGATCAAGATAACCCAGGCAGAAGCTGACCGAGTCAAAGAAGCACTTTTCGAATTCAAGTCCAATGCTTTCTCAAAGAATCCAACTGGCATCGCGCTGAAATACTTCCAGGCATGTTTCGGAAGCAGTGTTGTTACCACCCAGACTCGCGCCGAAATTCTGCTGCAGGTTGTAAAGAAAGCGCTTCGGCATTAGGATGAGTGAATGGCATTGGAAGACCAGCAAGTTGCGCATATAGGCGACTCCCGAACCCTTCTGTTGGATATTGATGGTTTCAGCGGATTCAAGACTTTGCTTGATCGTCTTTGGATCCTCAAGTACCTTGGCATTCGTGTCTTGAAAGCCGATGTCTATAGAACGGTCAACGGAAGGCACGCAATTCTGTGCTGTGAAAATCAGATTGAGCCTTGGCAGCGGATTTTATTCGAACTAATGCTTGGTGATGACTATCGGCGCGCGCTCTACAACTACCAGAAGCTTCTCCATGGTACTAAGAACTTTGACTATCTCTACGGATACAAAAGCAAAACCAATGTCATCGGCGAAACCGTGAAGGTTTCGGAAGAAGAATATAGGCGGGAAGACTAGGAGAGATTGACGCACGCTATCAGGTTGGGAGAGTAAGCGAACAGTGCATCTTTTCAGAGTAACTTTCGACAACCGACGTGAGGAACACATCGGGGAATTGAGAGCTTGACCGATCGAGTTCTTCTTGGTTACGAAATAGGCGGTGGAGAGGCAGTCGACATAGAAGTCACCCACCTTGTCGTCACAGGAATCACGAATCAGAGTGGCAAGACGACCCTTCTCGAAGGAATCTCATCCCGCGCGTCCGGGTACAAATTTCTCGTCTTCAAGACAAAGCCCCATGAGCAACAATTTGCAACTGCCTCTCGGGTGAAACCTTTCTTTCGTGAGAGAACAGATTGGGAATACGTGGCAGGAATACTCGAAGCCAGCCGCAATGAAAGGATGAAATTTGAACGCTTCTGGATAATGAGGGCCTCCAAAGGTGCTGATACCTTACGGCATGTCGACAAGAACTGCCAGGCTCTCATGGACGAGGAACGAGAGGGAGGGCTCGCCTATTCGATGTATTATCAGCTTCACGAATATTTCAAGAAAATTCTCCCAGAGCTCGAAGAGTGGAACCTAGGAGATAGCTTCCCGGAGCTTCGCAACGGCATCAATGTCATGGACCTCGGCGAGATGTCGGATGGCGTCCAGATGCTGATTATTGAGTCCTGTCTTGCCCACATCTTGAAGAGCGAGAAAAAACTTGTCACTATCATTCCCGAGCTCTGGAAATTTTCGCCCGAAGGGAAACGTTCGCCGGTAAAAGATCACCTTGATCGGCTAATTCGACAAGGCGCAGCAGGCAAGAACTTTGTCTGGTTTGATTCGCAAGATATGGCTAACGTCGACAAAGCACCCCTCAAGCAGTGTTATACCTGGATCCTCGGACTCCAGACGGAGCGAAATGAAATCAAACACACATTGGACCAGATCAACCTACCGAAGAAAGCGAAGCCTGCTCCTGATCAGATATCTTCTCTGAAGTTGGGGCAATTCTTCCTGTCTACGCCCAGAGGAGTCAAGCAGTTCTATGCTGCTCCAGTGTGGCTGCCGGCCGAGAAGGCGATCATGGTTGCAAAGGGCGAGCTCCAGTCGGATGAGAAGTTAGTTGCGGACTACAAGGACGCCTATGAGCAGACAACTCAGAAGGCGCTTGCTGGCAAGCTTACCTGGAACGATGTCAAGAATCAAGTTCTCGAAAAGGAACAAAAGGAACGCGGTGAATCTCCAGATCTTGCCATCGCTCAGCTTAGGCGCGAGCTTGCTGCCTTCCAACAGAAAGAGGATGCGAATAGCAACGCGCTTGCTGGGATCCTCTCCGAAATCAAAAATCGTCTAAAGAAACTCGAAGAGCGCCCGGCAACCATTGGAGCGACAGGTTCTACGACTGTTGATCTGAAGGACCAGAAGCTGATCCTAAAAATTAGCGATGATGCGCCAAGATTCATCCCGCTTTCAACTAAAGAAAGGGATGGACAAGTCGCATTCACTCTGTACAGATTGCTCGGCGGCAAACCTTCGCTTCCAAAAGAAATTGCCCAAATTGCGCTCGAAAAACGCGGTTGGATCATCAACATCGACAATTTCAGACGTGATGCCAAGGCGCTGCTTGACGCTGGAATCATGTTCATGGATGAAAACAAGCGATACAAGAAACCCGACGACGTGGAGGTTGGGTTCGAAAATGAGACCGGAGGCGACAGCGAATGATCGGGAAGGACATCGCGAAATACTATCTTGCTGACTGTCATGGCACAAAGACGGTAGGAACTCCTGGGCAGAGCGAATTCGAAGCTCTCTCCGCCCAGGCTCCGCCGTTTCACTCCCCCTTGAGAGAAGGAGCTGAAGTAACTTAGCTTTCACCCCGTCAAATAAATCTGTTCCATCGGAATCTTCTGTAGCGTTGTTCCCTCCCATTGGGAAACGCAGCTACTTCAACACCAACAAGACTACGATCCACATCCTCGGCGAGAATGGTCGCTACCTGTGCGGGTTTCAGAAGATGTCAAAGCGCGAGCTCGTAAAGCCTGAGACCTTGGGCCTCGAAGGGATAGAATGTCTGCTCTGCAGGAGATGCGGAACCCATTGACCAACCATCGAAAACTCACGGAAGAACAGGTCCTCGTGTTGCTCGCCCTCGAGCCCGGCCTTTCGATAGCGGACGTGAAAGAGAAGATGCTCGTCCCCTATGCCACCGCGTATGACAAGGTGAAGAATCTGGAGCTGTCCGGAAGAATCGAACCCAATGGTGAGTGGCCGCACAAGTGGTTCATCATCGAACAGAGAAAGGAGATTGCTGTTTCGTGACCGAGTTGGAGAGGTCTCCCGCGAAGGTAAAGGACGTCTTTGTTGATTTCCTGAAAGGAGCTTGTCAGTACAAGTATCGCGGCATGATTTCGCGGATGGCTTCGCTCGGATCCAGGAGCATCGTTGTGGACTTTAACGACATCGTGCCTTTCGACACCGATCTTGCGATCGGGATACAACGCGAACCGAGGTACTTCCTGCCGATACTGAGCCAGGCGCTGATGGAAGTTCTCTCAATAGAGAACGTGTACTACGCCGACAGCTTGCCGAAGTGGAGTCTGAACGTCAGGATTGCGAACCTGCCAGAGAAAATTTCGCTGCGGCAGCTTAACTCGGAGCAGCAGAACAAACTGATCTTTGTCTCGGCGATTGTGCTCAGGATGTCGCCGATGATGGCACATGTCAAGGAAGCCGTGTTCTTTTGCTCAAATGGTCACCGTAGCGTGATCACACAGGACATCTTCCAGGGCTTGAAGATGAAAAAGCCCTACTACTGCGACAACGACTGCGACTCGAAGGTTTTTGATTTTGCCAAAGACAAGTCGGCATTCGAAGATTTCCTTGCTATCACCGTCCAGGAGCTGCCCGAGGATCTCCCCGCCGGTGAAATGCCGAAATCATTTGAGATCCTGTTGGTTGGAGAAATTGCGAAGACAAACCTTCGGTTAGGCGATCGAATTAATCTCAGCTGCATTCCACATGAGACTCCCAGGAAAGCCGACGCGGCGGCAAGCAAGATGGAGACCCTCTACCTGAGTCAACTCATCGCCAATAACATCGAAGTCTTCGGCAGAAAATCTGAGGATGCCGACATCTCCAGGGAAGAAGAGGAGCACTTCCGCAATTTTGCGTCGGGTATCAATCCCTTCGGTAGATTGTGTGATTCTTTCTGTCCAAAGATCAAAGGGAGGGAAAAGGAGAAGGAGGCGATACTGCTCACAATTGTCGGTTCTCCTTCGCGAACCCTGGACGATGGTTCCAGACTGCGTGGCGACATCAGCATCCTACTGGTCGGAGACGCTGGGACTGGAAAATCTGAGATGCTTGGATTCGCGCATAGTATCTGCTCAAGGTCAGTGTGGACTACTGGCAAAGGGTCCACCGGCGTGGGGTTGACCGCAGCAGTTGTCAAGGATGCTTACGGAACATTTGCACTGCAGGCGGGAGCTGCCGTTCTGGCGGATCAAGGAATTTTACACATCGATGAATTCGACAAGGCGGACCCGGAGGACACCGCCGCGCTCCACCAGATAATGGAGCAACAGAAAGTAAGCATTGCCAAAGCAGGTATTGTGGCGACCCTCAATGCCAGAGTGTCCATCATAGGAGCAATGAATCCTGACGGGGGGAAATACGATCCATATAAGAATCTCCTGGAGAACATCGGCTCAATTCCGATACCGCTCCTCACTCGCTTCGATTTGGTTTTCGTACTGCGTGATGCCGTCGACGAAGCTCAGGACGAGGCGATCGGCCAGCACATCGGCGGATTACGCAAGAAGAACCCGGAGCTCGGCAGTCCGCTCACAGCTGACTTCCTGAAACGATACCTGTTGTTTGCCAAGAACTTGGACCCGGAGCTTACGGATGAGGCGTTCGCATTGCTGCTAAAGTATTGGAAAGAGCAACGCCGAAGCGCGTCCGACGGTCAAATGGTCGTGACACCGCGCTGGCTCGAGGCATTGTGCCGACTCACCCTAGCCAAGGCGAGGCTCCTGTTGCATGAAAAGGCAAGCGAGCAGGACGCGTTGGACGCGATCGGTCTGACGGAGAAGATGCTGCGCTCTGCTCTAATCGACACGAACACTGGAAAGACCGACGTTGGTGTCCTCTACAACAGGCCGCTCAGCGAGAAGGGACTGCGCGAACAGGCCCTTGAGACATTCAAGCAGCTCTCAGGAGAGTCGAGACAGCCAGTCGAAGACAAGGCGTTTTTCGAGGAGATGGAAAAGTTAGGCAGGTTTACTCGTGAACAAATCGAGAAAGTCTTCCAGGATATGTGGAAGTCAGGCGTGATTTTCGAGAAGAAACTCCATTGGTATTTGAAAGCGTGATTTGAAAATGGAACGTGTAGAACGACAAGTCAAAATTGATCAGTTCTTCCTGAGCGAAGAGGAGAAGCAACGCCAGGCCGTCTATGACCGGGTGCTTAGCCACGGTGGAGACGTCCGACTGAACAGGAGAAACTTGGAAGCTGATTCCAGAGCGATTTTTGGGATTGGTTTCGAAACACTTGACCGTGCACTACGCTCCCTCAAGTCTGAAGGTATCCCCGGGATACTTCCGCCGAATGTACTTCTGAAAACAAGCGTCAGCCAGCGTTTCCCGGGGAAGACATACCGGGATACTCAGATCTTCCTTAAGATTTGGATCTCCAATTCCTTCAAGAAAATTCAGAAACCACAATTGGAGAACCTCTTGGTGGTTTGATGCAGCTAACAGAACATCAATCTAAGGAGATCTCTGGCTATCCTAAACCAGACCGGCTCAAGGGGGCCACAGTAAACATCATCGAGCTGCTTGGAAAAGCCCGCCCATTGTGGAAACATGACATTGTCACTGCACTTGGTCAATTCGAACCTGCAACGGTCAAGTCAGCACTTCACAGATTGCATTGTGATTACTTTCTTGTGCAAAGGGATGAGTTCAATCTCTTTTCTCTTACCGATATTGGCCGCAAATATTTTGAGCTGATGTATGAAGAAGAAACGGCTCCTTCAACCACTACTACCACTACCAACTCTTCTGCTGAAAAAGAGATTGTTCCAGCTCAAGAGAGTCAGATTCAAGCACGATCCATTAGTGGTTTGGCTGAAACTGATTCAAGACAGCTCTACAACAGCTCCACTTTAGCTGCAGATCAGCTGCAGATCAGCTCGCGTACAGCTGCAGTTACCGCTGATTTTGATAAGACCTGGGTAACTAAGCATGATTTGGGGAAAAATCATCCAGAATTCACGCTTGAAAAGAGCCCGGAGGGTCTTTCTAGAGTCGTAGAAGCTGGTAGTGGTAGTAGTGGTCCTATCGGAAGATCTAGGCGCACGTTCTTCGAACCGCTAAACGGGGGAGAAAGGCGATCGTTTGAAGAGGCGATCAAGGACTGGACTACAGAGTCTTCACCATCAGAGGCAGAGGTCAGAATCGTTCAGGGACTCAAGGACTACCTTTTGTCACAGAACAAGGTAGTCACGAAGCTTGTCGCTTCAGAGGATGCAGCGGCAAAATCATTCGGGCTGTCTCTGGAGGAATTTCGAGAGGCCTGGAGGAAATTGTATGGCCGAAGGCAAGTTTGCTTCGGCACTTTTTCGGGTCAGACCAAGATAGGTTTCCTCTTGGAGTGGACCGATCTGTTGCGGCATGGAATGTGGAGACGTGAGAATTGACAATCGAGAATAATTCCACCGTCGAAAAGGGGAGGCTTCTCGAACGGCGAGTCGGGAAAATATTAGAGCGCATGGGATGCACAGTCCAGTATGACACCAAACTCTCTGACTATCATCACATTCCTCATGAAGTAGACATCTACGCAAAAGCAAACGAGGCATACGGCGAAATCCGAATAGCCGTAGAGTGCAAGTCTCATTCTTCACCAGTTGGAATAGAAGATATACGAAATTTCATAACCAAACTTAACTCACTGGGTAGTCTCAAAGGCATCTTTGTTTCGTTGAACGGTCTTTCTCAAGACGCACGCAATTTTGCGGCCGCTCACGGTGTTGAGACATGGTCCGCGGAAGAACTATCCGATCTCGAGAAGGGTGAGATAGACGCCCGAAAGACATCGCTTGTTGCCCCATCGGGAGGAGATGAGAAAGCATGGATTACTGCGCATGTTTCGTTTCTAGACGCACAATCGCTAACTGCAGAGTTAGATATCGTCAGTCGTAACGGCGCGCCGGTTTCTCGGATATCGAAGATAGGCATCAGGAAGGAAGCGCTAGGCAAGGTTGTTAGCCTGCTTTCCGAAAATTGCGCTCTTCAGATTGCAAGAGGTGAGATAGTTGATTCAAAAGCGCTCGCAGGAACAGAGTCGACTTCCAACGGAAAGATACACGATGAATTAGAAGCATTTGCGGGAACCAAACAACTGCGAGAAGATGCATTCCATGTGTTCAGAGCACTAGCTCAAAAGAACGACGGCGGGCATGTCTCGGAGGAAGACTTCTTTGTTGAACTAGGAAAGATCCAGAAAAACGGCTACCCGGTTTATTCCTGGGCGCTTAGAGAGCGAGTGCTCCAAGACATGTATCGGAGCGGCGTGATCTACGAGACTCGCGCTCACTACTACAAGAAGGCATGAATTGATTGCAGCAGGTCGAGAATAGTCCAGAGAAGCTTAGGCAAAGCCGGATAAATCAAATGGTGGAGTTTGGTGAAGAGCTCCTGAACGATCCGGAGAAGGGACGTCCTACCTCCAAGCAATCTTTCACTAGATACATTGGTCTCGAGGCAGTGAGAAGATTTCGCTGCACCTGGACGACCGGGGACGATTACGCCGGAGCTGCCGTTGAGCAGATATTCGAAAAGAAGGGCTGGCGATTTTGATGGACTCACTCTCAAGAAACGAAGCAATGCTCGTTCAGGCGCTCAAGGAGCTCGGCGGTAATGCGACTGTCCGAGAGCTCAACAATTTTCTTTGGAAGACCGAGAACAGAACAAGATTCGTCAGGGCAGGCCGGGCGTGGAGCGAGCATTACGTGCAACACGATCTTTTCTACTGTGCGCAGAAGGGCGCCGTTTCATCGATGAGGGAAGGCGCTAGGTATCGCTACTTCGTCGCAGCGGAGAAGGAGCTCGAAGCTACTTGACGCAACAACCCGTCTTCTCCGAAGAGATTTCGCATGCAAGGAACGAGCGCTTGACCAACGCTCGAGGGCCGCCGGCGAAGAAGGGAAGCAAGAAGAAAACCATCGCGCGGGTCGCGGTTGAATTCTTCGAGACCGTCTGGGATGGCACAAGACTGCGACGGAAAGGAGAGATCCAGTACTGTTGCATCTGCGGCGCCGTGACTGTTTTCAAAGGTTGGAAGACCGGGCACAAAGGTTCCCATCCGGCGGGAAGCAAGGGGGATTACATCTGATGCAAACCCTGGAAATCAAGGTCCAGAAACCGGATCCGCGCGCCTGTCCTTATTGCGGAGATCGGGTCAAGCCTCGCGGAGAGAAACTGCCGGGGCGTTACTATTGCCCTAACCATGCGGAAGGAACGGCGGAGTTTATCATTACAAAGGAATACTTCAACAATTTAGTTTTGGGTCCAGAACTTGTCAAAGAATCATTCGATGACATAATTCAGTCCTTTGAAATCGAGGATAATAGATGGCCCAGCGTAGTCAAGAAGTTAGGATATTGGAAATGCGCCCAATGTGGTGACGAGATCAAGGAAAAGAAGGTCGTAACTTTCGCGCTCAAGCTGAACGATCGCCCACGTTATCTCCATACTGCTTGCTCACGGAAACTTGGTCTGAAAGTTACGGAAGAGGAGGCCACTAACTCTTGAACACTCCGCTGATCATACGCGAAAAGGTATACCATGATGTTGCAATCATCGAGAGCGGCAAGCCTGTTATCATCCTCCTTAACGAACCCTTCCGGCAAGAGCTCAGAGACGAGTTCAGGCTCAAACAAGAACTTCTCCATATCACTGAAAGGCCGCCTTGGGCTCCCAGAGTTCTTGACTTCTGCTGCGGATGCGGCGGTTTCTCACTGGGATTCAAGTGGGCGTATCTGGGTCAAGGAAATTGTTCTTACGGCGGGAAAGAAAAATGGTACTGGCACTGGAAGAAGAAAGGCCACAAATTAATTTGGGTAAAGGAACTTCGGCGACCTCACCCGCTATATCGCCCGGAGAAAGACGAGAATCTGATGCCCGAGATCATAGGTGTCGATCTCGACTTCGGGGCCTGCCAGGCCTATCAGTACAACAATGTCGGCCAGGCTATTTGCTGCGATGGCCGCTATCTTCCCTTCAGAGCGATTCGAGGCATATTTGATCTGATAATCGGAGGGCCCCCCTGTCAGCCATTCTCTTCCTTGAATAGAAAGAATCCTGGCGAGAAGCATCATTCTCACGACATGGTACTCTGGTTCTTTTTCTGGTGCGCTTTCTATCAGCCCCAAGCTTTCGTTATGGAGAATGTTCCAGGGCTGGCGAAGGACCCGTTCTACAAAGCATTTTTCGATTCTCTAAAGGGAGACACAGTGCCAAGCCTCAACAAGTTTCTCGAAGTTAGCGAGCGAATGTTAGGTGAAGAAGAAGACAATCCCTGGGGCCAGCTCATTGTGCCGGTGATTAGGTCAAGATGACTGAAGGCGATAACTGGTACAACGCGACCAAGATGCGCGTCCACATCGAGAAATTAGGAGATGCTTACTACTGCGGATTCAAACGAATGAAGAATCACACCCGGGCGCCGGAGGGACAATCTCAAGAGATCTATTGCAATCCTTGCTGGGACGGCTACATGCAGGAGCACATCAGAAATGGCTAAAGTAGAATCTAGCAGTTCGACCAATCTTCGTGTCCTGCGAATGGTCCCAATTTCAAAGATAAAGATAGGTGACAGGATCAGGAAGGACCTTGGTGACATTGACACCTTTGCTGAGAATATGAAGTCAGTTGGGCTCCTGCACCCTCCGATCGTCACTCCTGATCTGAAGCTGATTGCGGGTCAACGAAGAATCGAAGCATACAAGCGACTCGGCCTTCCTGAAATTCCGGTTCTTATCGAAAGAGTCGAGAATCCACTGCTTGCGGAATACCAGGAGAACGTGGAAAGGAAACAGTTCACCTTCGAAGAAGAGATGCGAATAGCCGATGTTCTCGAACCTAGATTAAAGAAACTCGCAGAGGAAAGAATGAAAGCTGGTAAGAAGCTACCTTCGGGAAAATTTCCCAAGGGTTCCGGTGCATCTTTGAAGGATCCAGAACGTGATGAATTCGGACGCGTGAGAGCAATCCTTGCCAAAGGCTTCAACGAGAGTGACAGAACATTCGAAAAGAAAAGAGCAATATGGAAATCGAATCTACCAAAGGAGCAAAAGTCCGACATAATAAAACTGGTTGGCAAAAAGGGCGTCTCTTCAGCACATGCAACAATGAAGATCTATGAGCGACGTCAGAAACTTGATGAGTTGCTAACCAAAGACGCTAGGAAACGAGAAGCGCTTCCTAACACGATTAAATTCGGAGATTTCTTTAGACTTGTAAATGAACTTAAGGATAAATCGATAGACTGCACTATCACTTCACCGCCGTTCAACGGAGACATCGAATGGTACGGGAGGCTGCTGAAAGAAATTGAACGAGTAACGATAGATTATGCTTTCATCTTCAATTCTTCGACAATGCTTCCAAGCATTTGCGAGAGATTTGGAAGCACTCTTGCCACCAGGCCCTTGATGTGGTACAAACAAATTACGCAAGAGCCGTTCCGATACGAGCCCATATTCGTACATAAGTTCCACACCTCTAGATTCAACATAGTTTCCAGGATTCATCGAGACGTCTTTCCATATTCTCCACCTGAGCCACAAGAAAGGATCCACAAGGACCAGAACCCACCAGAGCTTTACGAAGAGTTGATCGAGATTTCCGGCGCAAAAGTGGTTTTGGATCCATTTCTGGGAAGTGGCACAACTTACAAAGTCTGCAAAAAGTTGGGAAAAACATGCATTGGGTTCGAGCAGAATGAAGAATTTCGTCCAGCCATAATGGCGCCGCTTGTGATAAGAGAGAAGTGAAGAAAGAAGAATGAAACGAGTAGGACGCGACGAATTCAACAAGGATCATCCGCTGTTCGATATTCCGATACTCGGGTTGATCGCTGTGCTCGAAAAGGCGGGAGCGGCAGGTCTGAACTACAAAGAGCTGCTTCAGGAAGTTACAACGAGAGGATACTCCGGCGAGAGAATCTGCACTGCGAGAATCTACGATCTCAGAAGGATGGACATAGTTGAGGCCTTTCTGAAAGTCGGCGGGGCTAGAAACATCGAGATCAAATTCTTCCGCCTGACTCGAAAAGGGATTGAAATTGCACAGAGTCTTGAACTGCAGAAATTCTTCAGGACTACGGAATGTCTGGAGCTTTCGTTGAGAGAAGCCGCTCTGCTGCAAAGACAGGAGGAGCTCACAGTCCTCGTCCAGGGGGGTTCCCGATGAATTACGAAGAGGCACTGGATAGAGCAGAAAAAACCCTCTTCTATCTCAAGCCGTTTTGCTCAAGGATAGAAATAGCCGGATCCATTAGGCGTAAGAAGCAAACTGAAATCAAAGATGTAGAAATTGTTGCTAAACCAATAATTGACAAACAGCAGACTGCAGTCGACTGTTTTGGCGGCGCAGTCTTCAATGAAACTGACATGTTGGGTATCCGCATCCAGCAGTTAATTTCTGAAGGGATCTTTGGACACGGTGAGCCAGATAAATCAGGGAAGCGTGCGCCTGCAGGTCCTCGTTACTACAGGCTCACTTACGACGGAGAAAAGCTAGACGTTTTTGCTGTCCTGCCACCGGCTGATTTTGGGACAGTCTATCTAATCAGGACAGGCTCTGCAGAGTTTTCGCAATGGTTTGTGACAAGACTTCACGATTTCAATCTTCATTCGATTGACGGTCACATCGAAGAGTATGGAACAGGGAAAATATTTCCCACTCCGGACGAGGCAGACTGTTTTCGCCTGATTCACCAAGATTTCATCCAACCAGAGAATCGAACCCTGGAAGCGATGAAGGGCATCATAATTTAGGGAGGTAATCCGAGATGGAAACTGCGTCAGAAATCAAAGTTGACGGTCGACACGTCGGCAGACTACCTGAGAGAGGCTACAAGAGCTTCACCAGGGAAAGAAAAGAGTGCGGCTGCGTAGAAACCATATGGACGGACGGTGTGGTCCAAATTCAGCCTTGCGAGACTCATCCGAGGGGACTGCGCTTCAAGTGCACTAAATGCGACAAGCAATTTCCAAACTACAAGCGACTGCGTCTACACCGCTACGAACATGCATACTGAGGGAAGCGCTGTGAAGACAATAACAATCCAGGTTTCCGAGAAACTTGAGCAGTATCAGGTCGCGGAGGGAAGTTTCATCTTTGTTGCTGGTGATCTCGGAAGACGTACGGGTCGGGTCAAGAGCGCGGTAGGCGCCGTGTGCCACAACCAGCGCTGTGGAAAAGTGATTCAGAAAGGGGACATCATCTACTCGAAGAGCACTGCAGGTCTGCATCGAGCGTACTATCATCTAGAGTGCAGTCGGAAGTTGAACATCATTTGATCAAAACAGCTAGCGTCTACGAGCGGCGGGACCCTGATGATGTCTCGCTCCGGGTTTTGATTTCCAGGTATTGGCCCCGCGGAATCAAGAAAGAGCACTTTGACAAATGGGACCGCAATCTAGCGCCGCCCCCACTGCTACTGCGACAGTACAAACAAGGAGAGATTGACTTCGAGACTTTTGCTTATCTTTTCAAAAGACATCTGCAGAGTGACTCAGACGCTTGGTTCAACGTCGTGATGGCAGGAGTTTACGCGGCGGACCACGACATCACTTTCCTTTGCTATGAGAGAGAAGGGGAGAACTGCCACCGTAACATAGTCAAGCAGCTCGTGGAAGAAGAAGCTGCAATCTTTCGAGGAGAGAGGAATCCTTGACGACAGTAACAGAACCAAAAAAACAGGTCACGCCGAATGTCTGCGCGCAATGTGGTGCCTTTCTTCAACTTGATTCGAAGAGAATTGAAGGCGCTTTTCTTGTTGACAAGGAAAGTGATAGGTTTGTGTCCGTTTGTTCCTCCTGCTTTAACCGGAGAT
>VFSW01007801.1_pt1 | contig 15482 bp, 16 predicted proteins | sample 5358111 | NCBI WGS metagenome assembly VFSW01 (sample SAMN11554181, study PRJNA540505) | mine drainage metagenome | isolation source: sediment from site ElyBrook_90M | place: USA: Ely Copper Mine, Vershire, VT | collected 2017
CAACGCAACAACCCTCGCGAGCTTTTCTTCGGCCGACGAGACAGGCAAGACGCCGCGCGAGCGGGCGGAGCGGGCGGCAGTGACGCTCGCGAAGCGCGCGGGCGAGCAGGGCGTGAAAGCTGTCGTCTTCGATCGCGGCGGATTCCAGTACCTCGGCACCATCAAAGCGTTCGCGGATGCCGCGCGCGCTGCTGGATTAGAATTTTAATACAATACTATGGCTGAAGAGCAGATCATCGAACAAGAGATACCGACGGCAGATGCCATCGTTGTTGAGGCCGCAGCGCCCGAAGCCGCTCCGCGTGCGCTTCCTGCTCGCGGGCAACGCGATCGCCGCGGGGGAGATCGTCGTGGCGGTCGACCGGGACGCCTAGGCGGGCGTGGAGGCGATGAGCGTCGAAGCGAATTCGCACAAAAACTCATCGGCATCCGTCGCGTCGCGCGTGTCATGGCGGGCGGCCGGCGCTTCAATTTCTCGGCGGCACTCGTTCTGGGTGATAAGAAAGGCCGTGTCGGCGTTGGCCTCGGCAAAGCAGCCGATACCGCGCAAGCGATAGAAAAAGCGACGCGTGCCGCGAAACGCAATATGATCAATTTGAACCTCACCAAAAACCGCAGTCTCGCGCACAACGTGGAAGCGAAATACTGTGCGTCCCGCGTAGAGATCCGGCCGTCCCCAGGCCGCGGTTTAGTTGCCGGTTCGAGCGTGCGCACCGTGCTTGAGCTCGCGGGCGTCTCCGACGTCACAGCAAAGCTCCTTTCGCGCAGTAAAAATCCGGTCAACAATGCACGCGCCGCGATCGAAGCCTTGAAGAGGCTCTCGATCTCGAACAAATGATCGTATGGCATCACTCACGACACTCAAACGCATGACGATCCGTCCGAATATGCGCGTCGGGCGCGGCGGCAAACGCGGCAAGACCTCGGGCAAAGGCACGAAGGGTCAGAATGCACGCGCCGGCCGCAAGAAACGCCCGGAGATGCGCGACATCATCAAGAAATTGCCGAAGCGCCGCGGTTACGGCAAGAATCGCGGACGCACCGTCGATGGCACACGGCAAGATGCGCTCGCCGTTTCACTCGATCGCCTCGAGAAGCTTTTTGCGTCTGGCGCCGAAGTAACGCCGAAGACACTTGCCGAACACGGCGCCGCCCCGAAACGCTACACGCCGCCCATTAAAATTGTGGGCACTGGCACGCTCTCGAAAAAACTTTCCGTCAAAGGATGTGGCGTTTCCGCTTCCGCGCGCGCGGCTATCGAAAAAGCCGGCGGCACCATCGTACTGCCACTGCCGGATACCCGAGCCGTCAAAGCTCTGAAGCCAAAGCAGCCAACTAAAACTTCCTAATTAGGTATGTGGGAATCTTTCGTTCGTAAATTGAAACTCATCGTTGAAGACGAGAGCTTGCGCAAGCGCATCCTCTTCGTCCTCGCCGCACTCGTCGTGTTCCGTTTCCTCGCAGCGATACCGATACCGGGCATCAACGCCGCCGAGCTCAACGCCTTTTTGGAAAATAACCAATTCCTCGGCCTCCTCAACGTCTTCTCCGGCGGCGGCTTTTCCAATCTTTCCATCGTGATGCTCGGGGTGGGCCCCTACATTACCGCATCGATCGTCATGCAGCTCATGACCATCCTCATTCCGTCGCTGAAAGAAATGTATCAGGAGGAAGGCGATGCGGGCCGGATGCGCTTTATGCAATACTCCCGCTACCTCACCGTGCCGCTCGCGTTCGTCCAGGCGTTCGGTTTCATCTTGCTTCTGCAGCAGAATGGCATCGTGCCGAATCTCACGCTCGCACAACTGTTTACCAACATGACCGTCATCGCTGCCGGCTCGATTCTTCTCATGTGGATCGGCGAGCTCATTTCCGAGTTCGGCATCGGCAACGGCGTCTCACTCATCATCTTCGCGGGCATCGTGTCGCGCATTCCGCGGGATCTCTCGCAGCTTGCGTTCTCGTTCGATCCATCCCAGATTCCCGCGTTCGTCGGATTCGCGGCTGCCGCTATGCTTATTATGGCTGGCGTCGTCTTCATCACCGAAGCGGAGCGGCCGATACCCGTCACCTACGCGCGGCGTGTGCGCGGTACGAAAGTCCTCGGCGGCATCTCCACATATCTTCCGCTGCGCGTGAACCAAGCCGGTGTCATCCCCATCGTTTTCGCGCTCTCCATTCTTCTCTTTCCGCAAATGATCGCAACGTTCCTCGAAAAAAGCTCGGTCGTCTTCATTGCCTCGGTTGCGAACGCGGTCGTGAACGGACTTGCCAATCAGTGGGTCTACGGCATCCTCTACTTCCTGCTCGTAGTTGTGTTCACCTATTTCTACACGGCCATCACATTCGAACCGCACCAGGTCGCGAAGAACCTGCAGAAGAACGGCGCATTCATTCCCGGTGTGCGCCCCGGCGGCACCACCGCTGAATACCTCGGCAATATCATCACCCGCATCACGCTCGTCGGCGCTCTCTTCTTGGGCTGCCTCGCGGTCTTACCGCTTATCCTCAAAGGCATCACCGGCATCACTGCGATAACGATCGGCGGCACTGCACTCCTCATCGTCGTCTCGGTAGTGCTTGACGTCGTAAAAAAGATTGACGCGCAGACTTCCATACGCGAATATTAACCGCATTCTATGAATGCGGGCGGTAAACAGGTTGTTGTTATCGCGGGTCCCTCCGGAAGCGGCAAGAATGCCGTCATTGGAGAAATACTCCTGCGCTATCCCAATGGCGCGCGGCTCGTGACCGCGACGACGCGCGAGATGCGCCCGGGCGAAGTGGACGGCGTTGATTATCACTTTTTCTCGCAGGAGCGTTTCGACGCAGAGCTCGCGGCGGGGAATATTCCCGAACACCGTTTTGTTCCTGCACTGGGTACGTATTACGGCACGTATCTGCCCGATCTTGACCGGCGCGTCGCCGAGGGCAAGATCGTGTTCGCGCAGGTGGATATTGAAGGTGCAAAACTCCTGAAGGAAAAATATAACGCCGTGACGATCTTTATTATGCCGGAATCTCTCGAACAATTCCGTGGACGCTTGCGTGTTCGTAATCCCGAATGGTCGCAAAAAGAATTCGACGCACGCATGAAGATTACTGACGAAGAGGTACGCGTGCATGCACCGCAGTATGATTATCGCGTAGTCAACGCCGACGGGAAATTGGACGACACAGTGCGCGACGTTGTGGAAATTATGCGCAAAGAAGGATACAATCTTTCCACATGAAGCCGCTCACCGTTTTATTTTTTGGCTCGCAAGGCGCTGGAAAAGGGACACAGGTCAGCATGTTAATCAAGCGACTCCGTGAGAAGCCGGATCGGGAGATCATTCGCATTGACATGGGACAGGCACTGCGTGACTTGCGCGATACCGGCACTTATGCGGGCAAACTCACGGGTGAGATTATAGACAACGGCATCCGTATCTACGATTTCATGGCCATTTATCTGCAAACAAAAGCGCTTGTTGACAATCTCACGGGAGAGGAACACATAATCGCCGACGGGCTTGCGCGCGGTGAGGATCAAACCCGCGGCTTCGATGATATGATGATTTTTTTCAAGCGCGATCTTCAGGTAATCAATCTCGTTATCGATGACGATACTGCCGTCGGCCGTTTGCTCGCGCGTGGAAGGAACGATGACACTGAAGAAGCAATACGGCGGCGGCTCGCCTGGACGAAAACGGATGTCTTGCCGCAACTTGAGTTGCTTAAAAGTCGCGGACGCGTCGTGCATGAAATAGATGGAAAACCCGATGTGCACGCGATACACGATAAGATCTTGCAAGCCTTACAACTCGCATGATCGCAAAAACACAAGCGGAGATCGATGCATTGCGCGAAGGCGGACGGCGGCTCGCGAAACATCTGCGGATTCTTTCGGGGATGGTCGCGCCCGGCGTAACAGCGCGTGAGCTTGAGGAAAAAGCGCGCGACATGGTGAAGGCAGAGGGTGACACGCTCGCATTTTATGGACACAAAGAGCGCAAGGGCGACGAACCGTACCCTTCTGGTCTCTGCGTTTCCGTCAACGACGTCATCGTGCATTCTCCCGCGAGCCAGAACAGCGCGATTTTTGAAGATGGCGACATCGTCTGCCTCGATTTTGGCATCAAGCACAAGGGTTTTTACACCGACCATGCGGTCACGGTGATCGCGGGCAATCCCAAAAGTCCGCACGATGAGGAACTCGTGCGCGGCACGTCCGAAGCACTCGCCGTCGGCATCAAAGAGGCGAGAGTGGGAAATACGACGGGCGACATCGGCTACGCGGTGCAAGAAATCGCCGCGAAGTACCATTTCGGATACCCAAAAAATCTTTCTGGCCACGGTGTGGGGCTCAAAGTGCATGAGGAGCCGCACGTGCCGAATTTTGGCGAGCCGGGCAACGGCGCGAAACTGCACGAGAACGAAGTCATCGCCATCGAACCTATGATGACGCTCGGCGGGGACGAATTGTATGTCGACGCGGACGGTCACTCGTATCGCACGAAGGATGGCTCGCGCCCCGCGCATTTCGAGCATACCGTATTGATAACGAAAAATGGGCCGGAGATTTTAACCAAAGAATAAGCTAGAATAGTCCGATGGACGTTTTGCTCATCGGGAGCGGGGGCAGAGAACACGCGCTCGCGTGGAAATTGAAGCAATCGCCACAACTCGGGAAATTATATGTTTCCCCCGGAAATGCGGGGACGATGCATATCGCCGAGAACGTGGATATCGAAGCGACCAACATCGAGAAGTTAGCCGAATTTGCTATCGAAAAAAAGATCGGGCTTACGATCATCGGCCCCGAGAATCCGCTCGAACTTGGCATTGTCGACCTGTTCATTTCGAAAGGACTGAATATATTCGGCCCGACAAAAAATGCGGCGCGGATAGAATCCTCGAAAGCGTTTTCAAAACAATTGATGGAAGAGGCGGGTGTGCCGACTGCGCAGTTCAAAACTTTCACCGACGAGCGTGGGGCTGTCGAGTATGTACAGAGCCGCGGCGTGCCAATCGTGATAAAAGATGGTGGACTCGTTTTTGGGAAGGGCGTCCATGTCTGTACGACAATTCTTGAAGCAGAAAATGTGCTGCACGAGATCTTTTCACATAGCGGCAAAGAGGTCGTCATCGAGGATTTTCTGGACGGCCCTGAGATCTCGATACATGCGATATGCAGCGGCACCGATTTCCTGCTCTTTCCGGCATCGGAAGACCACAAGCACATCGGCGAGGGCGACACCGGGGACATGACGGGAGGTATTGGAGCCATAACGCCATTGCCGTTCGTGACCGACGCGTTGATGCAGCAAATAGCCGAGAGAATAATGCGGCCGACACTGGAAACTTTGGCAAAACGCGGCACGCCTTTCTCGGGACTTTTGTATCCAGGCCTCATCTTGACGAAGTCTGGGCCAAAAGTATTGGAATTCAACGCGCGATTCGGCGATCCGGAGTGCGAGCTGTACATGCGGCTTTTGAAGTCGGACATTCTTCCCGTTCTCGACGCATGCGCTCGTGGAAATTTGGACGGTATAACACTCGACTGGGAAAAAACCGCTGGCGTGAACCTCATCTTGTGCTCCGACGGCTATCCGGACGCGTATAAAAAAGGATTTCCGATCAGCGGCATTGATGACGCGGAAAAAGTCGATGGCGTTGTCGTATTTCATTCTGGAACCATGTTCGACGGACAGGTGAAAACGAACGGTGGCCGCGTGCTCGGCGTCTCTGCAGTAGGCGATATCCTCAAACAAGCGCTCGATTGCGCCTACGAAGCAGCCGATCACATTCAATTTGAGGGTAAATACTATCGCCGCGACATCGGGGCGAAGGTGTTGTTATACCAGTAGATTGGGTTGTATAGCCCTTGCGGCGCCAGACTCGTTTCTGGCCTTTGGAGAGACCGTCGTGTTCAGTTTTTGGACCCTTGGAAGAAAAAGGTGATTCGCGTGCAGCAGCGTTCCCCCACGTTTTTGAAGGGTTTGGAATAGATCCATCGGGGAACCATGCGATATTCCATCATCACGTATGGTTCACGTTAACGAGGCAACAATGAAGCCGCGCGAGAAGAACGTTCGAGTGCATCACTCGCGTTCACTCGGGCGGCTCTTCTTTTTGATGCGTTATACTTGAAGAATGCCTCCAACGTTGGAGCGGCAAAGAGCCGCCGCCCCGGAAAAATTCAAATCTACCGAAGAGGAATTGGCCTATTTGCGCGAACGTGTGCGCGAAAAAGAGGTCGAGATGGAAACGTCAGACAATCGTTTCGAAAAAGACCGCATCGCAAGGCGCGAGATCGCGGCGTATGCCAACACGCCCGCCGCCACCATTCTTCACGAAACGGTCGTCATGGCCGAGCACGACATCGTACACAATGTTTTGAAACTCGAGCCGGAGACGCACGACAAACAAGTGGATGAGATCTTGCGGCTCGTGCAGCAGAGCGGTATTAGGAACGCCTTGTCAGTCGCGGCGCGCATGAAAAATCCGCATTTGGAAGACGATGTCCACCGCGCGCTCGTGCGCTACATCGCCGAAGGGTTGTCGGATAAAGGCATGGGAGTGCCGGAAAAAGTCCGGCGCGCGCTCAACATGGTCCTCTTCGAGATCCAACCGCAGGCGCATGGGGAAGGTGACAGGCAGGAGAATCAGCAGCACAAATTGGAGCAGCTTCTTTCTTCGTCGGAACAGTTATACGCCGGACTCACATCGCTTATCGACAGCCACGAAGGTTTTTCGCTCGAGATCGCGGTGCCCGAAGGCACGGAAGAGGCGTTTTTGTACCTCGCCGTGCCACGCGTTAAGAAGACGCTTGCGGAGCGACTCATCTCATCGGTGTTTCCAAATGCGCGCATGTCGGAAGCGCGCGGCGATTACAACATTTTCAATTACGACGGCGAGCACGCAGGCGCGTATGCGACGCTTGCCGACCACCCGTCGCTTCCGCTCAAAACCCCCGAGCTTTTTGAGAGCGATCCGATGAATGTCCTACTCGCGGCGTTCGCCAAGATCGCGAAGCACGGGGAAGGCGCGGCGCTCCAGATCACGGTTTCGACCGAAGGCGATCGTTACAATCATCATTACAAAAAGATCCTGCGGCAGCTCGAGAAAGGCAGGAATTTTCGCAAGGCAATCAAGGTGCCGGAGACCGAATTGGGCGAGGCCGTGTACACGATGGCGAAACAGATATTCATGCCAAAAGAATATGAGATGGAAGTGGAGAAGCAATTTCGGCGCAGTTCAGATCAGGTGATGACCGAAGAGATTACGCGCAAGATCAAAAGTCGTATCGCACCCGTTTCGATACGGCTTCTTGCGTCGGCAAAGACGAAGGCGCGTGCCGAGGAGCTTTTGAGCAATCTCGAGGTACCCTTCAATCAATTCGACGACCCGAAAGGGAATCACCTCGTATTCAAAGAAGTCGGGAGTTGGGGGATTGCGGATTTTCTGCGCGATTTTACCTATCGAGAATTCGATCACTCCATCGCGATGCCGCTTTCGCTCGCCGAAGTAACGGCAATGTTCCACTTCACGGCTGAACGCGTGACGACATCGCGCGAGCTCAAGCGCTCGTTCGCAAAGCAGGCGCCCGCGCCGGTCGAAACGCCCGCCGAAGGCATCACGATAGGCATCAACCGCTACGGCGCGGACGAAACGCCCGTGCATTTCGGTCCTGCCGACCGTCTCCGCCACGCGTACGTCATCGGACAGACGGGCACCGGGAAAACAGGGCTCATCAAGAACATGATCATTCAGGATATCAAGAACGGCGAAGGTGTTGCATTCATCGATCCGCACGGCAACGACATCGAGGACGTGCTCGCGAGCGTGCCTCCCGAGCGGGTGGGCGACATCATTTACTTCGATCCCGCATATACCGCGCGTCCGATGGGACTTAACATGCTCGAATACGACCGCACGAAGCCGGAGATGAAAACGTTCGTCGTTGATGAAGTGTACGGCATCTTCCGCAAGCTCTACGCCGACGTACCCGAGGCGTTCGGCCCGATGTTCGAACAGTATTACCGCAACGCCGTACAGCTCGTCGTCGAAGATCCCGACACTGGCTCGACATTCGTGGAAATTCCGCGCGTCTTCGCCGATACCGCGTTCCGCAATCTAAAGCTCTCGCACTGCAACAATCCGATCATCGTGCAATTCTGGCGCAAGATCGCCGAGCAGGCGCAAGGGGATCCGAGCCTCGAGAATGTCGCACCCTACATCACGAGCAAATTCGACGTCTTTCTCACCAACGACATCATGCGTCCGATCGTTTCGCAGGAGAGGTCCGCATTTAATTTCCGTGAGATCATGGACAAAAAAAAGATTTTCCTCGCGAATCTTTCAAAGGGCCGCCTCGGCGACCGCAACACTTCGCTCCTCGGCCTCATTCTCGTATCGAAATTCCTGCAGGCCGCATTTTCGCGCGTCGACACGCGCGGCACGGATCCTCCGGTCTTCTATCTCTACATCGACGAGTTTCAAAATTTCGCGACGCCATCCATTGCAACCATTCTCTCCGAAGCGCGCAAATACAAACTTTCGCTCACCATCGCGCACCAATTCATCGCGCAGCTCGAAGAGGATATCCGCGACGCGGTCATCGGCAACGTGGGCACGAAAGCCGCGTTTCGCATCGGCACGAGCGACGCGGAATTTTTGGAAAAACAATTCACACCGACCTTCACCGCGCAGGACCTGGAAAATTTGCCTAACCGCAATGCGGTGCTCTCCCTTCTCGTGAACGGCGTCCCCGCGCGCCCGTTCACTATCCAGACGCAGGAGCTGCCCAAGATGGATTACGGCAGGATCGATGCGCTCAAAGAGCTTTCGTACCGCACCTACGGCAAGGACCGAGAAGAGGTCGAAGCCGATATCCGCCGCAAATTCGACGCCGCGTACGGTAAAAAGCCCGCTCCGCTCGGAGTAGACCCTCCTGCGCCCCTCTATCAATAGTTTCGTTCGATGCGGAAACATGCTACATTGTCGCTCATGAAAGAACATCCGAAAAAAGAACGCACGCTCGTCATCATCAAACCCGACGGCGTGCAGCGCGGATTGATCGGCGAGATCATCAAGCGCTACGAACGCACCGGCCTCAAGATGGTCGCCCTCCGGTTCGATGTTGCGGACGAAAAGAAATTTTGGGAACACTACAACAAAAAGGACGATTGGTTCTTGAAGAAGGGGACGAAGATCGCGGAAGACAAAAAAGCGAACAATTTGCCGGCCGACAAAGAGCCGATGGAATACGGCAAAGACATCATCCGACAACTCGTGAAATTCATGACGAGCGGCCCCACTATCATGATGGTGTGGGAAGGAAATCAGGCCGTCGCGGTCGTGAAGAAACTGACCGGGGACACCGAACCGGTGACTTCGGACGTCGGCACCATCCGTGGCGACCTTACGCTCGACTCGTACAACATAGCGGCGGTCGATGATCGCGCGGTCCGCAATCTTATCCACTGCTCCGAATCGACCGATGAAGCGAAACGCGAGATCGGTATTTGGTTCAAAGACGATGAAATGACCTCATATCGTCTTGTCGGAGAGCAGATTCTCTATGATGTGAATCTTGACGGCATCCTCGAATAAACTTCATCATTTCCACATACATAGCAACGTGCGTGGTGGTATACTCGAAAATAGCGGCAGGTACGAAAACCTGCTGGTGCGAATAAGGGAGCTCGAATTGCTCTGCGCCTTGGCGTAGATGCTGAGGGCACCCACCTGGCTCCAATACCAGGCTCACCGTACCTCCGCGACCGAAAAACCCTCCACTATGGAGGGTTTTTGGGTGATAGAATCGTCCGATGACGGCAAAAATTACTTTTTGCGGAGGAGCGGGGACTGTAACAGGAGCGAATTTTTTGCTTGAGACTGAAAATGCAAAGATACTGGTCGACTGCGGGATGTTAGAGCGGGAGCATGTCTGCGAGCCGGAGAACGCGAAAGCTTTTTCCTATGATCCAGCCAGTATCAACACGCTCATCGTGACGCATGCGCACGAGGATCACATCGGCCGCATTCCGAAATTGGTGCGTGACGGCTTTCGCGGCGTCATTTATTCGACTCCTTCGACGAAAGACTTGAGCGCGACCATGTTCGAAGACGCCATCAACATTATGCATTCGGAAGCCCAGCGTAGCGGATGCATTCCGCTCTACCAGCGTGTCGACTTTGAGAAAGCGCTTTCGCTCTGGCAAACCCACGAATATCATCAGCCGTTTAAGGTCGGGGAAATCGCGGTAGAATTTCTCGACGCCGGTCATATTCTTGGTTCAGCGATGGCGAAACTGACGCACGGCGATCGTACTATCCTTTTTACCGGAGACATCGGCAATTCGCCCGAGCCGCTTTTGAACGACGTAGAGTCTCCCGCGGGCGCGAACTATCTCGTCATGGAGAGTGTGTACGGCGATCGGCTGCATGAAGATCGCGGTTCGCGACGCGAGATACTGAAACAGGTCGTGGAAATGGCACGTGGCAAAAAAGGCGCACTCCTCATTCCGTCGTTCTCCATCGAGCGGACGCAAATACTACTCTTCGAGCTTAATGAAATGCTCGAGAAAAACGAGATCGCGCCGATCCCGGTTTACCTCGATGCGCCGCTCGCAATTCGGGTCACGAAAGTATTCGAACAATACCAGAACGAACTCAAGCCGGGGGCTCGTGAGGAATTCGTGGGCGGTCGCGCCCCATTCGCTTTTCCGGGTCTTGTGCAGACACCGACCGTTCCAGAATCGCGCGAGATCCACGCACTGCCCGACCCGAAAATCATTATCGCTGGTGCCGGCATGTCGAGCGGCGGACGCATTCGCGCGCACGAAAAACGCTACCTTCCCGACCCGCACGCAACGATCCTCTTCGTCGGCTACCAATCACCAGCTTCTCTCGGCCGTCGTATACAAGATGGCGAGAAAAACGTGGAGATCGATCGCGAACAGATACCCGTGCGTGCGCGCATCGAGACGCTTTCGGGGTATTCAGGTCATGCCGATCGTGATCAACTCGTGCAATTCATCGAACACGCGACGGATTCGCTTGAGCGTGCCTTCGTCGTCATGGGCGAGCCGAAGTCGTCGATTTTTCTTGCACAGCGCATTCTCGATTTTCTCGGCGTGGATGCGACTGCGCCCGAAGCGGGTCAATCAGTCGAAATTAACTGGTGATATAATCGACGCATGGCAAAACGAAATCTCAATCCGAATCACACTGCCGTGCCGCTCAATTTCTGTCGGTTGCCCGACGGCTACGGCGTCGTGAAGATTGGCGTCTCGGGCGCAGCGGAGACTGGCCATTGCGGCCTCGATGCGTTCGAAAAAGCAAAAGAGGTCGGACGCGAGATCGCCAAGCACGGAGGCATCATCACGACTGGCGCCACCACCGGATTTCCTATGTATGCGGCGATGGGAGCTAAGGACGAATGCGGTTTTTCGATCGGTTTTTCTCCTGCTGCTACCGAGCGCGAACATGTCGAGACCTATAAATTGCCACTTGATTTCATGGATGTGATCCTCTACACGGGATTCGGCTATTCGGGACGGGACCTTCTTTTTGTGCGTTCATCAGACGCGATGATTATCGGCTGCGGACGCATCGGCACGCTCAACGAATTCTCGATTGCTTTCGAAGATCGCCGTCCGCTCGGCATTTTGGAAGGCACGTGGGAAACCGATGAGATTCTCAAGCACATAATTGAAGAGGCACACCGGCCGAACGACAGGATCGTCTTTGATTCGGACCCAAAGGCGATAGTGGAACGTCTGATTGAGATGGTGCAAAAAGACAAAGAGAAGACGAATCTCGTCTACAACAATCACGACAGCTGGTCGGCAACCGGAAAGAACGCGGAGGTGATTTTGTAAGCGCGAATCGCCCGTCTTAAGCTTTCAGTTGCTTCGTGACCCGTTCAAACACTTCGGGATGATCTTTTGCGAGTTCCGAAAGAACCTTGCGGTCGAGGGCGATGTTACCCTTCTTCAAGGCGTCGATAAATTTCGAATATGAAAATCCAAGTGGGCGCGCGGCGGCATTGATGCGCAACGTCCACAAATTGCGGAATTCGCGCTTTTTTGAACGACGGTGGCGGAACGCGTAGGCACCAGCGTGTCGGATCGCCTCCTTTGCGACGCGCTCCTTTCTTGAGCGGTCGAAGCGATAGCCCTTCGTCTGCGCCAATACGTTCTTGCGGCGCTTGAGCTTAGTGGTTCCTCGTTTAACGCGTGACATAAGTGATTAGGGAAGGTATCGGCTGCGATCCTGATTCGACATCTTCAAATCTTGGCTGCGGGCATTGCGCATTCGCTCGCCGGAAGAGCGCTTGGCGTTGAAGTGGTTGTGGCCAGGCGTGCGAGCGACGATGGTGCCGTTCTTGCTCACTCGGAGGCGTTTCGTGTAAGACTTGTTGGTTTTCATGTAAAAACCGCACTTCGGCGGTTCGCACAGTATGCCTGAAAGAGGCGGAAATGCAAATTTAGCTCTCGGTCGAAGGGGTTTCCAGCACGACGGGTTTTGCGTCCGCAGCCCCTCTGTTTTGGGTCGATTTTGAGGTGTCCCGCTCGATCGAGACAGAGAGTCCCTTTGGCCCTTTTTGTATCGGCTCGGCGATCTTGTATCCTTCGGGAATGACGGCAAGAAAACGCTCCAGACGCTCCTTGAGGAACTCGAATTCCATGTACTTGTAGCGGCCCCAGAGAAAAAGATCCACCCGCACGCGATGCCCTTCGCGCAGCCACGCAGCTGCCTTTGACGCTTTGATGTGCATGTCGCGCCCCGACGTCCCGATCTTCACTTGCGTCACTTTCGTCTCGGTCACATGCGCCTTCGATTTTATTTCCTTGTCTTTTTTCTTTTGTTCGTATTTGAATTTGCCGTAGTCGGTGATGCGGGCGACTGGTGGGATTGCGTTGGGTGAGACCTCAATGAGATCAAGTTTCATTTCTTGCGCTTTTGCGAGCGCTTCACGGATGGCAAGCACGCCGAAATTCTCACCTTCGGGACCGATCACGCGAACCTGTGCCGCGCGGATGCCTTCGTTCATGCGCACCCGCTCTTTCTCCGCCTGTGATGTGTATTTTGTGAATCCCATCTCTTCTCTCGATTATAGCACAAAAAAAGAAAAACGCTGCTACTGCGAGGCTGCTGTGCCGCTGAAAGGATTGAGATACTTAAGATAGACGAGCGCATCCAGCAACGCGGTTTTCATCGTGCCGAGAACGCTCAAAAGGAACGAGTTTTGCTGGAGTCCGGAGTAAGAAATCGGGTTGTCTGCAAGGTTGCTCGATGTGAAGGTCTGCTGTGCGCTCATAGGCTGCGTGACGGTCGAGGTCGAAGCGTAAATTATCTGGACGGAAGGCGAAGTGCCCTGCAAAGCAACGACGTCGCTAGTGTTGGTCGTATTTGCATTGAGCGCTACCGGCGTCGTGGTTCCAATCTCGACCCCCGTAGCTGCCGGATTTGCGAATGCCTCAATGAAGTCGAAGGCGGAAGTGCCGGTGCCCGCAGTCGGATTTATATTTTGCGCGCCCGTGCCGGAGAACGGAGTGCCTGTAAGCGATTGAAGGGAGAGTGATTGCGAAGATGACGAGGCATTGCACGTGACTGCCGAGCATCCGTACTGGCAGCTCTGGTAGATCTGGTCGACGCACTGAGTCGATCGGTAGTAGATGTTGCCCGCGAGACAGTAGGTTTGTGGGCTGCAGGTGCCGGCGGTGTAGGGAGTGTTGTTGATCGTGCCGATCGGAGGCGGCGCTTGCGAGGCAGTTTGCGTTGTTGCTGGCGCTGTGGCAGTTGTCGGCTGCGGAGGCAATTGCGGCTGCTGCTGTTGCGGTTGACTGGCGGTCATACACTGCGACTGCTCGACCGTTCCTGCGGGGTAGTAGATAATCGGATTGAGGCTCGCGTAGCAGCTGGAAGTGTTAGAGATATCATCCGGGGTTGTCGGTACCGGGACAGCGGGAAGAGAACCATTCCCTCCCGATGTTGCACATATACCGCACTGGTTTAGCGGCGGTTTAGGACCAGCGATTTGTATATGCCCCCCGTCGCAAAATCCGTGAAGGGTACATCCCGTAACGGGGTTGGCATTTGTAACCGGGGAGAGGCCGAATTGCGATGCATTCTCTCTCATCCATTTGAGTGTCGCAGCGTTTGTGGTATTAAAATCCGCAGCCATTCCGTATTGATGGTACGAACCGCATGGCCCGACCCGAGTGCTGGCCGCGGGCAGATTTGCCTGCGCTTGAGGAGACCGGTACCCATCGGTTATGACAGGCGACCCGCCCGGAACTGCCTGCATGAGATTTTCGAGCCGTTCAGCGAATGTTGAGTTGAGGCAGGCGATGTTCGCACCTTTCGTCGCGTGCTGGGCAAGCCACTGTTTCGCGCTCCCGGCCGCTTGTCCGACGCTCGCGCTGCTTGAGTCACAACACATGCCGACCTGTGCAGTGGGAATCCCCGCGATAGTCAGGAGTGGCACATCGGCAGCCGTTGCCGGACTTGTGCCAGGCGGGCAGGTACTTTGCGCGCTCACGATTTCCGGAGCGATGTGCAGGATAAGGCCGCTGAACACGACCACAGCTGCCACGATGGCGAGAGCCGGAATTGTCGAACTGCGCATAGGGAAAGTATATATGACAAACAGGCGCACCCAGTACTGCGCGGCTATTTGAGGAATTTGTTACTGCAAATCCCCGAGATGTGGAGATGGCGAGAATTGCACTCGCGTCCAGAGAAGAGAATATGAGTGATTCTACACAACGTAGATCACCTTGAGTTTTAGGCGAGGCATCTTAAAGATGAACGAAACGATGTAATGCCGAGTCCTTGTCTTAGAAGTGCGGCGGACAGTCGCACTTCAGTACTTGAGGTTTGTTACGCCCAACGAGCCCTACTCAAGTAGTCAGACTCGCGGACGGCGCTTAGGCTACGAGAGCGTAAGCGGGCTGCAGGTCCGCCAATTGAATTGGCGAGAGTACTGCACGTGCTACTTTGTTCGCACTTGAAGTTTGAGGCAGTTTGAAAAGGTGCCCCAGCTTTGTTGCGCACAGACATATCCTTATTTCCCTGTCGAAACTTGTCATCCCCCACCTCCGAACCTAAAAAGGTTCAGAGGTGGGGAAGGGCAACAGGTACTATCTATTATTTTGTTTTCAACGTGCGTTCGATGCGGCGTTTCTCTTCACGGCTCCGGATACTCTGACGTTTGTCCTCTTTTTTCTTTCCGCGCGCGATTGCGATGAGAAGTTTTAATTTACGATTTTTATTATACACTTTAATTGGCACTATTGTCAACCCTTTTTCTCCTTCTGCCGAAGCCACGTGTGCGATTTCACGCTTGGAAAGAAGCAGGCGGCGGGTGCGCTCGGGATCGTAGCTTTTTGGCGCGTTCAAAATCTGCCACGCGGGAATGCTCGCACCGACGAGGTAGGCTTCGCCTCCGCGCGCGACCACACGCGAGCCCTTGAGGCTTCCTC
>VFSW01007802.1_pt1 | contig 15481 bp, 12 predicted proteins | sample 5358111 | NCBI WGS metagenome assembly VFSW01 (sample SAMN11554181, study PRJNA540505) | mine drainage metagenome | isolation source: sediment from site ElyBrook_90M | place: USA: Ely Copper Mine, Vershire, VT | collected 2017
GTCGCTCTTCGACGTTCATCAGGGAGACTTCCGCCTGGGCCTGCCCGTTCCTTCGGTCGTCCCCGTGTTCTCCGCGACCGAGGCCAAGACCTACGGTCTTGCGAAGAACGACGCCGAGTTCAAGATGCCGGTGCTGCACGTCACGTTCTGAGCGTTCGCTTTTGAGCGTTCCCTGGCGCTAGCTGGGCCTGTTACCATTGCCATTCCAGTACGCCGGAGCTCGGGCTCCGGCGGAGTGCACCCCGAATGGCACAACGAATCGCCCAGCCGGCCAAGCCGACCGATCCGATGCTCGGCCGCGTCATCGCCGGCCGCTACCGCCTCGAGGCACGCATCGGCGAAGGCGGCATGGGCGTCGTCTACCGCGCCCGTCACGTCCTCATCGACCGCGTCGTCGCGGTGAAGCTCATTCGCCCGGATCTGCGCGGCGAGACGCACCTGCGCGCCTGGATGCTGCGGGAAGCCCGCGCGGCCAACCGCGTCGACCACGCGCACATCATCGACATCCACGACATCGGCGAGACCGAGGAGGGCGAGCTGTACCTGGTCATGGAGTACCTGGTCGGCCAGTCGCTCTCCAGCGAGCTGGCGCGGGGCTCCATGGCGCTCACCCGCGGCGTCGACATCCTCGAGCAGATGTGCGCCGCCCTGGCGCGCGCCCACGACCTGGGCGTGGTGCACCGCGACCTCAAGAGCGACAACATCCTGCTGACGAGCCGCGGCGGCCGCAAAGACTTCGTGAAGATCCTCGACTTCGGCCTTGCCCACCTGGCCATGGACCCGCGCCTCGCCCCCAAGGGCGCGGTGTTCGGCACGCCCGAGTACATGGCGCCCGAGCAGGCGCGCGGCGAGGAGGCCACGGCGCAGAGCGATCTGTACGCCCTCGGCGTGCTCTTCTTCGAGATGCTGACTGGGCAACTGCCCTTCCGCAGCGACGACCGCGAGACGCTCCTCGAGATGCAGCGCACCGCGACGGCTCCCCGCCCCCGCTCCATCAAGCCCGACGTGCTGCCCGCGGCCGAGGGCATCGTCGTCAAGCTGCTCGAGAAGGACCGCCGCAAGCGCTTCCAGGACGCGCACCACCTGCACGAAGAACTCAAGAGCCTGCAGCGAAGCCTGCCCAACACGCCGTGGGAGGTCGCGGCCACGGGCGAGAACGCGGCGCCTCCGCCCCCTCCCCCACCCCAGTCTCCGGGCGTCATCGAGTGGGCCAGCCGCGCGGCGCTGTTCTCGCGCATGGTCTCGCGCGCCTACCCGGGGACCAACCCGCCGGCCGACGTGCAGAGCGCGGTCTCGCAGTCGTGGGACCTGGCGGCGAGGGCCACGCGGCTCGAGGGCGAGGTGGCGAGCCACACGCGCAAGCTCGAGGCGCTGGAGAGGCGCGGACGGGCGCTGCGCGCCGAGATCGGCCGCAAGGTCGAGGAGCTGGCGCACGAGGAGTCGCGCGCGCTGCGTGACCTCTCGAGCGAGCAGGCCGAGGTGGCGCGCCTCCGCGAAGGACTCCAGCAGGCCGAGCGCACGGCCGCCCAGGCGAGGCAGGCGGCCGACGGCGCGAACGGGGCGCCCGCGCAGCTGCGCGTGGTGTTCGAACGGTCGGGCGCCGCGATGGCGCTCGTCGACGCGCGGCGCGAGCAGCTCAAGGAGCACGAGCAGAGGGCCTCCGCCAAGGACTCCCAGGCCCGCGACCTGCGCCGGCAGATCGAGGAGCTGCGCGCCCAGCTCGCCCGCTACGCCGAGGCGCTCGAGGAGGACCTCACGAGCGGCCGCGAAAAGGTCGCCGCGCGCACGCGCGAGGGGCTGGCCTACGAGAAGGCGTTCAGCGACGTGTCCATCCTGCTGCTCAACCACCTGAAGACGCGTCCCGAGGCGCGCGATCTGCTCCAGGAGCTCATCGACGCGATGCACGGGCAGAGCGGGAGCGCGGGGACGAAGGGCGAGAGCAGGTCGCCGGCCAGCTAGTCACTGCGCCACGGGCGGCACCACCACGTTGTTGATGGGCGCGACGCTCGCCCCGGCCGGGTACGCATAGCTCACCGCCTGCGTGTAGAAGCCCGGGGCCTGCGGCAGGTTGTAGGCGCCACCGGTCTCGGCCGAGCCCCAGCCCCACACCGTGAGGCCGAAGGGCGCGGCGCTCGTCATCTGGTGGCGGCCGTTGTCGCAGTTGCCCTGCTGGATGAAGTCGTGCCGCACCAGGTCCGTGCGCGTGTACTCGAAGGTGTCGGCCTGGTCGATCGGCTGCCACCCGGTCAGCGTCCCCGCGCAGTCGAGGCTCACGTCGGAGAAGCTGCCGTTCTTCTTCTGGCGCACCACGACGAGGTTGGTCTCCGGATACGTCGGGTCCGTGAAGAACGTGTACGACGAGAGCCACTGCGCGCTCGGCACCACGTCGACGAACTCGGGATCGCCGCGGCAGTCGCTCGACTGGAAGATGGTCTCGCACCCGGTCATGTGCGCGCTCATGTAGAACGGATGGCCATTGTCCTGGCTCGTGACGACGAACGGGCCCGACGCGTTGAACGTCGCGATGGTCCCCAGGTTCAGCGCCGTCGGCGCTCCCGGCGGCGTCGACGGCAACCACGTGAGCTGCGTGCCGTTCACGGCGCCGACGAGCCTCCACGGCGGCGCCTCCTCGATCACCACGCCGGCGTCGCCGCTCGGGTCCTGCCGGTTGCGGTAGCGCACCCCGGTGTACTGCGTGCCGAGCGCCCGGACGGGCGGCAGCTGCTGGTGCGCGCTGTCGCAGCAGCAGGTGTTGACGTCGATGTTCAGGCAGCTCGCCGCGCCCCACACGCCCACGGGCTTGTTCGACTGCAGCGGGCTGCCCGTCAGCTCCTGCGCTTGCGTGAACTGCAGCACCTGCCCCTTGCTCAGGCTGTAGGTCTGCGGCGTGTTCGCCTGGGCGCCCGGCACGCCGCTGCCCGGCTCGATGGCGACCATGGGGTTGATGGTCACCGTGGTGCCATCGTCCATCGCGACGATGTCGAGCGAGGGCATCGCGTTGGCCGACATCGCGATGACGCTCTGGGGGAAGGCGTTGACGGCGACGTAGTTGGTGTCCCAGGCGCTCGTGGGGATGAGCAGCGTGGCGCTCGTCATCGCGGCGTTGCCGCCGCCGTACGGGAAGATGTCGTACGCGACGACCGGCTGGTCCGTCGTGATGTGGAACGCGCTGCCCATGCTCGTACCGTGCGTCGACGAGTCGGTGCCGTCGATCGCGGGCGTGATGGGGCACGTCACGCTGACCCCACCGATCGGATTCGTCGTCTGCGACAGGAAGACAATCGCGATCTGACCCGGCGGCAGCTTCCCGCTCGGCAGCGGCTGGTACGTGATGGCCTTGCCGTCGCCCGACGGGATGGCCGATACCGCCGTCGCGTCGTACGTGAGGTTGCCGTACTCCAGGCCGATGGAGACCGGCTGCGTCGAGGTGTTCGCGATGTAGACCGCGAAGCAGGCGCCGATGCCCTCCTGGATCACGTCGGGGTCGACCGCGTAGTAGTCGCAGCCGATGGTGCTCTTGTTCAGCTGCGCCGCGCCGCACGGCGTGACGCACTGGCCCTGGACGCACGACTGACCGGAGGCGCACGTCTGGACGATCTGCCCCGTCATGCAGCTGACGACGCTCGTGCCGTCGGACGAGCACGAGTTCCGGCACACGGCCGAGGCGTCGCCCGTGAGGTTGCCGCCGTCGTAGTTCGGGCCACCGCCGCCTTCGTGACCTCCGCTGCTCCCGCTCCCTCCGCCGTCGCTCCCCGACTCCAGGCCGGTGCCGCCGTCGTCGGAGGCGAAGTTCGACGGCAGCGGCGACGAAGCGCAGGCGACGAGAAGGAACCCGACCAGGGCGATCGAGCCGAGGATCACCACGAGGCCACCGAGGGGAAAGGGCTTGCGCATGATGCGCGGTCCCGGTGGCAACGATCGGGCCGAGCGGGAAATCCCCGGAGGAAGGGCGCTGCGACGCCGGCGCTGCGCTCGGTGCGCAGCGTCCGTGCGCATGGCGCTTGCGCTTCGTGATCGGGGCGCTACTTGGCCGTCTTGCGTACGGTCCCGTCGTTGGTGAGCCAGTACACCCAGGTGCCGTCCACCGCCACCGAGCCGGCCGGCTGCACGTTCACCGCGAGGGTGACCGGGCTGGGCGACGTGAGCGACGACTTGACGAGCGTCGCGCCCATCTGGTTGCTCGGGATGGTCAGCGTCCAGTACCCGTTCACGCCGTCGGTCGCGCCCTCGGTGGGGAACGACTGACCGCCGACGATGTTCGAGGCCGCCCCGCCGCTCATCGGCACGGTCGCGATGGCGCCACCCTGACCGTAGAGCACCACCATCATGATGCTGCCGGCCGCGGAGATCTCGTAGGGGTACCCCAGGTTGGACGAGAAGGTGGCGAAGGCGCCGCCGGTCGTCGGCACGACGTTGATCTCGCCGCCGAAGTTGAAGCTGGTCCAGTAGACCTTGCCGCCCACGACGACGAGGCCGTAGGGGTACTGCACGTGGATACCGCTCGCGAGGGTGGTGGGCATCTGGCTGCAGCCCGCCTTCGCGCACGCCATGATCGTCCCGTTGCCGGCGCCGGAGCCGATGGTGGACCAGTAGACGTTGGTTCCGTCGACGGCGAGCGAGTACGGCTGGGGCTGCGCCGTCGCGAGCACCGTGACCGCCATCGTGCCCGTGAGCGGCGCGCTGACGATGCGCCCGTCCTGGCTCACGGCGTACACGTTCCGGGCGTCCACGCCGATGCCCATGCCGGCGCCCAGGTCCGAGGCGAGGGTGGTCGTCGCTCCGCCGGCGATCGGTACCGACTTGATGGTCCCGTCGAGGTTGCTCCAGTACACGTTGCTGGAGTCGATGGTGAGCCGGCCCGGCGGATCGAACTCCGTCGACAGCACGATGGAGTCGCAGCCGCCCATCGAGCACGTCATCGTCCCGCACGAGTGGCCGCAGCTGCCGCAGTTGAGCGGATCCGACGTCAGATCGGCGCACTGGCCCCCGCACAGGACCAGCCCGCTCGCGCACGTCGGCCCTGCGTCGATGGGCGGGGGCTGCGTGTCCACCCAGGAGCCCGAGTCTTCCGGCGAGGACGAGTCGTACGGCGAGGACGCGTCGTACGAGGAGGGCGCGGCGTCCGGGCCCATCGACTGGGCGCCGGATTCGACCGAGGGCGTCGCAGCGTCGGGTTCTCCGGCGTCGGGGTCTGCGGCGCTGGGCTGGCTGAAGTCCGGGGTAGGAGCGACGGACTGCGCGCAGGCGGACGCCGCGAGGCTGACCGCGAGGGCGGCGCAGGCGAGGGTGGACGGCTTCATGCCGCCGGCGACTGGCAAGGAGCACGCCGAGCACACTTGGAGGGCCGCGCAGGGCTCTCTGCTCACCGTGCGTGCGCACGACGTGCAGGCGGCGCAGCCGCTTGCGCATCGAGACCCGCGGGGGCGCCCCTGGCAGACTTACGGCAACTTGGCGTTGAGGAACGCCTTGAGCTTCACGAGCGTCTTCGGATCCCGCGTGAAGGTGGGTACCTGATAGCCGGCCGACCAGGCCTTCACTTCCTGCAGGAACTGCTCGCGGATGCCCTTGTCGGTCACGATGTCGTCCACCGTGCGGCCGCGGGCAGCGCCCTTGCGGAGGCCGCGGGCATAGGTCTCGAGGCGGGCGTAGTCGGCCCCGAGGAAGTCGCGGATGGAGGCGGCGTCCTCGGCCAGGCGCTGGATGGCGCCCTGTTTCACGTCGGGCTTCGCCGCGCCGGCCAGCGCGCACGCGACGCGCAGCACGAACGCGTCGTCGAGGAAACCCAGGTCGTCGATGCCGTCGGGGATGAGATCGAGCGACTTGAAGATGTAGTTGAGCCCTGCAACCAGGGAGCGGGACGCGTCGTCGTCGCCGGCGTGACCGGCCAGCGCGTCGCCGACGAGCGCGGCGTCCTCGCCGAGGCTGCGCAGCCACTGGGGAAACATCTCGAGGTAGCGCGGGTCGATGGCGGGGTCGCTCATGATGTTGGCTCCGACGCCGCCACGTTATCACGCCCCTCAGAACATGTGCGCGGCGGCCCAGCCCAGCATGAAACCGGCGCCCAGGGCGGCGATGACCAGCAGCGCGACGATCCACGCCGGCACGCCACGCGCTCCCGGGCCGCCGAGGACGGGTAGATCCCTCGAAGGAAGCGTGCCGCCGACCGACGCCGCCGGAGGCATCACGAGAACCTGGGGCGCCGGGTCGGCCACGGCGCGCCCGGGTGCGCTCGCGAGGGTGCCCCCGCCACGCTGGCCGCCCTCACCTGCAGCCGCGGTGGCAGGCGCAGGGGCCACCACCGGCACGTCGCGCATCGACGATGTGCTGGGGACCCCCGCGACCGGCTGCGGCCCGAAGACGGGCGCCACCTCGGGTAGCCGGCTCAGCGCGTTGCCCTGGACGTCGCTCGAGACGGCGTGGGGCACGGCGGCGACGAGGGCGCGGGCCATCTCGAGCGCGGTGGGGAACCGATCGTCGCGGTTCTTCATCAGGACGCGCACGATGAAGGGGCCCACGGGCGCGAGGGCCGGATCGACGCGCTCGATGGGCTCGGGCTCGGAGCCGAGGACCGCGGCGAGGCGCGCGTACTCGGTGGGGGCGGGAAAGGCGACCCGGCCCGTGAGCATCTCGTAGAACATGACGCCCGCGCTCCAGAGGTCTGCGCGCGCGTCGACGTCCCGGGGGCTGCGCACCTGCTCGGGGCTCATGTACGCGGGGGTGCCGAGCAGCATGCCGGTGCGCGTGCGCGAGCCCATGCCGCCCGCGGCATCCATGACCTTCGCGATGCCGAAGTCGAGGACCTTCACGACGAACGTGCCACCGGGCCCGCGCGTGAGAAAGACGTTGTCGGGCTTGAGGTCGCGGTGCACGACGCCCTGCGCGTGCGCTGCCGCGAGGCCGGCGAGGATGCCCTGCAGAATGGGGACCGCCTGCGCGAGCGGGATGCGCGCCCCGTTCTGCATGTACGCCCCGAGGGGCACCCCCTCGAGCAGATCCATCACCAGGTACGGCGAGCCGTCCTCGGCCGAGGAGCACTCGAGCATGCGCGCGATGTTGGGGTGAATGAGGCGCGTGCACAGGCCGCCCTCCTCGAGGAAGCGCGCGAGCACCCCCGGATCGCCCAGGAACTCGGGCTTGAGCAGCTTGATGGCGACCCGCGCGCCGCCGTCGACCGGCTCGGCCGCGTACACCTCGCCCATCCCCCCGTCGCCGATCTTCTGGAGCAACCTCCAGCGGCGAGACAGGACCGCGCCCGACAGGACACGTGCGGCGGCGACTTCGGCGGAGACCATGGAACCCCCAGGGGGCATCGTACCCTAGGATCGCAGCGCGGCAGCGAAGCGACGCTCGACCTCGGCCACGACGTGCGCGTGGCGCTGGTCGACCTCGACGTCGGTGAGGGTCCGGTCGGCGGCGCGATACACGACGTGGAGGGCCAGGCTGGTGTGACCCGGGGGGACGTTGCCACCCACGAAGCGGTCGAAGAGGGCGACGCGCTCGGCGAGGTCTCCGCCAGCCTCGCGCACCGCGTGCTCGACGTCGCCCGCCGGCACGCCGTCCTTCACGACGACGGCGAGATCCCGGGTGCTCGCGGGGAAGCGTGGAATGGCCGTGAAACGGGGCGGCTGCCCCCCGGTGACGTCCAGCGTCTGCACGTCGATCTCGACGACGAGCGCGTCCTCCTCCAGATCGAACGCCTGGAGCACGTCGGGGTGGACAGGGCCCAGCACACCGACGCGGCGCCCGTCGACCTCGATCGATGCGGCGCCGCGGGGGTGCAGGTGCGCGGGGCGGTCGCCGCCCTGCAGCAGACGGACTGCCGGCGTCTTGCGCAGCATCCGCTCGACGAGCCCCACCGCGACGCCCTTGGCGTCCCAGACGTCCACGGCCGCGGGCCTGCGGAGCCACGCCGGGCGTTCGCCGGCGAGCACCGCCATGAACGACAGCCGCTCGTCGGGCGCCCCGTCACCGCCCGCGGAGGAAGGCTGGAGGAAGACGGTGCCGACCGTGAACAGGCGCGCGTCGCGCTCGCCGTGGCGGCGAGCATGCGCGAGGGCGTGGAGCAGACCCGGCAGGAGGCTCGTGCGCATGACCGTGCCGCGCTCGCCGAGAGGGTTCTGCAGGGTCACGACGGCCGGGGGAGCGAAGACGCGCTCGAGGTCGCGTGGCGACGCGAACGCCAGCGTGATCGCCTCGCTGAGGCCCAGGGCGACGCCCGCGTTGCGCGCGCGCCGCGCGAGCCCCTCGCGCGGTCCGGCGTCGCGAGTGGCGCAGATGGCGGGCAGCGTCGCGGGGATGGCGTCGAAGCCACGGACGCGCGCAACCTCCTCGACGAGGTCGATCTCGCGCGAGACGTCGGGGCGGAAGCTCGGCACCTCCCAGACGTCCATGCCCGGCTGCGAGGCGCGCCGTCCGAACCCGAGGCGATCGAGCGTGGCCAGCGAGTCGCCGTGGGGCACGGGCACCCCCAGGGTCGCGGTGATGCGCTCGTGCCGGAGACTCACCGTGCGCCGCGAGAGGGCCTGCGCCTCGAACACGCGCGGCTCGCGCACGCCCACGCCGCCCGCCAGCTTCGACACGAGCGACGCGGCGCGGGCGAGCACCCAGGACGTGTCGCCCCAGTCGACGCCGCGCTCGAAGCGGTGGCTTGCCTCGGTGTGCAGCCCGTGACGCCGGGCCGCGCGCCGGACTCCGCGCGGATCGAAGTACGCGCACTCGAGCAGCACTCGCGTCGTCTCGGCGGTGATCTCGCTGTTGCCGCCGCCCATGACGCCCGCGAGGCCCACGGGACTCTCGCCGTCGCAGATGACGAGATCGTCGGTGGTCAGCGTGCGGGTCACCCCGTCGAGCGTGACGAGCGTCTCGCCCTCCACCGCGCGGCGCACGACGATCTTGCGGCCGCGCACGCGGTCGAGATCGTAGGCGTGCATGGGGTGGCCGCCCTCGAGCATCACCAGGTTGGTGACGTCCACGAGGTTCGAGATCGGCCGGACGCCCAGCGCGCAGAGGCGCCAGCGCACCTCGAGCGGCGAGGGCGCCACGCGGACGTCGAGCATCACGCCCGCGCCGAAGTGAGGGCACCGCTCGGCGTCCTCGATCGCGACCGTGATGAACCCGGCGAGGTCGTCGTCCCGCGTCTGCGCGGGCGCCTCGGGGACCGGCGGAACGAAGGGCACCTCGAACAGGGCTGCAGCCTCGCGCGCCAGACCGACGTGGCCGAGGCCATCGGGGCGGTTGGGCGTGAGACCGATCTCGAGGATGGTGTCGCGCGCCGCGGGCAGCACCTTCACGAAGGGTGCGCCAGGGGACGCCGTGCCAGCGGGCAGCACGAGGATGCCGTCCGCCTCGTCGCCGAGGCCGAGCTCGGACTCGCTGCAGAGCATGCCCTCGCTGGCCACGCCGGCGATGGTGCGGCGCTCGATCGTCATGCCCTTCGCCGGCAGGTGCGCCCCGAGCGGGGCGAGGACGACGAGGCCACCGGGCTCGGGGACGTTGGGCGCTCCGCAGACGACCTCCTGCTGCGCGCCGCCGCGGTCCACGGTGACCAATCGCAGCCCGCTGCGCGAGGGGTGCGGGCGCGTGGAGACGACGCTGGCAATCAGGCAGGCCTCGGCGCCGAGGCCGAACGCCATCGAGCCCTCGACCTCGAGCCCCGCCGCGGTGAAGCGCGCGGCGATCGCGGCGGCGTCATCGGGCAACTGCGGGCAGAGCTCACGGAGCCAGCGTACGGAGGCTTTCATCCCGGGAGCAGGGAGTAGCTCACGTGCCGGGGATCGTCACGGCTTGTCTTTCGCCAGCCCGCTGCGAGATCCGGACGCCTGGCCGCGCGCGCTCATCTGGTCCAGGTCGGCGGAGGCGTTTCGAGGCGAGCTGGGAGTAGGGTCCGCTCCCGTCCTCCCGCTGCGGCGTCATGGCGACAGGCACTCCTTCGAGCAGTTCGTCCGTATGCAGTCGGCACGCTTCCCTGCGAGCGAGCCCGTCGCGCTGAAAGCGTCGTAGCAGGCTGGCAAGCCGCTACCGGCCTTCTCTGCCTTCGCCTCGCAGGCATCGAGCGCGTCGTCGGCAGCCTTGCACGCGGAGTCCACCATGCACCTGCTCTCCTCGAGGCAACACTTCGCGGCCGTACAGAGGTCGCAGGCGTCGTCTCCGGGCGACGTCTGGCAGGCGGGCCCACTGCCGGGACTTCGAGTCGTTGGCGGCGACGTTGCGCAAGCCACGAACCAGGCCGCAGCGAAAGTGAGGGGAACGACCCGCCACGCCATGGGCAACGCGATCGAAGTGGTCATGTTGACGCCTTATCCTCCCGCGCCTCAGCGCTCGCCCGCCGGGCGACGTGAAGCATCATCGAGCCGCCACTGCTCGCCTCGGTACTGGTACACCGCTCTCGCGGGAAGACCAAGGAGCTCATGGTCCAGTACGACACGCCTGCCGGCACCCCCCCCCAGTCACCTAGTTCGTCTGCTTGACTGCCAGCGCGTCCTCGGCCAGCTCGTCGAAGCTCATCTGGCTCGCTCGCGCCATGTCGGCCTCGGTCGCGATGGTCTCCATGAACCGCGGCTCCATGCCGGCGACGCGCGTGACCAGCCCCCCCACGAGGGCCTTGCCTACGGGGTTGCGGTAGATGTCCTGCAGCGCGAGCATGAACGCGCCGAAGGGCCGGTCCTTGACGCCGGGCTTGGCCGAGATCATCTGCACGCGACGGAAGGCCTCGAGGATGCGGCGACCGGTGGGGTCGACCCGCTCCATGGGCGCGAAGAAGACCTGGCGGAAGAACGGCTGTCCGTAATAGAGCATCGTCGCGAACGCCCGGACGCCGCGCGCCCGCTCTGCTGCCGACCGCTTCGGACGCGACGCGAGCTTCTCGGTGTACGCGGGCGACGCGTAGTACTCGACCATGTGATAGTCGATCGCGATGTGCCGCGACTCGTCGCGGTTGACCAGGCGCATCGCCTGGTCGCTCATGCCGTCGTGGACGTAGTCGTTGATGCTGCGCAGCAGGGCGATGTCGAGGATGAGTTCTCCGACGGTGATGTAGGCGTTGGCCACGTCGTCGCTGAGGTAGCGGACGCCATCGGCGAAGGCCGGCGAGAAGCGCTGGAGGGCGGGGCTCGGCTGGTACAGCTGGTAGTGATGGACGTCGTAGAAGTCGGCCAGCATCTGCGCGACCTGTCCGTGGCGAACCTCGTCCTTCACGAAGGTCCGGAAGATGGCCTTGAGCGTGGCGTCCTCGGCGCGTCGCTCCTGTTCCACGAAGAGCATGCCGGCGAGGCGCTCGATGACGGCCATGTCGGTGAACAGCTGGACGATGGCGATCTCGTCGTCACGCGACATGGCCCGCGGTGACTGCGACCAGTCGAGGTCCGAGGGCTTCCACTGGAGCTGTTCGCACTTGTCGAGCATCCGGGACAGGTCCATGGCGACAGCCGCGATTGTGCCATGCCACGGGCTGGCTCGCCTCTGCTCACATCGAGTCCTCCCGGCACCGACACGTCCGATGTCACCCCCACCCATGAGCTGATTGCCGTCGTTGCGATGAGGAAGTCAGTCCCATTCGTCTCGTCGGTCGGCATCTCGAAGCGGGGATGTCGACCGATGGCGTGGGAATGACGCGTTTTGGTCTCGGACTGCGTCCTTCTCGTCTCCGACTGCGTCCTTCTGGCCTCCGACTGCGTCGTCTTCGTCCCGGACTGCGTCGTCGTGACGATCGATCGACGCACCTTGCCTTCGAAGTGCCGCATCGACGGCTCGGATCGACGCATCTCGACGAGACAAAGCGCCGTCCTGCCCTCGAATGGGCGCAGTCTCCCGCCAGAGTGCGGCAACCCGAGGGCATCGGTCGTCACTCCGCGACGAAGATGCGTCACCCTCGCGTCGAGATGCGTCCGTCTCGCGTCGGGATGCGTCAGTCTCGCCTCGAGATGCGTGAGTCTCGCGTCGGGACGCGTCGCCCCGCGACCAAAGTGCCCCTTCCCTCGGCGACGCGCGCCGCGCTCTCGTCGAGGACGACGATTTGGAAGCTCCGGGAACCGTTTCCACGCTCACTGGATCGCGAGGATGCCCTCCTGCAAGGCTCGCCGGATGGCACGGTCGTTGGAGGCATGGCCCGGGCGGATCGCGCGCAACCGACCGACCGCCGGACCGCCGTGCAGGTACAGATCGCCGATGAGGTCGAGCAGCTTGTGCCGCGCCGGCTCGTCGGGGGTGAAGGGACGGCCCGCGTGGTGGACCGCATCGGGAGCGATGACCACCACGCTCGCCGGATCGACGTGGCGCGCGAGGCCGCGGCGCGCGAGCTCCTCCACGTCCGGGGCGAGCGTGAAGGTCCGGGCGGGGGCGATGCGGTCCACGAAGTCGGCCGGGACGCCCTGCCAGCTCGCCTCGGGCGCGAAGCGGGCGTCGCCCAGGTCGATCTGGACCGAGACGTCCACCTCCGGGCGCGGAGCGAACTCGAACCGGCTGGGACCCACGTCGAAGGCCGCCTCCCGGGTCACCCGGAGCGCCGGACCGCTGGAGGGCAGCTCGAGCGCCAGCAGCGCCTGGCACCACGCCAGCGCCCCCCCGTCGAGCAAGGGCATCTCCGGCCCCTCCACGACGAGCCTGAGGCCACGGCGGATGCCCAGGCCGGCGAGCGCGGCGAACGCGTGCTCGACGGTGCCGATACGGACGCGGCCGTCAGGAGATCCCACGGTGGTGGCTCGCGCCGTCGAGACGACCTGGAGCTGGTCGAGCGCTGCCTCGGCCTGCGGCGTTGCGAGCGCGACCGGACCCGGCCGGGGCTGAAGCGTGACCCGCGCGGGCGCCCCCGAATGCAGGCCGACACCGGTGACGACGACGGGCTGCGTCACGTGGGGCACCGGAGCCCCCGGAATAGGCCCCCGCAACGGGGCCGGTCAAGCGGGCGCATGGGGAAGTTGCCCTGGCAGCGGAGTTTGGCTAGGCACTGCGGCTAGCCGATGTCGACGAAGCGAGTGCATGTCATCGTTCGCGGCCGGGTGACCGGCGTCTTCTTCCGGGCAGCGACGCAGCGCGAGGCCCGCCGCCTCGGCATCACGGGTTGGGTGAAGAACCGGCCGGACGGCAACATCGAGATCGTCGCCGAGGGCGAAGAAGAGGCCATCCGGGAGATCGTCTCGTGGGCCCACCACGGTCCCTCGGCCGCGCGTGTCGACGACATCGACGTGCGCTGGCGAGGCTACACGGGGGAGTTCTCCGACTTTCGCATCACCGAGTGACGGGAAGGGGCGCGTGATGGGCGGGCGTTCGAGCGTGCGACGATGAACGCTCATCGAAGGCTGCCTGCGGGCATGCTCGGTTTGGCGCTGCTCGCCGTGACCCCCGCGGGTCGAGCGCAGTCAGCGGCGCCGAGCGCCTCGGCACCGGGCGAGGTGGGGCTGAGCGGGACGGCGCTGGAGCTGATGGTCGCCCCGCTATCCGCCGATGGCGTCGACGATCGCCGGGCCGCGGCCGCCGCGCTGGTGTCGCTGGGCGCGGGCGCGACGCCGGCCATCGCCAAGAAGCTGGCAGACCTCAGGAAGACGGGCGACGGCGGCACCTACAGCGCGGTGAAGGCCGCGAAGGAGCGGGCGGGGGGCGGGGGCTTCGACCTGCTCGAGGCGCTCGTGACGCAGAAGCCCGAGGCCAGCGTGACGCGCGCCCTGACCACCGTCTGCCTCGTGAGAGCCCTGGCGCACGCGGGCACCACGCCGGCCGTCAGGCAGCTCGTGCTGGCGGCGTCCGATGCGGGAGGGGTCCTCCGGCCCGAGCTCGGGCGCCAGCTCAAGCAGCTGGGAGACCGCGCCGTCGCGGGGCTGATCGAGGCGAGGCGGGATCCGGCGGCGGAGACCCGCACCTGGGCGTCCAACCTGCTCGAGGGCATGGCCAAACGCACCCCCGGCGACGCCGTGCAGACCAAGGACAACCAGGCGCTGTCCGACATCCTGCGGGCCTACGCGAACATCAAGGATCTCGACGCACTGCCGGTCGTCCTGTCCTTCGTGAACTCCGACCGCGTGCAGGTGCGCAGCGCAGCGCGCGAAGCGACGCTGTCCTACGGGCAAGACGCGCTCTGGAAGCTCCGGGAGGCCTACGCAGCCCTCAGCGGAGAGCCGGCGCCGGAGGGCATCACGGCCGCCGATCTCGCGAAGAAGCTCTTCGACGCCTACGACCGGTTCCGCCTGCACGACGTGTACGCCCTGATCGACAAGGGCCTGGCGGCGCAGAAGGACGGACGCCTCGAGGACGCCGTGGCGGCTTTCGACGACGCGCTCGCCCGGCAGCCGATGCTCGATCGCCGCGCGGAGGCCGCGCCGGCGTACGTGGCCTACGGCGAGTCGCTGCAGGACTCGGATCGCCCGGCCGCCCTCGCGTACCTGCGCAAGGCGCTCCGGCTGGACGAGACGAGCGCGCCGTCCAGCCACGTCCGCAGCGACATCGCCACTCTCGAGGGCGAAGACCTGGTGGCGCGCGGGATAGCCGACACCGAGCCCTTCGAGACCGCGCTGTCCCTGGATCCCGGCAACGCCCGAGCGCGTGCGGATCTGGATCGGATCCACGCCCAGCTCCAGGCCAGCCGCACGCAGACGTGGCGACTGGTGGCAGCCGCCATCGTCCTGGTGCTGGCTCTGGTGGGTATCATCCTCGTCGGCGGCGGACGCCGTCGGCGAGCCGCGAGCGTCCCCGGCGGCTGACCGGGGAGTCTCGCCCTACTCGACCTTCGCGCCCTCGGAGGGGGAGGCCGCGGTGGCGGTCTTCGAGGCCTTGAGCTTGGCCTTGGCTCCGCCCTTCTTCTCGGGCTTCGTCTCGTCGCTCGCCTCCGCCACCAGCTCGATGAGCGAGATGGGGGCGTTGTCGCCGCGGCGGGGTCCGAACTTCACGATGCGCGTGTAGCCACCCGCGCGATTGGCGTAGCGCTTGGCCAGATCGAGCAAGATCTTCTCGACCAGATCGACCTTGGTCGACGCCCCGCCCGTCTCGACGCGAACGCCGAAACGGGGGATGTACGCCGCGATGATGCGGGACGCGGCGAGTCGCTTCGCCTTGTCCTTCGGAGACAGCTCCGTTTGCGGGGTGTACGCCACCTGACCGAGGCGCCTCGCCTTGGTGATGAGCCGCTCGGCGACGCGCCGCAGCTCCTTCGCCTTGGCGTCGGTCGTCTCGATCTTCTCGTGAAGAATGAGGTTCGCCGTGAGGTTGCGCAGCATCGCGCGGCGGTTGCTGGTGTTCCGGTCGAACTTTCGACCCGAGTTCCTGTGACGCATGACTTCCTCGATCCCTCTTCGCGCCTTGCGAGCTAGTTCTGCTGCTGCTGCTGCTTCCAGCGCTCGAGCATCTGCGGCCAGTTGTCGATCTTCATCCCGAGCGACAGGCCCATGTTCGCCAGGATCTCTTTGATTTCCTTCAGGCTCTTGCGCCCGAAGTTCTTGGTCTTGAGCATGTCCTGCTCGGTGCGCTGCACCAGCTCGCCGATGAGCTGGATGTTCGC
>VFSW01007803.1_pt1 | contig 15478 bp, 25 predicted proteins | sample 5358111 | NCBI WGS metagenome assembly VFSW01 (sample SAMN11554181, study PRJNA540505) | mine drainage metagenome | isolation source: sediment from site ElyBrook_90M | place: USA: Ely Copper Mine, Vershire, VT | collected 2017
CTCATGACCCCACCCCCCCCATAAAAAATCCCCAAAATGGTCTGAAAACGACATCAGTCTCGGAAAACACGGGGCTGAGACTCCTATGGGTGTCGCAAACAGGCCATCCCAAATATGACAGATGGTATCAACCCAGTGCTACACAACTAAAAAGAGAACGTAGGGATGATTCACTGCACCCCGTTTCGTGAAACATCGTGGAACACTGACTGAAAACGGCATCGACCCCCTATTTGGGTTCCCTTCAGGGAAGGAAACCAGCGAAGGCCGGTGACGGCAGCGCAGAACTGGCAAACATATGGTAGTAGATAGACCCTTCCTTCTCTTGGCAGGGCCTGTTTGGGCTGTCTTCTGGACCCACAACAAAGGCTCTCGGCTCCGCTGCACTGCGCCGCTCCCCTTTCTTGTCGCTCCAGAACACATCCAGCGTCTGTGCCTGAGAGAGATTTTGGGGTAGAAAGGTTCAATGGAACCTTTTTGGAGGACGAGATGTACCCTTCGATGCCGCAGAACCCAGTGCCTATGACGCAGGGTGCCAATCCTGCCCAGCAGTTCGACTACCCGATGCCACCGATGCAACAGGGCATTGGTGGTTTCTACCCGCAGGGGGTGCAGATGCCTCCTCAACTGCCCACTGCCAATGCTCCTCCGGTCTACATGGCTCAGGGTGGAATGCCGTACCAGAACCCCATGTACATGGCAGAGGGTGGTCAGGTCGCCGCACCGAACGATATGGGCCTGCGTGATGAAGTGATGCGCCGGATCGCCGCACTGGGTCGGACGCCATACATGCAGATGCACCAACCGATGGCACCTCAGTCCTACCCGTCTTCTGGGAAGGGTCAGAACCCTCAGGGACAGATGGCACCAGTCATCAGCCGTCAGCGTTGATCTGCCCCTGTATACAGTACTGACGGACTCTCTTTATGAGAGTCCTTTATGAGTCTTCTTCCGGTAAGAGTCATCTACCGGAAGAAGTCCATTACAGTCTTACACGACTCCCAACATATATATACTACTAACATGTACATCGCGTGCGCGTAGTATACATATAGGGGGCATAACAAAACGCTGGATCGTGGCCATGAGATGTGCCAAGATGTCCGTGAGACGACCTCCCTCGTTTCACCTCCCTCTGTTGGACTAGGGGCTGGGTATTGCGGTCAGGTTCTCCTCCCTCCAAGATCGCAGCATCCGGCCCCGACCTTCAGGAACCCAATGGGACAGTTTGACCACATTCTGGCGAAGATCAGCAGCTTGCCCCTCGCGGAGCAAGAGGCACTCCTCCGTGACTTGGAGGAACTGGAGCAGAAGAAGGCCATCGAAGAAGCGCAGTTGAACTTTTTGCCCTTCGTCCGACAAATGTGGCCATCGTTCATCGCAGGCAGGCACCACAAGGTGATGGCAGATGCCTTTGAGAGGATTGCGAACGGCACCCTCAAGCGCCTGATCATCAACATGCCACCCCGCCACACCAAGTCGGAGTTCGCCTCCTTCCTCTTTCCGTCGTGGTTCATCGGCAAGTCCCCCGGCAAGAACACCATCCCTACGGCCCACACCGCCGCCTGGGGGGTGGGGGTTGGTCGGTAGGTGAAGAACGTGATCTAGGGAGACGACTACTCCCGTGTCTTCCCAGAAGCGAAGCTGGCAGCCGACAGCAAGGCATCCGGAAAGTGGGCGACATCAAGGGGTGGGGAGTACTTCGCCATCGGGGTCGGCGGTGCCGTGACTGGTAAGGGTGCCGACGTCCTGATCATCGACGACCCGCACTCCGAGCAGGAGGCGACGATGGCAGCCTTCAACCCGGAAATCTACGACAAGGTCTACGAGTGGTACACCTCCGGTCCCCGTCAGCGTCTCCAGCCGGGGGGTGCCATCATCATCGTGATGACGCGCTGGGCGAAGCGCGACCTGACCGGACAGATCATGAAGAAGTCCACCGAACGCGCCGGGGTAGATGAGTGGGAGGTCATTGAGTTCCCAGCCATCATGCCTTCCGGTCTTCCTCTCTGGCCGGAGTTCTGGAGCCTGAAGGAACTGGACGCCATCAAGGCCGAAATCCCGGTCGGCAAATGGAACGCCCAGTACATGCAGAACCCCACCTCAGAGGAGGGGGCGCTGATCAAGAGGGAGTGGTGGAGGGAGTGGCCGCATGATGATCCGCCTGAGTGCGAGGCGATCATCCAGTCATGGGACACGGCATTCCTGAAGACCCAGCGGGCCGACTATTCTGCCTGCACCACGTGGGGCATTTTCTACCGAGTGGACGAGACGGGGACGCAGGTGCCGAACGTCATCCTGCTTGACGCCTACAAGGAAAAGCTGGAGTTCCCGGAACTCAAACAGATGGCGCGGGAGAAGTACTATGAGTACGAGCCGGATCAGCTTGTGGTCGAAAAGAAGGCTTCTGGCGCTCCTCTCATTTTTGAACTTAGACAGATGGGTCTGCCTGTGACCGAGTTCGTCCCCAGCCGGGGGAACGACAAGATCGCACGGGTTAATGCCGTCTCCGACCTGTTCTCCGCTGGGTGCGTGTGGCATCCTCCAACCCGCTGGGCAGAGGAGGTCATCGAAGAATGCGCCGCCTTCCCCTCTGGCGACCATGACGACTACGTTGACAGCACCAGCCAAGCCCTCATCAGGTTCCGGCAGGGCGGATGGATCAGGATAGACACCGATGATTGGGAAGAAGACGATGGGCATAGAGAGCCTGTGGAGTACTACTGAGGAGAAGCCAGTCCATTCGAAGGAGATCATCGAACGGCACCAGCGCCTGATCCGTGAATACGAGACGGCACTGTACAAGAATGGCAGGGTGCAGCGTGGGTCGAAGAGTCTCAGGGACGAAGAAGAAGTCTCACGCGCCAATTTAAGGGCATTTGAGAGACTTCATGGCTTGACATCTTCTGACCCTCGTATAGGGTGATTTGCGTGAGGTGGTTCACAAATTCCGCGTAGCGGTTTCTTGTATGGTTGAAGCGGAGTCAGGTGCAGCTACGGCCCTACGATGTTCGTTCACCGCCACCTCACACCAGATTCCCGGTGCGGCGTTTGACCTCCACGCATCGGGCTTAGAGCGGTCCCGGACACCCCACCCTTCTGGGGCCGCTCATCAAAACACCACCATCGACATCGCACTTCCCGCAGGCACACGGTTCCTGCTATAGTTCACTTGCACTTTTCTGGGAGACGCCCAATGGCCGTGGACAAGACCATGACCCCGTTCGACATTGAGATCGAATCTGAGGTTGAGGATACTCTGCCGGAGGACGAAGTCGTCATCTCCGAAAACTCCACCACCACACCGACCGATGACGGCGGTCTGATCATCGAGTTCGAAGAGGTCACTGCCGACCCTGAGGTGGCAGCAGACATCGACCACGACGCCAACCTCGCTGAACTGATTGATGACGGCGACCTTGAGAGTATGGCCAACGAACTCATCGGGTTCTTCCTGTCCGACAGGCAGACCAGAGGCGAGTGGGCGATGGCCTATGTGAAGGGTCTGGACCTTCTGGGCATGAAGATCGAAGACCGCACCCAGCCGTGGGAAGGTGCATCCGGCGTCTTCCACCCGATGCTGACCGAAGCGGCCATCCACTTCCAAGCGCAGGCGATGGGCGAACTGTACCCAGCCTCCGGCCCCGTCCGCACCAAGATCATGGGCAAGATCACGGCAGCCAAGCTGGCGCAGGCGACCCGTGTCGAGAACGAGATGAACTACCTCCTGACGGAGGAAATCCCAGACTACCGCGAAGAGACCGAACAGCTTCTGTTCCGCCTCGCGCTGGCGGGCAGCGCCTTCAAGAAGGTGTACTACGACTCGAACCTTCAGGTTCCGAAGGCAGTGTTCGTCCCGGCAGAGGACTTCGTCATCGCCTATGGCGCGTCGAACATCGCTGACTCCGAGCGGTACACGCATGTGATGCGGAAGACCAAGACGGAGATCATGAAGTTGCAGGCCGCTGGCCTGTACCGGGACGTCGAACTGCCTGAGCCTTCCTTTGAGAAGAGCGACATTCAGGACAAGTACGACAAGCTGCAAGGCGTCCAAGACACTGACCACTCAGACGACCGCTACATGGTCCTTGAGATGCACGTTGATATGGTCATGCCGGAAGGGTTCAACGACGGAGACGACATTGCCCGCCCCTACGTCATCACCATCGACAAGTCGTCCCAGACCATCCTGTCGATCCGCCGCAACTGGTACGCCGATGACGAGCGGAAGCGGAAGCGCATGCACTTCGCGCACTACTGCTACCTCCCCGGCATGGGGTTCTACGGCATTGGCCTGATCCACCTGATCGGTGGTCTGACCAAGTCTGCCACATCCATCCTGCGCCAGCTTGTGGACGCTGGCACCCTCGCCAACCTGCCCGCTGGTCTGAAGGCCCGTGGCCTCCGCATCAAGGGCGACAGCAGCCCGCTGCGCCCCGGCGAGTTCCGCGACGTTGATGTTCCGTCTGGTTCGATCCGGGACTCCATCGCCTTCCTACCGTACAAGGAACCATCGACGGTCCTGTACCAACTGCTTTCCAACATCGTGGAAGAGGGCCGTCGCATCGGCTCTGTGGCCGACGTGAAGATCAGCGACATGTCGGCGCAGGCTCCGGTCGGCACCACGCTGGCCCTGCTTGAGCGGAACATGAAGGTCATGTCTGGTGTTCAGGCCCGCCTGCATGCGTCGATGAAGAAGGAACTCCGCCTCATCGCTGGGGTCGTGAAGGACTTCATGGACGGCAAGTACGCCTATGACACCGAAGGCGAGTTCGACCGCCTTGAGGACTTCAGCGACAGGGTCGATGTGATCCCGGTCTCGGATCCCAACGCCGCCACGATGGCGCAGCGGGTGATGCAGTACCAAGCCGCCCTCCAGATGGCGCAGCAGGCACCCCAGCTTTACGACTTGGGCCGTCTGCACCGGAACATGCTGGAGGTTCTGGGCATTCAGGACGCCGCCGATATCATCAAGCTGCCGGGGGACATCAAGCCGAAAGACCCGATCAGCGAGAACATGGCTATGCTGAAGCAGGAGCCTGTGAAGGCCTTCTTGTATCAGGACCACGAAGCCCACATCACCGCCCACATGGCTGCGGCCCAAGACCCGAAAATCCAGCAGATGGTCGGGCAGTCGCCATTCGCGTCCGCGATCCAAGCTGCGATGGCAGCCCACATTACCGAACATGTGGCGATGCAGTACCGCAAGGAAATCGAGAAGCGCCTTGGCGTCGAACTGCCACCTGAGGACCAGCCCCTGCCGGAGGATGTGGAGGTCGAACTGTCGCGCCTTACCGCGATGGCAGCAGACCGCCTCCTCAAGCAGAACCAGCAGGAGGCTGCCCAGCAGCAAGCCCAGCAGCAGGCCCAAGACCCGCTGACGCAAATCCAGCAGAAGGAACTCCAGATCAAGGAGATGGAGGTTCAGGGCAAGCTGGCAATAGAGCGCGAGAAGCTGCAACTGGATGGCCTGAAGGCGAAGGCAAACGTCGATGTGCAGCGCGAACGCATCAGGTCGGAGGACCGCCGCGAGGGTGCGCGTCTGGGCGTCCGGGTGGCATCGCAGATCGAAGACGCCAAGGTCAGCCAGAAGACCGAAGGGGTTCGGCTTGGCATCGACATTGCGAAGCAGTTGGCGTCTGGCCAGTCCCAGAAGCCGGGGGTGAAGACCGATGGAAACTGAGGTCTGCCGCCTGATCCTGACCAAGGTCGATGACCAGAAAAGGTCTATTGAACTTTTTCTGGCCGGAGGTGGGGCCAAGTCCTACGATGAGTACTCCCGCATGGTCGGGGAGTACTCTGCCCTCCTGAAGATGGAAGGCGACATCAAGGACGTCGAGCAGAGGTTTCTTGAATCCTAGTCCGTGGTGGTCTAGGTTGCGTTTGTCGGGCGTGAGCAACAGGTAACGGTGGGCCTAAAACCACTGCTGGAGAAGAAATGTACACCGACAACAAAGTTGGCGACGACGACCTTCTGTCGAAGCTGCCCGACCCCAAGGGATACCGCATCCTGATTGCGATCCCGGAGATCAACCAGAAGACCCAAGGTGGCGTGTTCATCCCTGATGAGCGCCGCAACGCTGAAGAGACGGCATCCCTGATCGGGTACGTCCTGAAGGTTGGCAGCGAAGCATACGCTGACCCCAACCGCTTTCCATCCGGCCCGTGGTGCAAGGATGGCGACTTCGTGATCTTCCGCTCCTACTCCGGCACCCGCTTCAAGGTGCATGGCAAGGAGTTCCGCCTGATCAATGACGACACCGTCGAAGCGGTGGTCGAAGACCCACGGGGGTACAGCCGCGCATGACTAATCAGAACGCCGCAGAGCAGATTGACGACGAAGACGACTTCGAACTTGAGGTCGTTGACGACACGCCTGAGCAGGACCGCGACAAGGCCCGACGCCCTGATGGCATAGAACCGGAACTGCCGGAGGACGATGAGATCGCCTCCTACTCGGAGTCGGTCCAGAAGCGCATCAAGAAGCTGAAGTACGAGTTCCATGAGGAACGCCGTGCCAAGGAAGAGGCTGCCCGCCTGCGCGATGAGGCCATCACATTCGCGCAGAGGGAGCGCGATGAGAAGGTGCGCCTCCAGCGCATGCTGGAAGAGGGCGAGGGTGTGCTGGTCAATCAGGCCAAGCAGCGCCTTGCCGTGCAGCTTGCCCAAGCCAAGGTGGACTTCAAGAACGCCTACGAGACTGGCGATGCCGATGCGATGGCAGAGGCCCAGTCCAAGATGGCAGACCTGAAGAACGAAGAGTACAGGCTGAACGCTTATAAGCCCCCGGCCCGCACTCAGGCTCCGGCGCAGCATGCTCCGGTCCATCAGCAGAAGCCCACCGTCCCGGCCCCCAGCGGGAAGGCTCAGGAGTGGGCGCAGAAGAACCCGTGGTTCATGCGGAACGGTGACGAAGACATCACCGCGCTGGCGATGGGGACGCACGAAAAGCTGGTCCGCTCTGGAGTTGCTCCAGACACCGATCAGTATTATACTCAGATTGATGCTGCGGTTCGCCGCGCATTCCCAGACAGGTTTGCCGATGCCTCCGAAGAGGTGAAACCACAGCGTCGGCAGGCTGGCAACGTGGTGGCCCCGGCTGGCAGAGCGTCAGCCCAAACACCCCGCAAGGTGGTACTCACCTCCACTCAGGTCGCTCTCGCCAAGCGTCTTGGGTTGACCCCACAGCAGTATGCGGCGCAAATGTTGAAGGATTCGTCCAATGGCTGATCGCACCCCACGCACCCTGACAACCCGTGAAGGTGGTGAACGCCGCAAAGGATGGACCCGCCAGTCGCTCGTCCCTACCCCCGATCCCCGCGACGGACTGAAGTTCCGTTGGGTTCGCACCTCCACCTTGGGTAATGAGGACAACAAGAACGTCTCCAGCCGTTTCCGCGAGGGTTACACCCCGTGCTTGGCGAAAGACTTTCCTGAGTTGAAGGTCATGTCCGACCACAACAGCAGGTTCCCTGAGAACATCGAGGTCGGTGGTCTGCTTCTGTGCAGCATCCCCGCTGAGTGGGCTGAGGAGCGCATCGAAGGTCAGGCCGAGCAGGCCCAGAACCAGATGGACGCTGTGGATCGGAGTTACCTCCGCGAATCCGACCCTCGGATGCCAGTGCTTCGGCCTGAGCGTTCGACCCGAACTTCCTTCGGCAAGGGCTGAGGCCCAAGCCAGTCGAAACAGAATGTAGGAGACTCGACAAATGTCGATGGTCAACGCACCCTACGGCCTGCGCCCCGTCAAACGGGCAGATGGCCTTCCGTATGCTGGGGCGACGTCCCAGTACCTGATCAACCCCGCTGGCACCGCGACCAACATCTTCAACGGTTCGGTCGTGAACCTCGACTCCAGCGGCTACATCGTCCTCTCCACCGGGACGGGCGCTGACGGCACCACCAACTCGCTTCCGGGCAGCGGCACGCTGACTGGTTCGCTGGGCGTGTTCGTGGGCTGTGAGTACGTCAATGCCCAAGGGCAGTTGATCTTCTCGCAGTACTACCCCGCCAGCTATGCTGCGCCGACTGGCACTTCGATCAAGGCCTATGTGGTCGATGATCCGAACGTCATGTTCCAAGCGCAACTGGACGGCTCTGTCGCGCAGACCGCACTCGGCACCAACACCTTCTTCGCTGCTGCTCAGTCCACCTCGACTGGTAGCACCGCGACGGGCAACTCGACCTCTGCTCTGGAGTCCACCGTGGTCACGACCACTGCGGCCTTCCGTGTGATGGCGATTGTCTCCGCATCCGGCGACACCTATGGTGAGGTGCTGGTCAAGTTCAATCCGGGCTATCACAGCCTGACCAATGCCGTCGGCGTGTAAGGAGGGCTGAACTATGGCAATTTCACGCGCACAGGCGCTAAAAGAACTTCTCCCCGGCCTGAACGCCCTGTTTGGTCTGGAGTACAAGAAGTACGAAAACGAGCATGCCGAAATCTACGAGACCGAAACTTCCGAACGTTCGTTCGAAGAAGAGGTCAAGCTGTCGGGATTCGGCGCTGCTCCGGTCAAGGCCGAAGGCTCTGCCATCGCCTATGACAACGCACAGGAATCGTTCACCGCTCGGTACAACCATGAGACCGTGGCGATGGGCTTCTCCATCACCGAAGAGGCGATGGAAGACAACCTGTACGACTCGCTGTCGGCCCGCTACACCAAGGCGCTGGCACGGGCGATGGCCTACACCAAGCAGGTCAAGGCGGCTTCGCTGCTGAACAGCGGCTTCACCACCTTCAACTCCGGCGACGGTGTGACCCTGTTCAGCACCGCCCACCCGACCGTGGCTGGTGTGACCAACTCGAACCGCCCCGGCACTGACGTTGACCTGAACGAGACCGCCCTCGAACAGGCCGTGATCGACATCGCTGCGTTCAAGGACGAACGTGGCCTGCTGATCGCTGCCCGTCCGCGCAAGCTGATCGTTCCGCCGTCGCTGATGTTCGTCGCCACCCGTCTGCTCCAGACGGAACTGCGCGTCGGCACCGCCGACAACGACGTCAACGCGCTGAAGACCAACGGGTCGATCCCGGAGGGCTACCGTGTCAACCACTACCTGACGGACACCGATGGCTGGTTCATCACCACCGACGTTCCGAACGGCATGAAGCACTTCGTCCGCACCGCGATCTCGCAGTCGATGGACGGTGACTTCGACACGGGCAACGTCCGCTACAAGTCCCGCGAACGCTACTCGTTTGGCGTTTCGGACCCGCTGGGCATCTACGGCTGCCCCGGCGCTTGAGCCGAAAGGTTCAATGGCACTTCTGGATTGGGCGGGGGAAACCTCGCCCTTTCTTTTTGTCCGGTGACGCCGTACAATCCATCCTGTTCCTGACGGGATCATCCCGACTTGCCACTGACAGGAGACCTACATGGCACTGAACACTTTCCAAGGACTCATGCGGTCCACTGGCGGAGCAGCCAAAGAGTCGGGCGTGACCCCCGGCCCGCTGACGATGGCGACCGTCATCTCGTTCAACCCGACCTCTGCCTCCGCAACCGCTGTCCGCATCGGCACCTCGGCCACCGCTGGCGCGGTCTTCACGCTGCCCGCTGGCGCTGTCCCGCTGTACCTGTTGAGCCTCGGCGGCGCGACTGGCGGCACCAACCCGACTGTTGACATCGGTTCCTCCGGCACCCCTGACGGCTTCTTCAACGAAGCTGACGCAGACACCAAGGGGACCATCAATGGTGCCAACGGGTCGCTGGTCGTCGGCACTGGCCTGACCGCACAGACCCAAGTCTTCGGCAAGGTCGGCGCTTCCGCTGCGACGGGCGGCACCTTCACGGGCGTGTTCGTGTACACCGTCTACAACGACGGCGTCTGGGACGTCTAATCGGCGGGGGGCTTCGGCCCCCTCCTTCCCATAGGAGGCCGCAATGGCAATGCAAACTGACGTAAAGGCCACCCATGCTGCCGCGACAGGCTCTATGGTCACTGGCCGCACCCGCCTGAAGGGCTATCAGGCGATCTCTGGCGGCACCGCTGGCGACATCATCTTCACCGATGGTAGCGGTGGGCCGACGCTCCTCCGCTTCAGGATCGGAACCGGAACCCAGCCGATTGGCCTGCCCATCCCCGGAGAGGGCATCCTCGCGGAGAGCGGCATCTATGTGACCCTCCCAACCGCAGCAGAGGTCACGGTGTTCTATGGGTGATGTGAGCATCTATCAGGTCGCGCAGTTCATCACGCAGTGGATCGTCCTCCCTGTCGCGGGGTTCGTGTGGCTCATGCACAAGACCCAGCAGGACCACTCGACCAAGATCGCGGTCATGGAGGCTGTCCACAGCGCGAACAAGGAAGCCCACGACCGGGAGTTCAAGGAGATGCGCGAGAACTTCAAGGCTGTCTTCGTGAAGCTGGACACCATCGAGCAGGCGCTGAGGAAGTAATGGCAAAAGACCCCAGACTTGAGCGGGCTGGCGTCTCTGGCTTCAATAAGCCGAAGCGAACGCCTGACCACCCAAAGAAGAGCCACATTGTTGTCGCCAAGTCCGGTGATCAGGTGAAGACGATTCGGTTCGGTGAGCAGGGTGCAAAGACTGCTGGTGCGCCGAAGGCTGGGGAGTCCGAAGCCATGAAAAAGAAGCGGGCATCGTTCAAGGCGCGTCATGCCTCGAACATCGCCAAGGGCAAGATGTCTGCCGCATACTGGGCGGATCGGGAGAAGTGGTGATGAAGAAGAGCGACAAGGTCGGCAAGGTGATGAAGGAGTTCAAGGCCGGGGAACTCCATGCCGGGAAAGACCCCAAGGGGTCGAAGAAGGCACCCATCGTCAAGAACCGGAAGCAAGCAATCGCCATCGCCCTCTCTGAGGCTGGCATGTCGAAGGGGAAGAAGAAGTGAGCATCGGTCGTTCCAGCATGGGCAAGCAGATTGCCGTCACCCGCTCCTCCAGAGACGGCGTCATGAAGAAGGCTGATGGTGGTCTCGCCATGCTCAGTCCCGCCGCCGCCTTGGCGAAGAGCCTCCAGTCGGGCCGACCGGAAGGCCTGATGAAGATGCTGCCCGTTGGGGCCGCGATCAACGCCGCGAGGGGAAAGACCCCAGTGACGGAGAAGGACAAGGCCAAGCAGGCTGCGCCGACTGCCATGAAGGGCGGCGGCAAGGTTGGCCGTGGCCGTGGCTGTGGCTGCGCCATGCGCGGCAAGGGCAAGGGGAAGATGGTATGATCCGCAAGGGGACCAAGATTTACCCGAACACCGCCAAGGAGAAGTTCTGGGAGAAGCCCGCGCCGAAGGGCGACAGCAAGAAGCTGACCCCTGACCAGAAGTCCAAGGCAAAGGCGTCGGCCAAAGCGGCTGGTCGCCCCTACCCCAACCTCGTTGACAATGCCAAAGCGGCAAGAGGCAAGTAATGACCATCGTCGTGCCAGACCTTCCTGAACTGTTTGAGGAGGCCTTTGAACGGGCTGGCCTCGAAATGCGGTCTGGCTACGACCTGAAGACGGCCCGCCGCAGCCTCAACCTCATGACGCTGGAGTGGGCCAACCGGGGCATCAACCTCTGGACCATTGAAGCTGGGACCATCCCCCTGACGGCTGGTACGGCGACGTACACGCTGCCATCCGGCACGGTGGACATCATCGAACACCAACTTCGAACTGGCACTGGCACGTCGCAGACCGACACCTTCGTGGAGCGAATCTAGGTCTCGACCTATGCCCAGCAGACGAACAAGAACATCGTCGGCAGGCCGACCCAGATTTTTGTGCGCCGGAAGGCCACAGAGACTGAGATCACCATGTGGCCCGTTCCTGACGCGACGATGCCGTACACCCTGATGTACTATCGCCTGAAGTACATCGACGGCCTGTCGTCTGGGATTGGCGCTGACGTCACCTCCATCCCGCCCCGGTTCGTCCCGGCGCTGGTTTCTGGTCTGGCGTACTACATCGCTGCCAAGAAACCGAAGTCGATGGCGATGGTGCCGATGCGGAAGCAGGAATACGAGGAGCAGTTCGCTCTGGCAGCGGAGGAAGACCGTGATCGTTCGTCGGTCAGCTTCGTCCCTGCAAGCCCGTGGAGTTACTGATGGCATACGCGAAGGGCAGCAAGGCCTTTGGGTTCTGCGACAAGACGGGATTCAGATACCCTCTGGGCGACCTCGTCTATGAGTTCCAGAACGGCAGACGCACGGGGTTCCGTGTGGGCCGTGATGTCCGCGACCCGGACCAGCCTCAGAACTTTCTGGGGCGGGTGAAGATCAACGACCCGCAGTCCCTGTACAACCCGCGCCCAGACACCTCTCTCGCGCAGGCGAACGCCCTGTGGGGCTGGAACCCAGTTTGGAACCCAGCGCAGTATATGGTAGCCTCTGTTGGCACCGTCACCGTCACCACCTCCTAAGGAGACCATCATGAGCCTTGCACCGAAGAAGTCCCTGCGCCCAAAGCGCAACCCGATGAATGACCAGAACAGCCCGCAGTCGGTCGAACTCCGCTCGACCCGCGAGATGAAGAAGGGCGGCGCTGTCAAGAACTGGGAAGGTTCGAAGAAGGACACCGCCGAAGACAAGGCGATGGCCAAGAAGCGCGGCATGAGCATGGCAAGCTGGGAGAAGTCCGCTGCCGACAAGAAGCATGACGCCCCGAAGAAGATGGTCACTGGGGGCAAGGTCGCCCGTGGCATGGGTGCGGCCAAGCGCGGCGGCTGCTACACGGACTGAAAAGTTCGAACGAACTTTCGGGGTGAGAGATGAACTACGCTGAACTGGCGCAAGCCATTCAAGACTACACGGACAATCAGGAAGCCACCTTCGTGGCCAACATTCCCACGTTCGTGCAGCAGGCGGAGCAGCGCATCTACAGGTCCGTCCTGATCCCCGAACTCCGCAAGAATGCGACCGGGAGCATGCAGTCTGGGAACCGCTACCTTGCGCGTCCCTCTGACTTCCTGTCGATGTTCTCCTTGGCCGTGATCGACGGGGCTGGCTCCTACAGCTACCTGTACGACAAGGACATGAACTTCATGCGGGAGGCCTACCCTGACCCCAGCGTCACGGGCCTCCCCAAGTACTACGCCCAGTTCGACGGTGACGTCCCCACCGCGACCGGGAACTTCCTTCTCGGCCCCACCCCGAACGGCAACTATGTCGTGGAGGTCCAGTACTACTACGACCCGCCGTCCATCGTGACGCAGGGGACGTCGTGGCTGGGTGAGAACGCCGAAGGCGCACTCTTGTATGGTAGCCTTCTGGAGGCGTACACCTTCATGAAGGGTGACCCGGACCTGATGGCGACGTACCAATCCCGGTACGACTCTGCTATGGCCCAGCTTGGGGTCGTTGATCAGCGCAGCAAGCGCGACAGCTACCGGGACGGAGAGGCGAGGATGGAATGACACAGGCAATGACGATGGACCTGCCGCGCTATGCGCCGCTGGTCGAAGTTCAGACAACAAGTGGTCGGGGGCAGACGCCGGAAGAGGTTGCGGCTCGGTGCGCCAACAGGCTGATGCATGTCTCAGATTCGGCCCCGCCCGAAATCAGAGATCAGGCCCGTGCCTTCAAGGCGCACATTGAGGCGGTCGTGGCGTACTACATGCGCGATGCTATCGCCTCAGACCGCACAACCGTGTACAATGCCATCAAGGATGCAGGGCATCCCGAACTGGCTGAACTGATCAGGAGGCTCTGATGGCTTTTTCCGGCAACTTCATGTGTTCCAGCTTCAAGCAGCAACTGCTTGAGGGGGTACACGACTTTCGCGTAAACCCCACGGGCGACACCTTCAAGTTGGCGCTGTACACCAACTCGGCTAGCTTCACCCAAGCTACCACTGCCTACACGGCGACTAACGAGGTTGGCGCGTCTGGAACGTACTCGGCTGGTGGCGGCACTCTGGTGAACATCGCCCCAAGCCTGCCCGTCAGCCCCGGCACCACGGCGATCACCAACTTCGATCCCCTCAGCTTCACCTCGGCAACGATCACCGCCCGTGGCGCTCTGATCTACAACACCACCCCGACGCACACCTACACCAACCCGACTGTGGTGGTGCTGGACTTCGGCACTGACAAAACCTCGACGTCTGGCACGTTCACCATCGTGTTCCCGACCGCCGACGCGACAAGCGCGATCATCCGCATCGCCTGACGGAGGATGCAATGTCCACGGGGTACTTCGCACAGGTCACCGATGGCGTTGTGACTGACGTCAGGAAAACCACGCAGGAATACATGGACGCCAATCCAGACCTCTACCCCGGACTCTGGGTAGAGGTTCCTGACATGGAGCATTATCCGGCAATCGGCTGGACATGGACGCCAGACGGCGGCTTTCAGCCACCACCCGATCCACCGCCAGAAGAGGTCTAATCTGAATGACGCTGGCGACCGGGGGTACTATCAGCTACGTCTGGGACGCCGGGAAACTCTGGCGTCTCCACACATTCACGTCTGATGGAACCCTCGTTGTCACGTCTGGCGGGTCTGACGTCGAGTACCTTCTGGTCGCTGGTGGTGGCTCTGGTGGCCGCAGCACTGGCGTAAACGCTGGCACATCAGGCCCGTCCTCATCTGCTGGCGGCGGCGGTGCTGGTGGCGTTCTCGCTAACTCCGGCTCTCCAATCACCCTGACAGGCGGATCGTATCCGGTCGTCGTTGGCGTCGGCGGCGCTGCGGCTACAAATCAGGGCAGCGATGGCGGTGCATCAACCTTCAACGGGCTGTCCGCAACTGGCGGAGGCGGAGGGGGCAGTCCTAGCGCAGCGGGAAGAAACGGCGGCTCTGGTGGCGGCGGTGGCGGTTCTACAACCGCTGGGTTCCGTGTTGCGGGTACGGGGACGTCCGGGCAAGGCAACGCTGGCGTGGCAGGTTCCTACACTTCGAACATTTCTCACTCAGGTGGTGGTGGCGGTGGCGCTTCTGCGACAGGATCAGTTCGGAACGGCGGCAACGGCGCAACATCCACCATCACTGGTACATCCGTCACATATGGCGGTGGCGGCGGTGCAACGGGAAGCGGCACATCCACTGGAACTGGCGGCACTGGCGGTGGCGGCGCTGGCAAGAAGGGCGGCGCGGGCAACGCTGGCACTGACGGCCTCGGCGGGGGCGGCGGTGCTGTCAGCAGCACATATGCCGCTGGCGGTGGTGCCAGTACGGTCTCCGGGAAGGGCGGGGACGGCATCGTCATTGTCCGCTATCCATCCACGTTCATCCCGGCAACCAACACCACCTTCGATGAGGTGGTTGGCGGGACCAATTACCGCTACAACATCTTTGTCAGCGACGGCACGTTCACCGTGTCCGGGTCTTCGATCACTGGCGTCGAATACGTCATGGTCGGTGGCGGCGCTTCTGGTGGCAGAAGTATCAACACTGGCTCTGCTGGCGGTGGCGGCGCTGGCGGCGTCCTGAATAACATCGGCTCATCGACCACCCTTTCTGTCGGCTCCTACCCTATCGTCGTCGGTGTCGGTGGTGCGGCAACAACGGGGACAGCCACCCGTGCTGGTAGCGTCGGGAC
>VFSW01007804.1_pt1 | contig 15477 bp, 15 predicted proteins | sample 5358111 | NCBI WGS metagenome assembly VFSW01 (sample SAMN11554181, study PRJNA540505) | mine drainage metagenome | isolation source: sediment from site ElyBrook_90M | place: USA: Ely Copper Mine, Vershire, VT | collected 2017
CCGGCCTCTAAAAGGAATACGGGCCGCCGCGCTCGAGTGCCCGCCGATAGGCATCACGCCGGTGAATGCGGTCGAGGAACGCCGTCAATCTCGGCCGACTTGAAGTCACCACCCTGCGGAAGGCGGCCGCCTCCAGCGGAAAGCTCATCTGCACGTCGGCCGCGGTGAACTCGCCGCCGGCGAACCAGGCATGTGCGGCGAGCTCGCTCTCCAGATAGTCGAAATGCCGGGTCAGCTGCGGGACGATGAAGCTGCTTTGTACCTTGCCGGCGATTCCGCGTGCGATCGCTCCGACCGGCCAGACCATCGGTGTGGTCGCGATGCGATCGAAGACGAGTTTCAACAGCATCGGCGGCATTGCCGAGCCCTCCGCGTAGTGCAGCCAGTAGGTGTAGCGCAATCGCTCGGGGCTTCCCACGGGCGGAATCAAGCGCCCGCGGCCGTAAGTCCCGATCAAATACTCGACGATGGCGCCCGACTCGGCCACGATGAGCCCCCCGTCGGTGAGTACCGGCGCCTTACCCAAAGGGTGCACCGCCAGCAGTTCCGGCGGTGCCAGCATGGTCTTGGCGTCGCGCTCGTAGCGTTTCACCTCATAGCTCAACCCAAGTTCCTCGAGCAGCCACAGCAGCCGCTGCGAGCGCGAGTTGTTCAGGTGATGAACGACGATCGTCGACATGGTCTAACCATTGATTTCAAACATGTTTCAGCGGCTTTTCGGCGCTCGTCGCGGGCACGCGGCGGGATCCGGGCACACCCCTGATGTGTTCACGGCACCCCTCCTGCAGCATTCAAGGCCGCGAGCCGGTCGATCGTCCCGACATCCTGCCACAGGCCCTGGAACAGCTCGGCGGAACACCGTCCCGCCGCCATCGAGCGCAGCAGCAAGGGCTTCAACGGAAACGCGCCGTCGGCGCAATGCGCAAACAATTCTCGGCGATACACCGCGATGCCGGCAAATGTGTATTGCACCGCCGCGCCGGGCAAGGCGACGCCCTGCGCCAGCCCGAAGTCGCCCTCGGGATGCTGGGGCGGATTCGGCACGAGTACCAGATGCGCATCGCGGTCGAGCGCCAGCCTGGCATCCTCCAAGGGGTAGTCGGTGAATACATCGCCGTTCACCACCAGGAAGGGGCCCGATCCGAGAATCGGCAGCGCCCGGAAGATGCCGCCTCCGGTCTCCAACGCCCGCGGCGCCTCCTCGCTGTAGTGAATCCGGACGCCGAAGCGCGCACCGTCTCCCAAGGCATCGCGAATCGTGGCTCCCAGCCATGCGAGATTCACGACGATCCGGTCGATGCCCGCCAGCGCGAGCCTGTCGAGGTGATATTCGATCAAGGGTTTGCCGCGCACCGTCAGCAGCGGTTTCGGTACCCGATCGGTCAACGGGCGCATGCGCTCGCCGCGGCCGGCAGCGAGTATCATGGCCGCGAGCGGCGCCTCGGAATGCCGCTCGACGGCGCCCCGTTCACGCCCCGTCCGTTCGCTCACCGCCCGGGCCATCGCCCGCGACTGGGCGGCCGGGAAATTCGGCGCGACGTGCGCGCCGATGAAGTCGGCGAACTCGGCCGTCTGCGGATACAGCGCGGCCGCCTCGCGGGCGTACTCGAGCACCCTCGGCAGATCCTTCAGATATCCCGGCTTGCCGTCGCGATAGAAGAGCCGCGCGAAGATCCCGAGCACCTTGATGTGCCGCTGCAGTCCCATGAGGTCGAACCAGCGGATGAATTCGCCCTCCCCGGCGGTGATCCGCAGTCCGCCATCGATCAGCAGACGGCGGTACTCGAGCAGCCAGCCGTGCACCCGAGGCACCGGCCATGCAATGTAGCAATCCTTGAGGAGCGACACCGCATCGTAGGTCACCGCGCCGCGCACGGCATCCTGGAAATCGAGGACGCCGGGATTGCCCTGGTCGGTCACGAGGAGATTGCGCGAATGGTAGTCGCGATGCACGAACGTCGCCGGTTGCGCGAGCGCGCTTTGCGCCAGGAACTCGAACAGCCGGTCGAGCATCGCGCGCGTGCCGCGCTCCGCGGGCGCCTCGAGATGCCGTGCGAGAAACCACTCCGGCATCAGTTCCATCTCGCGGTGAAGCAATCCGCGGTCATAGGGCGGCAAGCTGCGCGCCGCCTCCGCGCCGCGCGTCTGCATCTTCGCGAGCGCGGCCAGCGCGTCGCCGTAGAGCCGATCGACGTCGCGGCCCGCGGTGAGCTGCTCCAGGTACTGCCGTGTTCCAAGATCCGACAGCAGCAAAAGTCCCCGTCGCAGGTCGCGGGCCAGCACCACGGGCACGTTCAAACCCATGCCCAGAAGCGACCGCGCGACGCCGACGAACGCCTCGAGCGTGTCTTCCTTGTCCGGCGGCGCATCCATCACGATATAGGAATCCGCCGCGCGCGTGAGCCGAAAATAGCGGCGGAAACTCGCATCGGCGGAGGCGGGCTCGATCCGGCCGCCCGCAAATCCCAGCTCCTCGGTCACCCAGCGCGTGAGCACGTCTAAGCGGGAATCGCTTGCATCCGTTACACCCATGCTTGACCATTCGGAGCACCGCAAAATGCGGCGTCGCAAGTATACCGACTAAGGCGATCGACTTTGCCCATAGCTTTTCATCGAACCGGGCTGGGAGCCGCGTTCGCTGCCGTGTGCTGTCTTCTGGCGGCCGCGCCCGCTCATTCCGCCGACATGTGCCCCGCGCCGCCCAAGCGCAAGCATCAGCAGACCGCAACGAGCATCGCCGATGACGATCATCGCATCCGCATCGAGAGCGACGGCGCATCGCTCGATGCCGACGGATTCGCGATATTGACCGGCCACGTGCAGGTTCATCAGGACCTGCGCACCATCTCGGCGGACCGCGTCACCTACGATCAAAAAACCGGCAAGGTGACCGTCAACGGGTCGGTGGACTTCGAGGATCCGCGGCTCGGCGTCACCAGCGAGTCCGGCGCCTACGACGCCTTGGGCGGCGCCAATTTCGACCAGGCCAACTTCCATATTTTCGATCGCAACGGCCGCGGTTTCGCGAAGGAGATGGAGGTTCATCCCGACGGCACCGTGCGCCTGAAGAAGGTGCGCTACACGAGCTGCCCCGCCGGCAATCAGGATTGGATGCTGCAGGCCTCGTCGGTCGACCTGGATACCGACGCCCAGCAGGGAGTCGCGCGCCGTGTGGTCATGCGCTTCAAGGACGTACCCATTTTTTATACGCCCTATATGGCGTTTCCCTTGAGCGATGCGCGGCAGAGCGGGCTGTTGTTCCCGAATTTCGCGCACACCGGCAACAACGGCTACGAGCTGGACGTGCCGTACTACTTCAATCTGGCGCCGAATTACGACCTGACGCTCACGCCCGGCCTGCTGTCCCGGCGCGGCGTCCAGCTCGGCGGCGAGTTTCGCTTCCTGACCGCGGATTCCCACGGCCAGATCGAGGAGAACTTCCTGCCGAACGATGCGATCGATCACTTCGACCGGGCGTATTTGCACCTCACCGAGGTGACCAATCTGGCGCCGGGGCTGCGCTTCGACACCGACATCACGAGCGTCAGCGACAGCAACTACTTCAGCGATTTCGCCGTGGGTTCGGATCAAACCAGCGTCACGTTCCTGCAGCGCCAAGCCGAGTTTCTATATTACGACGACATCTGGCGGATCCGCGCCCAGGCGCAGAATTACCAGACCATCGACACCTCGATCGATGCCGGCGACCGCCCCTATTCGCGCGTCCCGCGCATCGAGGCCTACGGCCTGTTCCCGCTGGTCGGCGACCTCGAATTCGCCGTGTCGAGCGAGGTCACGAATTTCCTGCGCGAGGTCGGGCCGACGGGCGTGCGCGCGGACATATCGCCGGAGCTGCGCTGGTCCGCCCGCAGCGCGGGGTATTTCTTCGAGCCCGTGGTCGGCTACCACTACACGCAGTACGACCTGCAGAACATGGCGGTAGGCGATCCGAGCACGCCCACCCGCACGCTGCCCTATGCGAGTCTCGACACCGGGCTGATCTTCGAGCGCGATTCCGGCTCGCAGGGCCAGCGCACCGAGACGCTGGAGCCGCGCCTCATGTACAGCTACGTTCCCTACCGCAACCAGAACGAGCTGCCGATCTTCGATACCGGATTGCCGGATATGAACCTGGTCGAGCTGTTCCGCACCAATCGGTACGTCGGCGACGACCGCATCGGCGACACCAATCAGCTCGCCATGGGAGTGACCACGCGGCTGTTCAGCGAGTCGACCGGGGCCCAGTACCTGACCGCGACACTCGGCCAGATCCGCTATTTCTCCCTTCCCCGGGTGTTCCTGCCCGATGAGATCACACAGACGCTGCCCGGGCAGACGCTGGTCACCATCCCGGGGCAGCCGGGCCAGTTCCCTCTGCCCGGACAAAATCTGCCGACCCTTCCCGGGCAGACTCTCGCCACGGTGCCGGGGCAGATCTTTCAACCCTACCGGGCCTCGGACATCGTCAGCGAAATCTCGGTGAACGCGTACAAGAACTGGAGCGTGAACCTCGATTACCAGTGGAATCCGTACACCTCGCAGACCGACAAATCCGAAGTCCTGGTGCAGTACCACCCGGAGCCCAACAAGGTGGTGAACATCGGCTATCGCTACCAGGCCGACATCCTGAAGCAATATGACGTATCCCTCGCCTGGCCCATTGCCGGCCATTGGAACACAGTGGGGCGCTACGTCTACTCGCTCCAGGACCGCCAGGTCATCGAACAGCTGGCCGGGGTCGAGTACAAGAGCTGCTGCTGGCGCATCCAGGTGTTGCAACGGCGCTACTTGACCAACAGGACCGGGGGACTCGACACCTCGATTGCATTACAATTGGAGCTGACGGGCTTGAGCTCGGTCGGAAAGCGGTCGGACGGGTACCTGTCGAAGGAAATCAGCGGCTACTCGTCCCGCGACCCGGAAGCCCAGTAGCGGCCACCCCTGCGGAGACTTATGCGATATCTAGCGGCTTTATGCGGACTCCTCCTGGCGGCGTGCCTCGCCGTGCCGCGAGCCGGCGCCCAGACGCGCGACATCGGCGTGCACGGCGAATTGCTGGACCGCATCGCCGCCATCGTGAACGACGGCATCGTCTTGAAGAGCGAGCTCGACGAGCAGATGGAGGCGGTCACCAGGCGTCTGCAGGAACAGAAGGTCGAGCTGCCGCCCGAGAGCGTGCTCAAGCAACAGGTGCTCGAGCGCCTGATCCTGCAGGAGATTCAGACCCAGCGGGCCAAGCACGTGGGCTTGACCGTATCCGATGAGCAGCTGAATGGCGCGCTGCAGGAAATCGCCCAGCGCAACAAGATACCGTTCGACCAGTTGCCGACCGCGCTGGCCGCCCAGGGCGTGGACTACAAGCAATATCGCGAGAGCATGCGCAAGGAGCTCACCCTGAGCACGCTGCGCCAGCGCGACGTGATCGCGCACATCAATGTGTCGCCGCACGAACTCGAGCAATTCCTGGCGCGTCAGGAGTCGCAGGCCGCGAATGACGAATTCAACGTGTCGCACATCCTCCTGTCGCTGCCCCAGGCCGCCACACCGCAGCAGCTCGACGAGATCACCAAGAAGGCGAACGACATCGCCGCGCGCGCCGCCAAGGGCGAGGACTTCGGCCAGCTCGCGATCGCCAACTCGAACAGCCAGACGGCCCTCGACGGCGGCCAGCTCGGCTGGCGCAAGGGCACCCAGCTGCCGCAATTCATTCTCGAGCTCGTGACCAAGATGAAGCCGGGCGAGGTCAGCTCGCCGGTGCGCACGCCGAGCGGTTTTCATATCGTAAAGCTGAACGAGCGGCGCAGCGGACAGGCCCAGGTCATCGTGAACCAGATCCACGTGCGGCATATCCTCATGAAGCCCAACGAGCTCGACGACGACGCGACGGTTCGCGAGAAGCTGGCGAAGCTGCGCCAGCGCATATTGAACGGCGAGGACTTCGCCGGCATCGCCTCGGCCACGTCCGAAGACCCCGGCTCGGCGCCGGACGGCGGCGACCTGGGGTGGACCGGACCCGGCATCTTCGTGCCTGAATTCGACAAGGCGATCGCGGAGCTCAAGGTGAACGAGATCAGTCAGCCCTTCAAGACGCGCTACGGCTGGCACATTGCGCAGATGCTCGGCACCCGCACCTACGACAGCACCGACGATGTGCGGCGCCAGAAGGCCTTCGCCGCCATCCGCGAGAGCAAGGCGGACGAAGAGACGGAGCTGTGGCTGCGCAGGCTTCGCGACGAGGCCTTCGTTGAGGTCAAGATGTAATCATGCCGCGGCTCTTCGGTACGACCGTCGAAGTCAAGATGTAGGGAATCTCTGTACCTGCCACGCATCGTCGTCACGTCGGGGGAACCGGCCGGCATCGGACCCGATGGCTGTGTCGCCCTCGCTCAATGCGATTGGCCGGCGGACCTGGTGGTCGCCGCCGACGCATCGCTGTTGTCGCACGCGGCGCAGGCGCTCGGCGTGCCGCTGCGTCTCGAGCCCTACGATCCCTCCAAAGCCGCCGCGCCGCACCGCGCGGGCGTGCTCAAGGTGCTGCACGTACCGCTCGCGCGCGCGGTGCGGGCGGGCGAGCTCGATCCCGGCAATGCGGCCTATGTCATCGAGATGCTGGCGCGCGCCTGCGACGGCTGCATGAACGGCGAATTCGCGGCCATGGTGACGGCGCCGGTGCAGAAGAGCATCTTGATGGATGCGGGCTTCGCGTTCACCGGTCACACCGAGTTTCTCGCCGGACGCACCCGCGCCGCACTGCCGGTGATGCTGCTGCTGACCGGCTCGCTGCGGGTCGCGCTCGTAACCACCCACCTGCCGCTGGCCGACGTACCCAGGGCCATCACCCCGGAAAGGCTGCGCGCGACGTTGAGGATCGTCGCCACCGATCTGGAGCGGCACTTCTCGCTGAGCTCGCCCCGCATCGGCGTCCTGGGCTTGAATCCGCATGCCGGAGAATCCGGGCATCTGGGACGCGAGGAAATCGAGGTGATCGAACCCGTGATCGAGGAGCTGCGCCGCGAGGGTCTCGACGTGCGCGGACCCATTCCCGCGGATACGGCCTTTGCGCCGCAATTTTTGAGAACGGTCGACGTGATCGTGGCCATGTACCACGACCAGGGGCTGCCGGTGATCAAGCACGACGGCTTCGGCAGTGCGGTCAATGTGACGCTCGGTCTGCCGATTCTGCGCACCAGTGTGGATCACGGCACCGCGCTGTCCCTGGCGCGTACCGGCAAGGCCGACACCGGCAGTCTGCGCGCGGCCGTGGCGCTGGCTGTCGAGTTGGCGGGCGCGGACAGCGGTGGTTCGTAAGCGCTTCGGCCAGCATTTCCTGCACGACCCGGCGGTGATTCGCCGCATCATCGACGCGGTGGCTCCTGCCGCCGGCGAGCGCATCGTCGAGATAGGGCCGGGCCGCGGTGCGCTCACTTGGGGATTGCTGGAGCGCGCCGAAGCGCTCGACGTGATCGAGATCGACCGCGACCTCGCCCACGCGCTGCGCACAGACCCCCGTGGGATGGGCCGCGTGCACGTGCACGCCGAGGACGTGCTCGAGACCGATTTTCAGAAGCTGCGCGGCGACGGCCCGCCCCTGCGCGTCATCGGCAATCTGCCCTACAACATCTCAACGCCGGTCCTCTTTCGCCTTCTCGGCCAGCGCTCCGCCATCGCCGACATGCATTTCATGCTGCAGAAGGAGGTCGTGGACCGCATGGCGGCCGCCTCCGGAGGCAAGGAGTACGGACGGCTGACGGTCATGCTCGCGGCGTATGCCGCGGTGGAACGTCTGTTCGACGTGGGTCCCGGCGCATTCAAGCCGCCGCCGAAGGTCTGGTCCGCCATGGCGCGCCTGCGACCCGCTCCCGCACCGCGGTTTGCCATCGGCAGCGATGCTGCACTCAAGACCCTGGTAACCGCCGCCTTCTCTCATCGGCGCAAGACCCTGCGCAACGGCTTGAAGAGCTTTCTCGGCGAGACGGACTTCGAGTCCTGCGGCATCGATCCGGGGCGTCGCCCGGAAACGCTCGAGCCCGCGGAGTTCGGGCGGCTCGCCGCGCGCTACTGTCAAAACACGGACGCGCGCTGATACAAAGCGGCGGAATGGGCGCTCACTCCGTTATACTGCAGCTCGCATGGCCGACTATCGAAAAGTGATGGTGCTGTTGGACCTGTCCGAGGGCAGCGAGAAAGTGTTCGATGCCGGCCGCGACATGGCCGCGCATTCGCACGCCTCCCTGCTCGTGCTCCACGTCGTGGAATACGCGCCGATGGAACCCATGGGCGAGACGCTGATGCCGTCGATGGTCATCGAGCAGGAGCTGGCCGAGCGCTCGCGCGCGCGCATCGATGAGCTGATCGCGCGGAGCGGCGCCGCGAATGCGCGCGGCCGGGTAGAGATGGGCAATACCAAGGCGGAAATTCTGCGGGTGGCCAAGGAGGAGAGCGCGGACCTGATCGTGCTCGGAAGCCGCGAGCGCCACGGTCTCGCGATTCTCGTCAACTTCACCGAGGATACGGTGCTGCATGCTGCGCACTGTGATGTGCTCGCGGTGCGCTTGAGCTGACACGACCAGCGCCATGGCCTCCGAACCCGGAAAACACCACATCAGCGTCGAGGTCGAGACTGCCTACATCGAGGAGCAATCCGACCCGCGCGACAAGCGCTTCGTGTTCTCGTACACGATCACGATTCGCAACGAAGGTCAGGTGCCGGCGCGTCTTCTCACCCGTCACTGGATCATCACCGACGCGAACGGCAACGTGAAGGAGACCCGCGGCGACGGCGTCGTGGGCGAGCAGCCCTATCTGAAGCCCGGCCAGGGGTTTCGGTATTCGAGCGGCGCCGTCATCGAGACTCCGGTCGGCACCATGCAGGGGAGTTATCAAATGGTGGCCGACAACGGACATCAATTCGACGCCCCCATCGCGCCGTTCCGGCTGGCGATGCCCGGGGTTCTGCACTAGCCCGGCTTATTCATGCACGATCCATTTATCTGCTAGGCCCCCCCGATGGCTTTGTACGCAATCGGCGACGTGCAGGGGTGCGACGCCGAGCTCGGCCGGCTGCTCGAGGCTCTGCGTTTCTCGCCGGATCGGGACCGCCTCTGGTTCGTGGGCGACCTGGTGAACCGCGGCCCCGCCTCGCTCGAGGTTCTGCGGCGCGTCCGGGCGCTGGGCGAGGCCGCATCGGTGACCCTGGGGAATCACGACCTGCACCTGCTGGCGGTCGCTCACGGACATGCCCGTCCGAAGCGCGGCGACACGCTCGCGGACGTACTGAACGCTCCCGATCGCGACGGGCTGCTCGAGTGGCTCGCGCACCGGCCGCTGTGCCTGGAGGATCACGCGCGCAACCTCTGTCTGCTGCATGCCGGGCTCTCACCGCAGTGGGACATGCCCACGGCGCGCCGCTGCGCGCGCGAATTCGAGCAGGCGCTGCGGCGGGATCCGTCCAAGCTCTTCAAGCACATGTACGGCGACAAGCCCGACCGCTGGCAGGAGACCCTCGAGGGAGGCGAGCGCCTGCGGTACATCGTGAATTGCTTCACGCGGCTGCGCTACGTCGATGCGCAAGGCCGCCTGCAGCTCGAAGCGAAGGGCCCGCCCGGGAAGGCGCAGCAGGAATCGCTGATCCCCTGGTATGCGGTGCCTGACGCCCCGTGGCGCGGTGTTCGGCTGATCTTCGGACATTGGTCGACCCTGGGCTTCTTCCGCAACGCGGATGTGACCGCGCTCGACACCGGTTGCGTCTGGGGCGGAAGCCTGACGGCGCTGCGGCTCGACCTTCCCGTCACCGCACCGGTGCAGGTGGCCTGCATGTCGCCCGGATTGGCGCACGGCAGTTGACCCGGGGAGCACGGCCCTGCCACCGGTCGACGGGGCCCGAAGCTTGACGGCCTCGCTATAATGTCCTCATGCACATCATGCCGCCCTTCGATCTGCGCGCGTGGATCGACCAAAATCGCGACTTGCTCAGGCCGCCGGTCGGCAACAAGCTGCTGTTCGAGGACAGCGAATTCATCGTGATGGCCGTCGGCGGCCCGAACGCGCGCAGTGATTTTCATCACGATCCGGGCCCGGAGTTTTTCCTGCAGATCGAAGGCGACATGGTGCTGCGAACCATTCAATCGGGGCGGGTGCGCGAGGTGCCGATCCGCGCCGGAGAGATATTCCTGCTCCCCTCGGAGATTCCGCACTCTCCGCAGCGCCCGGCGGGGAGCGTGGGCATCGTCGTGGAGCGGCGGCGCGCGCCGCAAGAACTGGACGGCTTCTCGTGGTATTGCGAAAAGTGCGGCAATTGCCTGTACCTCGAGCGCGTGGCGATCCATCACATCGAGACGCAGCTGCCCGGCATCTTTGCGCGATTCTTCTCGAGCGTCGAGCGGCGCACCTGCAAGCTGTGCGGCACCGTGCTACCGGCACCGTCGTCGGGCCGATCGAGCCCCGCCTGAACGCGGGCCGGGATCTGAGCTCCGAGGGCGCGGCCGAGCTCGATGCCCGCGACCCGCTGCGAGGCATGGCGGCGGAATTCCATCACCCGTACGACGCCTCCGGCCGCAGGCTGGTCTATCTGTGCGGTCATTCGCTGGGGCTTCAGCACGGCTCCACGGATGACTATATCGCGCAGGAACTCGCCGATTGGCGTCGCCTGGCGGTCCTGGGCCACCATGCCGCGGCGCGGCCGTGGATCGCGTATCACGAGCGCGCCGCCCCGGGGCTGGCTGCACTGCTTGGGGCCGGCGCGGGTGAGGTGGTCGCGATGAACTCGCTCACCGTCAACCTGCACCTGATGATGGTGAGCTTCTTCCGGCCCGCCGGCGAGCGCAACCGGGTGCTGATCGAGAAGTCCGCATTCCCCTCCGATCGCTACGCCGTCGCCTCGCAACTCGAGTTCCACGGCCTGAACGTGCGCGAGCATCTGCTCGAAATCGGACCCCGGACCGGCGAGCACACGCTGCGCACCGAAGATCTCGCCGATCTCATCGGCCGCGAGGGCGCGCGCCTCGCCCTCGTGCTGCTGCCGGGCGTGCAGTACCTTTCGGGTCAGCTTCTCGAGCTCGGGCCGCTGGTGGCCGCGGCGCGGGCCGCGGGCGCCGCCGTCGGACTCGACCTGGCGCACGCCGTCGGCAATGTGCCGCTGTCGCTGCACGATTGGAACGCGGATTTCGCGGTGTGGTGCTCCTACAAGTATCTGAACGCGGGACCCGGGGCGGTCGGCGGCTGCTTCGTGCATGAACGGCACGCAAATCGCCGCGATCTGCCGCGCTTCGCGGGCTGGTGGGGACACGACAAGGCCACCCGCTTCGAGATGGGACCCACCTTCAGTCCCATTCACGGCGCCGAAGGGTGGCAGATCAGCAATCCCCCGGTGCTGTCCAGCGCTCCTTTGCTCGCCTCGCTCGCAGTGTTTCACAGGGCCGGCATCGAGCGGCTGCGCGACAAGTCCGTCGCGCTGACGCAGTACCTGCGGCGATTGCTCGAAGCCCGGCTGCCGCGCGCCGTCGATATCCTCACGCCGCGAAACGCCGCCGAGCACGGCAGTCAACTGAGCCTGCGGCTGGTGATCCCGCACGTCACCGCCAGGCTTTGCCATGAGAGCCTGACCGCACTCGGGGTGGTGGGCGACTGGCGCGAACCCGACACGCTGCGCCTGTCGGCCGCGCCGCTGTACAACTCGTTCCGGGACGTGTTCGCCGCCGTCGAGGCGCTCGCCGGCGCGGTCGGGGCGCACACGCCGACATGAGGGCCGGCCGATGAGTCCGCGCGAGGGTACGGTGAACATCGTCGGCGCGGGGCCCACCGGCGCGTTGCTCGCCATCCTCCTGAGCCGGCGCGGGCTCAACGTCACGCTCTACGACAGCCGGCCCGACCCGCGCGCCGGCGCCGGCGAATCGGGCCGCTCGATCAACCTCGCGCTCGCCGACCGTGGGATTCACGCCCTGCGGACGGCGGGCGTGTTCGATGCCGTGGCGAATACGCTGGTGCCGATGCGCGGCAGGTTCGTGCATCGGGCGGATGGATCCGCGGCGCTGCAGCCCTATGGCCTGAGCCCGGGCGAGCTGATCTATTCGATCTCCCGGCGGCGATTGAACGCCGCGCTCCTCGAGGTGGCGCTGCGGCGCCCCGGCGTCGCGGCGAAATTCGAGCATCGGATGGTGGCGGCGGATTTCGACGCGCGGATCGCCCGCTTCGAGGATCTGCGCGGCGGCCGGCAGATCGGCGTTCCCATGCACCCGCTCCTGGCGGCGGACGGCGCGGGCTCGTTGATGCGGCGACGGATGGCGGCCGCGGGCCTGATCGAGGCGCGCGAGGCGGATCTCGAGCACGGCTACAAGGAGCTGACCGTGCCGGCGGGGCCGAACGGCAGCTACTTGCTGGAGCGCGAGGCTCTGCATATCTGGCCGCGCGGCGGCCACATGCTGATCGCATTGCCCAATGACGACGGCAGCTTCACGGCGACCCTGTTCCTGGCCGCGCGCGGGCCCGCGAGTTTTGCGAGTCTGCGCCGCGCGGAGGAGATCGATCGATTTCTCACGGCGAACTTCCCGGACGTGCGTCCGCTCATGCCGGATTGCGTGGCCGAATTCGCACGCCACCCGACGGGATACCTGGGCACGGTATATGCCGACGGCTGGCACGCGGGCGCCGACGCCGCGCTGATCGGCGACGCCGCACACGCCATCGTGCCGTTTCACGGCCAGGGCATGAATTGCTGCTTCGAGGACTGCGTGGAGTTCGATGGCTGCGTCGGCCGCCTCGATTCCTGGGAATCCGTATTTGCGGATTTCTACGCGCGCCGCAAGCCGGACACCGATGCGATCGCGGAAATGGCGCTCGAGAACTACCTGGAAATGCGGCAGCGCGTCGCGGACCCGAAGTTTCTATTGCAGCGATCGCTGGCGCTCGAGCTGGAGCGGCGCTTTCCCCGCCGCTTCATTCCGCGGTATTCCATGGTGATGTTCCATCATGAGATCCCGTACCGCACGGCGGCCGAGCGCGGCGCCGTGCAATCGCGGCTGCTCGAAACCCTGTGTGCGCACGCGGCCACGCTGCGCGACATCGACTTTGACCGGGCCGCGCGCGAGATCGACGCTCAGCTCGGACCGATCGCGGACCTCTCCAGCGTGACGAAGGTGTAAGCGCTGGAGTTCCTCTCGTCCGCCGGGTGAGGCTCGCGGAACGTCTCGCGCCACTCTTGGCCGCGCCATGCGTCGAAGTACGTATCGCCGTCCTCGATGCGCGTATGCACCAGCGTCAGGTGGATCCTGGACACCCACGGGATGCATTCCCGGAAGATCTGCGCGCCGCCGATCACCATGAGTCCCGAATCGCCTTGTGCCGCCCGGCGCGCGGCCTCGAGAGTGGCAATCACGATGCAATCGGCCGCAGAGAAGCCGGCGGAGCGGCTCAATACCAGATTGGTGCGTCCCGGCAACGCCCTGCCGATCGACTCGTAGGTCTTGCGGCCCATGAGAATCGGGTGCCCCATGGTCACGGCTTTGAAGCGCTTGAGGTCCGCGGGCAGCCGCCAGGGCAGCTGGTTGCGGCGTCCGATGACATCGTTTTCCGAGACTGCGACGACGATTTCCATGCTGGGTCAGGGTTTGCGCCGACATCGGCACCACTATGCTATGCGATTTTGCGCATCAGCACCCCAACGTATTGCGCAACGACTCCAGCCTGTTGTCTGCAGCAGGCGCGCAGCCAGTCGCGGCGGCGCCACCCGTCATGCCATCCGGCACTCGCTCAGGATCCAGCGGGTAAGCTCCTGCAAATCCTCGCGGGCGCCGTCCTGCGGACGATGCAGAAGCACATAGCTTTCGTTGGTGGTCAGCTCCTCCGAGAACAGCTTCACCAGTCCGCCCGCGGCGAACCGGTCGGCGCTGAGGCGCGAGGGGACCAGCGCAACGCCCACGCCTTGCTCGGCGGCCAGCACCAGGGCGGACATGGTATTGAGGCGCACCAACCGGTTCGGCTTGATGGGGGCTATCTTGAGGCCTACGGCCCAGCGCTCCCACGCATCGCGCCGCTCTTCATGGAGCAGCAGATTCTTGCCGTTCAGATCGGCGTACGTTTCGATCTTGTTCTCGACCAGGAAACTCGGCGAGCAGGCCGCGATGAAGCTCTGCGCGAACAGCTCGTGCACGGTGAGCCCTTCCCAGGGACCGGTACCGACGACAATGGACAGGTCCGCCTCGGGAGGATGCGTCTTGGGCGTGTGCGCCGTCGTTTCGATGCGGATGTCGGTCTCCTCGCGCTCCTGCGTGAAGGAGGCGAGCCGCGGCAGCAGTAATGCATTGGCAAAGAAGGCGGGCACGTTCAGCCGGATGATGCTGCGCCCGTACCTCAGCCGCAGCTGCTCGGTCACCGACTCGAGCTTCGAGAAGATGTCGCTCACGTGCTCCAGATAATGCGCGCCGGCATCGGTGAGCGTCAGGGTGCGGACGCCGCGCTCGAACAGCGCGACGCCGAGCTGCTCCTCGAGCGACTTGATCTGATGGCTGACCGCCGATGGCGTGAGAAACAGCTCCTCCGCGGCCGCCTTGAAGCTCTTGAGCCTCGCGGCGACCTGAAAGGTCTTCAGAAATTTGAGCGACGGCAATCGCATGCATGGTCATCGGTGAGGAGTGGGATTCGCCGCCGTGCGCAGCGTTCCTCGCGCGGGCGGTCGAAGCGTATTGTACACCAGCGGACTCAAGCAACATTCGTGCCAGTTTGCCGGGCCGGCGCCGCGCCGCGGGCCGGCCGAGAGTCCGGCGCCATGCCACGTTCGCGAGCGCGACCGGCTGGGAATCGCACGCTATTGGCGCAGAGCGTGTTCCTGCCGCCCGAGAAACCAACCGGTGATACTCAGCCGCTCCCGACGGGTGGTCAACACTTCATGCTCGCGCCCCGCGGTCAGAAACACGACCAGCCGGCCGCCCTCGGGCTCGATTTCGCGAACCTGACCGCCGTCGTCGATGCATTGAAGCGCTCCGCCATCAGGCGGGCGCCAGCTCTCGTTCAGATACACGATCGCGGACAGGGTGCGCGCCCCGCGGCCGCGGGGTTGATCGACGTGGCGCGCGTAGCCTGCGCCGGATGGGTACCAGGCGTAGTGCAGCTCGACATCGTACAGACCGAGAAAGAGCCGCCGGTTGAGGCTGCGGCGCGTCGCCTCGAACAGCGCGAGCAGCGCCCGCTCGGCCGGATACAGCGGCTCCTCCAGCCAACAAATCGAATCGCCTCGAATGTCGGCCCGGCGCTGCAGCGCTCGGCCCGCCCCGATGCGCGCATGGGCAAAATCGCCGCGGTCGCGGCGCGCCGCCGCGCATTCGTTGAGCGAGCGCACCTGCGGCGCGCTCAGAAATCGATCGCCCACGGCGATCCCGTCCGCGCGCAGAGCGTCGATCAAAGCGTCGATGCCGGAGCCGCGATCAGCGTCCACGGCGCCGGGACGCCACCGTGGCGCAGCGCCTTCTCGCCGGCCTCGTCGCGCCG
>VFSW01007805.1_pt1 | contig 15477 bp, 15 predicted proteins | sample 5358111 | NCBI WGS metagenome assembly VFSW01 (sample SAMN11554181, study PRJNA540505) | mine drainage metagenome | isolation source: sediment from site ElyBrook_90M | place: USA: Ely Copper Mine, Vershire, VT | collected 2017
GTAAAAAGTCCCTGAGTAAAACACTCCTCAAAAATATGCCAAAGTAGTGCTAGATGTCAATGTCGCTGACATTGCCGGCGTTGTCCTGGATAAAGCGAAACCGTAACTCGGGTTTGCGCCCCATCAGGCTTTCCACCATCTCCTCGGTTTGCGCGCGCCGCTCAGGCAGGGCGACCACGCGCAGTAACACGCGTTTGGCGGGGTCCATGGTGGTTTCTTTCAGCATTGCGGGGGGCATTTCGCCCAGCCCCTTGAATCGGCTGATATCAACCTTGGCGCTGCCTTTGAAGGTAGTTTTCAGCAAGCGGTCACGGGCCTGATCGTCCATCGCGTAGACCGATTTGCTGCCTTGGGTGAGCCGATAGAGCGGCGGTTGAGCCAGATAAACATGCCCGCCGCGAATGAGTTCGGGCAGTTCGCGATAGAAAAATGTCATCAGCAGCGAGGCGATATGCGCGCCATCGACATCGGCGTCGGTCATGATGATGATCCGGCCATAACGCAGCTGATCCAGGCGAAAACGATCACCGACGCCACAGCCCAGCGCTTCGATCAGGTCTTTGAGTTCCTGATTTTGGCGCAGTTTTTCGGTGGACGCCGAGGCGACGTTCAGAATTTTGCCGCGCAGGGGCAGCACGGCCTGGGTTTCGCGGTTGCGCGCTTGCTTGGCCGAACCACCAGCTGAATCGCCTTCGACCAAGAAAATCTCGGTATCCTCGCGGGATTCACGCGTGCAGTCGGTCAGTTTGCCCGGCAGGCGCAGGCGGCGCGTTGCGGATTTGCGCGGCGTATCTTTGGCCTCGCGGCGGCGAATCCGCTCCTCGGCGCGCTCAATGACAAAGGCCAGCAGATTATCGGCATTGGCCGGATCGCCGGTCAAGAAATGCTCGAACCGATCGCGGAGGGCAAACTCGGTGAGACGCTGCGCGGCGGGTGAGGTCAGTTTTTCCTTGGTTTGGCCTTGGAATTGCGGATCGCGGATGAACAGCGAGAGCTTGGCGGCGAGGGTCGCTGTTACATCCTCGGCGGTGATCACCGCGGCCCGTTTGTTGCCGCGCGCATCGCCGAAGCCGCGTAGGGCCTTGAGCAAGCCTGCCCGAAACCCCGCCTCATGGGTGCCACCCTGGGGCGTGGGGATGGTGTTGCAATAGGTGGACAGGCTGGCCTCGCCGTTTTCCTGCCACGCGCAGGCCCATTCCAGCTTGCCGGCTTGTTCGGGCAATTCTGCGGTTCCGGCCCAAACCGGCACCACCAAAACCGGGCTGGCGCCCAGCTCTTCGGCCAGCGAATCGGCAAGCCCGCCGGGAAAATGTAGCTCGGCTTGGGCGGGAATGTCCGAGCCGGGCGGCAGAATCGCCGGATCGCAGCTCCAGCGGATCCGCACGCCGCGAAACAAATAGGCCTTCGAGCGGCAGAGCCGATACAGCAAAGCCGGGCTGAATCGCAGCGGGCCGAAAATCTCGGGATCGGGCACGAAGCGGAACAAGGTGCCGCGCCGGTTGGCCACCGCGCCCGCATTCACCAGCGGGCCGAGCGGCTTGCCACGCGCATAATCCTGGCGCCACAATACGCGGTCGCGCGCCACTTCAACCTCCAGCCGCTCCGCCAGCGCATTGACCACCGAACTGCCCACACCGTGCAACCCGCCGGAGGTTTCATAGGCTTTGCCGGAAAATTTGCCGCCGGAATGCAGGGTCGTGAGAATGACCTCGAGTGCTGATTTGTCCTTGAATTTCGGGTGCGCATCAACCGGAATGCCGCGCCCATTATCGCGGACCGTCAGCCAGTTTTCAGCACTCAGGCTCATTTCGATCAGCGATGCATGGCCCGCCACGGCCTCATCCATCGCGTTATCGAGCAATTCGGCGGCCAAGTGATGCAAGGATGACTGATCGGTGCCGCCAATATACATGCCCGGCCGGCGCCGCACCGGCTCCAACCCCTCCAAAACCTCGATATCGCGCGCCGAATAGCTCTCATCCGGCCCCGTTTTTGCAAACAAATCGCTCACATCATCCCCGATTTCATCAATCAAACCAACTAGAACGGCGTCGGCGCGGTCGTTATAAATGCGCGAGGGTGCGGTTCACAATCGCGGCAGCCGCCTCAAACGCATGATCGGCGTCCATCGCCGAGGTGTCCAGCCGGTGGGCATCCGGCGCTGGCTTCAGTGGCGCGGCGGCGCGGGTGCGATCGGCCTCATCGCGCGCGGCCAGATCATCGCGCACCGCCGCGAGTGTGGTGTCGATGCCCGAGGCGGCGCGCTCGGCATGGCGCCGAGCCGCCCGCACATCGAGCGAGGCGGTGACATAAAGCTTCACCGGCGCGCCCGGAAACACGATGGTGCCGATATCGCGCCCATCCAGCACAGCCCCCGAAGCGGTGGCGAAATCACGTTGGAAATCGAGCAAAATCGCCCGCACCTCGGCAATCGAGGCGACGGCGCTGGCCATCCGGTCCACATCGGGGGTGCGCAGATCCGTGCGGGTCAAATCAACCCGGTTAAGCGATTGCGCCTGCGCGATGGCATCCTGCGCCGCCGTGCCGCCCGCATCCAACACGCGGCGTGCGACGGCGCGATAGAGCAGCCCGGTATCGAGGTAGGGCAGGTTGAAGGCGCCAGCAAGACGGCGTGCGAGCGTGCCTTTGCCCGATGCGGCGGGACCATCGATGGCGATCACCAATTTTTGCGGAGCGCTGCGCATCACGCGGCAGCACCCGCTAGCGCGATGGTTGCGCCCAAGCCCTGCATCAGCGGCACAAATCCTGGGAAGCTGGTCTCGATAAAGCGCGCATCATCGATCTGCACCGGGGCGTCCGCCGCGAGGCCGAGCACCAGTGCGCTCATGGCGAGGCGATGATCCATGCGGGTTTCGACCGCACCACCGCCCAGCCGGTTCACCCCCCCTTCGATGACCATGTCATCGCCGTCCAGACTGACCGCCGCGCCATTGGCCCGCAGCAGCGCGAGGGTGGCCGAGAGCCGGTCGCTCTCCTTGACCCGCAATTCGCTAAGGCCGCGCAGCCGCGAGGGGCCGTATGCGCGCGCGCACGCGATGGCGAGAATCGGATATTCATCGATCATCGAGGGGGCGCGGGCAGCGGGCACATCCACCCCGCGCAGATTTGAGGCGGTCACCGTGATGTCGCCAACCGGCTCGCCGCCTTCGATCCGGCCATTGGTGATCGAGAGAGCCGCACCCATTTCTTGCAGGGTGGTGAACAGGCCGGTGCGCAGCGGGTTGAGGCCAACGGCTTCGATGGTGATGCGCGATCCGGCAACCAGCAGCGCTGCGACGATGGGAAATGCCGCAGACGAGGGATCGCCAGGAACGGCAATATCGGCGGCGTTGAGCTCAGGCTGGCCGATCAGGCGAATCAGTCGCCCACTGCCGAGCGGCTCGATGGTGAGGTGCGCGCCGAAATGGCGGAGCATGTTTTCCGAATGATCGCGAGTCGGTTCCGGCTCCTCGATGCTGGTGATGCCGCGAGCATTGAGCCCGGCGAGCAGCAGAGCCGATTTTACCTGGGCCGAAGCGACCGGCAACCGGTAGGTTAGGGGCATTGCCTCGGCGGCGCCGTTGACTGCCAGCGGCAATAAATCGCCGGGTCGGGCTGCGAATACCGCGCCGGTGGCCGCCAGCGGCGCGATCACCCGGCGCATCGGGCGGCGCCGGAGCGACGCATCGCCGGTCATCACCGCGAACAGATCATGGCTGGCCAGCACACCACAGAGCAGCCGTGCTGCGGTGCCGGAATTGCCCATATCGAGCACGTCATCAGGCGTTTGCAACGCGCCGAGGCCAAGCCCGGTCACGCTCCAGACCCCGCTGTCATCGGTCGTGATGGTGGCACCCAGGGCGCGCATGGCGGCGGCGGTGCGCAACACATCCTCGCCCTCCAACAGCCCGGTGATCCGGCTGGTGCCAACCGCGAGGGCGGCAAACATCAGCGCACGATGCGAGATTGATTTGTCGCCGGGCACACGAATTGTGCCGGTCAAAGCGGTGGTCGCGGGGTGCGCTTGGGCGCGGATCGGAGCGAGATTGGACATCGCCGCGCATTTAGCACGTCGGGCCGGGTTTGACATAGTCATGGATGGGTGGCATGGCGCCCGGCCTGAAGAGATCTGTTCCAAATTTCCACGAGGCAAGCATGGTTAAGCCGGAGCTGGGCGACAAACATACCTGCACCAACTGCGGTGCACGGTTTTTCGATTTCGGAAATCAGCCGGCTGTGTGCCCAAAATGCAGCACCGAGCAGCCGATTGAGCTGCCGAAGCTGAAGCGGGCCGCGCCGATTCCTGAAGATGTGAAAAAGCCGGTCAAAGCGGCGGTCGTGCCGGGTGATGACGTGGAAATCGACGATGATGTCGATGCGGATGATCCAGATTTGCTCGAAGATGCTGAAGACATTGACGACGATGCGGTGATCGATGCCGATATCGAGGTCGAGCGCGACGGTGAAGACGCCGAGCGCTAGTGTCCCGATTCTGAAATCCGTTGGATTTCGGAATCAGAGTGGACACTAGAAAATTCAATGATTTAGTGGCCTGCTTATCCCAAAAATTCATCTCATGAATTTCAGGGGCAGGACACTAGAGCCAGAATCGACCGAGCGATGCTGATGAGGCGTCGCTCTTGGTTTCGGTCGCAAAAAATTTCGAAATTTTTGCGGCGCTGTTAACCAAATCCTAACGGTTGTTGTCCATGTTCGGTCTTGGCCAAAATGGCCGAGCCAGAAAGGACGTGTGATGATGACCATTTTCTTCAATGAAACGGGGTCTTTGAGCGAAACGGGACTGGACGCGGGATATGCGCGCGCGGCGCAATCGCGTCGGACCATCAGTCCGCTGATGTTGAGTGACCAGTTGATGACGTTGGCGCAGGATGCGGACCAAGCAGGGCTCCGTCCGGTCGCCGGTGATTTATTGCGTCTGGCGTTGCGTATTTGCGATAATCCACCCGCACCGCGGCTGGGCGCGCGGCGGCGGCTGGGAGAATCGGTCGGCTGCCCGGCTTGACGGCGGGTATGATCGCGATCCAACTGGGCAAATAGACCGGATGGCCGCTTTGGGTGGCGTGTCCGGTCGGCAGGACCAGATGGGAGCGACATGCAGCAACACGATACCGGACATCATGCGACGAGTGACCAAACCGCCGAGATCCGGGGCGGTGCCAAGGGAGCGCCGGGCGCGCAGCAGGGCGGGCAGAATGCGGCGGGCGGCCCGCTGGCGGGCGTGCGGGTGCTGGACCTAACTCGGGTTTTGGCGGGTCCGACCTGCACCCAAATGCTTGGCGATCTTGGCGCTGAGGTGATCAAGATCGAAAAGCCGGGTGCCGGCGATGACACGCGGGGCTTTGCGCCGCCGACTTTGGGCGATACCGGGCTGTCGGCCTATTTTGCCGGAACCAATCGCAACAAATTATCGGTGACGGTGGATATTGCCAGCGCGGCCGGCCAGCGTTTGATCCATGATCTCCTGAGCCAATGCGATATTTTGGTCGAAAATTTCAAGGTAGGCGCGCTGGCGCGTTACGGCTTGGGCTATGAGCAGCTTCGCGTTGCCCATCCGGGGTTGATTTACGCCTCGATCACCGGCTTTGGCCAAACCGGGCCTTATGCGGAACGCCCGGGCTATGACAGTTTGGTGCAGGGCATGGGGGGCATCATGTCGCTGACTGGCGTGCCGGAGGGCGAGCCGATGAAGGTCGGTGTGCCGATTGCTGATTTATTTGCCGGCTTGTACGGGGCGATTGGCGTGCTGGCCGCGCTGCGCCACCGCGATGCCACGAATGAGGGGCAGCATATCGATATTGGCATGCTCGATGCCAATCTGGCGTGGCTCGCCAATCAGGCGATGAATTTTCTGGCGACCGGCAAAAATCCCCAGCGGCTCGGCAATCAACATCCGAACATTGTGCCTTATCAGGTGTTTGCGACGGCGGATGGGCATATTGTGCTGTCGATTGGCAATGACCCGACTTTTGCACGATTTTGCCGGGCCTTCGGTCTTGCAGCCCTGCTCGATGATGATCGATTCGCGACCAATGCGGCGCGTGTGGCTCATCGGGAGTTAGTCACCGAGACATTGGCGCCCGTTCTCGCAGCTCACACTAGTGCTTGGTGGCTCGCGGAGCTGGAGATGCAGAAAATTGGTTGCGGGCCGATCAACACGCTGAGCGAAGTCTTTGCCGATCCGCATGTGGCCGCGCGCGGCGGGGTGATCCGCATGGAGAGCGGCGGCGAATCGATGCCGTTGATTGCCAATCCGGTGCGCTTGTCCGCCTCGCCCGTGTCCTATCGGCGGCCGCCGCCCCGGTTGGGTGCGGATACCGATGAGGTTTTGACGCGGCTGCTGCATCTCGATGCTGGCCAGCGGGCTGGCCTGCGCGATCAAGGCGTAATCTGAAATGGCACGGTCCGGCGCGATCTCCTATTTGCTGGGCACCCAATTTCACCGGTTGGCCTTCGTCGAGTTTGGCAACCCTGCCGCGCCGGCGGCGCTTTGCGTGCATGGATTGACCCGCAATGGCCGCGATTTTGATCCGCTGGCTGAGGCTTTGGCGGATCGCTACCACGTGATTTGTCCAGATTTGCCAGGCCGTGGCGCGTCCGACTGGTTGCCCGATGCCAGCCTGTATCAACCAACCACCTATGTCGTGGCCCTCAGCCATTTATTGGCGCATATCAACAAAAATGTGATCTGGATCGGCACGTCGCTCGGCGGTATTTGCGGCATGATGGTGGCGGCGGCGGTGCATACGCCGATCACCAAGCTGGTGCTCAATGATATTGGCCCGATGATCCCGGCGGCGGCCTTGGCGCGGATTCGCGATTATATTGGCAGCGGACCTGAGCGTTTTGCCGATCTGGCGGCGCTGGAGGCGCATTTGCGCACGATCCACGCACCGTTTGGCCGACTGACCGACGCGCAATGGCGGCATTTGGCGCGCTATTCGGCGCGCCCGCTGAATGGCGGCGGCGTTGCCTTGCATTATGACCCGGCGATTGCAACGCCGATCAAGGCCAGCGTGCCGGCCGATGCCGATTTGAGCGTGTTTTGGGATCGGGTGCGCGTCCCGGTGTTAGCGATTCGTGGCGAATCCAGCGATTTGCTCACGGCAGCGACCTTTGCGCGTATGGACCAGGCGGGCGCCCAGACTTTGACGGTTGCCGATTGCGGGCATGCCCCGGCATTGATGGATGCGCCGACTATCGCCGCCGTTCATCGGTTTCTGAACGATTAATGAGCGGGAAACCGCCACGGCGTCTTGCTGTCAAAGAGTTGCGGTGGCGCGGGATCGTGACGGGAGCGATATGGGCGTTGATGTCGGGTGATATGTCACTCGCAGCGGCGGGTTGCGCTTTTTATGCGACACTCGCGATTTTTCCGGCCTTGACCACATTAATATCGCTTTACGGTCTCGTGTTCGACCCGCAATCGGTAACGCCGCAGCTGCATTATTTGCAGCAATTCATGCCCTATACCGCCTATTCGCTGATCGCCGGGCGGATCAAGCATTTGGTGTCGGGCGGAAGTACTAATCTCGGCATCGGCCTCGCTATATCGCTGGCTTTTACCCTTTATTCATCATCATCGGGCACCAAGTCGTTGATTTACGCGTTGAACCTAATCCATCGGCGCGATGAGACGCGCGGGTTTGTGCGGTTTCAAGCAACGGCGCTGGGCATGACGTTGCTGGCGATCATCGGGGCGATTTTAGCGATTGGCGTGTTGGTGGTGCTGCCGCTGCTGTTCAATTTGGTGGGGCTGGGCGCGGATTCGGCCAATCTGGTGGTGCTGCTCGGCTTTGTGGTGCTGGCATTGTTCATGGCGCTGGCGCTGAGTTTATTATACCGCTTCGGCCCCTCATTTCGGTTGGCCGAAGGCCATGCGGTGGTGCCCGGCGCGGTGGTGGCGATTATTTTGTGGATGGTGATGTCCTATTTGTTCGCGCTCTATGTCGGGCGCTTTGCCGCCTACAGCCAAACCTATGGCCCGCTCGCGACGATTATTGGGCTGATGATGTGGTTTTATTTGACGGCCTATGCGTTGCTGTTCGGCGCTCAACTCAATGCGGCGGTCGAACGCGCGCGACAAGGCGCCGAACCGCTGGCGGGCGCGGCGGATGACAGCGGCGCGCCACTCGGATAGGTTGATTTGATGCTCCAAGATCAGACGATCAATGCGCTCACGCCGCTATTTGGCGATCGGTTCAGCCGTCATCCTGCTCACCGCGCCACCCATGCCCATGGTGAGGCTAATCCGACTGCGCATGAGCCTGATGCGGTCGTGTTCGCGCACTCCACCGAGGAGGTTGCGGCGTTGCTGAAACATTGCCATGCGCATCATATTCCAGTGACCGCCTTTGGCGCCGGAACCTCGCTGGAAGGGCATGTAACGCCGGTGCAAGGCGGTATTAGCCTCGATTTGAGCCAGATGAACCAGATTTTGGCGGTGCATGATGCTGATCTGGATGTTCGCGTGCAGGCCGGGGTGACGCGCCGACAACTCAATGGCGAATTGCGCGATCGAGGTTTGTTTTTCCCGGTTGATCCTGGGGCTGACTGCACGATTGGTGGCATGTGCGCCACCCGCGCATCCGGCACCAATGCGGTGCGCTATGGCACGATGCGGGAGAATGTACTCGGGCTGCGGGCCGTGCTCGCGGACGGAACAATAGTGGACACCGGCGGGCGCGTGCGCAAATCCTCGACCGGCTATGATTTAACCCGGCTGCTGATTGGCTCGGAGGGCACGCTGGGCATTATCACCGAAATTCAGCTCCGCCTGTTCGGGGTCCCGGAGGCGACCGGTGCGGCGATTTGCCAGTTCACCAGCGTTGCGGGGGCGGTATCGAGCGTGATCGAGATTATTCAATCGGGGATACCGGTCGCGCGGATCGAGTTTGTCGATGCGGCGCAAATGGCCGCCTCGATTGCCTATTCCAAACTCACCGCCATGCAGGCCCTGCCGACGCTGTTGTTCGAGTTCCATGGCAGTGAAGCGAGTGTTGCCGAGCAAGCGCAACAGGCAGAGGCGATCACAACCGGGTATGGCGGTGCCGCGTTCGCCTTTGCCACGGCCGCAGAGGATCGCAACCGGCTTTGGCAGGCCCGCCATGACGCGTTTTGGGCGGCGCGGGCATCGCGCCCAGGCTATGCGGTGTTTACCACCGACACGATTGTGCCGATTTCGCGCCTCGCCGAGGCGATTGCGCAAGCCGACGCGGCGGTTACCCGCTCGGGGTTGGATGCATGCGTGGTCGGGCATGTGGGCGATGGCAATTTTCATGTGATGATTTTATTTCCCGACACGCCCGAGGCAGCAGCCCGGGCTTGGGCGCTGGATCGTGAGATTGTGGCCCAGGCGCTCGATCTCGGGGGCGCGGCGAGTGGCGAGCATGGGGTAGGCTTGGGCAAGCGCGAGTTTTTGCGCCGCGAACATGGCGCCCCCGCCCTGGCGATGATGCGGGCGATCAAAACCGCGCTCGATCCGCGTGGTATTCTCAATCCAGGGAAAATTCTGCTCGATGCGCCGACCAGCGATGGTTAAGCGAATGCGTTTGCATTCCCGCGATCCACGCCCATAATGCGTGCATGGCGATCCTGAAACTCACCAAACTGGGCCATCCGGTGCTGGCGCGCCCCGCCGTACCGATTGCCGATGCCACTGATCCCGATATCCAACGGCTGATCGCCGATATGATCGAGACGCTCGATGATGCGGGGGGCGTTGGTCTTGCGGCACCGCAAGTGCATCAATCGCTGCGCCTGTTCATTTACCGCGTGCCCGAACATCGTGCGACGGGTGGGCCGGAGGACAGCGCGCAGGCGCTGAGCGTGGTGATCAATCCGCAAATCATCGAGGTCTCGGCGGAGATGGAAGATGCGTGGGAAGGGTGCCTCTCGATCCCGGGCCTCACCGGCAAGGTGCGCCGACCGGCGCGCATCGTGCTGCGCGGGCAGGACGCCACGGGGGCGCAATTCACCCGAGCGGCCACAGGGTTTCATGCGCGGGTGATCCAGCATGAGGCCGATCATCTGGAGGGGATTGTTTATCTTGCCCGCCTAGCCGATCCGCGGGCTTTGGGCTTTAACGAGGAAATTGGCCGGCACCGCCCGGCGATTGAGGAGCTGTTATGAACCCGCCCGATCCGATGGCCGATAACGACCGCGAGACGATCCTAACCGCCATGCTCGACCATGTCGCCTTTGATGGCTGGACCTTGCGGGCCGTGCGTCGTGCGCTGACCGATTTGGGGGGCGACCCGGCCGACGCGCCAATTTTATTTCCCAGCGGCGCGGCTGAAATGATCGAGCTTTGGTCCGATATGACCGACCGCGCGATGCTGACCGAGGCAACGGCAGCGGATCTCGCGGCCTACCGCACGCCGGGGCGGGTGCGTGCGATCATCACCATTCGGTTTGAACTGGTGCGCCCGCATAAGGAGGCGCTACGCCGCGCTTTGGCCCTCCTGGCTTTGCCGCAGCATGTGCGGCTGGCCGCGAAACTCACCGCCCGCACGGTCGATCAAATTTGGTTCGCCGCCGGCGATCGCTCGGCCGATTTTTCTTGGTATACCAAACGGGCTTTGCTTGCCGGCGTTTATTCCAGCACCATGCTGTTCTGGCTGCGCGATGGATCGGATGATGACCAGGATACGATTGCGTTTCTGGATCGCCGCCTGAATAACGTGGCGCAAATCGGCAAGCTGCGGAAGCGGATCGAAGGGCTTGCGCCGCGCCTGCCGCGCCGCTTTGCAGCGCCTAGAGCGTGATCGTTTTACAACGACGCGCTCTAATTTTGTTTTTCGATCAATTTCAATGATTTAGTGTCCTACCCCTGAAATTCATCTCATGAATTTCAGGGGCAGGACACTAGCCCATCGCCGCCCGCATAAAGGCCCGCTTCAGGCCGGGCATCCGGTTTACTGCGGCAAGGCCCAAATCCCGTGCGAGACGCACAGGCGGCAGATCGGTGGAAAATAGCCGGTCCAGCCCATCGGTCGCCGCGAGCATCAGCAGATTATCGGGCCGCCGCGCCCGCTGATAGCGCGTCAACAAATCCGGTGCGCCGGGATCATCGGTCTGATCGATCAAAGCCGCGAGCGCCATGGCATCGCGTAGCCCCAAATTCAAACCCTGCCCGGCAATCGGGTGAATACCGTGCGCGGCATCACCCACCAACGCCAAGCGCGGCGCGGTGTAGCGATGGGCGTGCAAGGCGCTCAGCCGGTAGGTCCAGCGTTTTCCGATCAACCGCACAGCCCCGAGATGCGTTCCCAACCGGCGCGCAACCTCGGCGGTAAAGCGCGCATCATCCATCACCGCCAACCGATCCGCGATCGCGTGCCCCTCAGTAAAAACGATGGCGGAGAGATGCGGCGCGCCATCAATCCCGGTCATGGGCAATTGCGCGAATGGACCACCCGGCAAAAAATGTTCCAGCGCGATATTCTGGTGCGCCCGCTCATGCGCCAGCGCACACACAACCGCACTTTGCCGATAGGCAAAGCGCGTGACGGCGATGCCCGCCTGGGCGCGTAATTGGCTGCCGCGCCCATCAGCGGCGACCACGAGCCGCGACCGGTAGGCGGCATCCCCCGCGATGGTGATCAGGGCGCTCTCGGCATCACGCGTGACGATTGCGTCTGCCGGGGCGCGCAGGATAATGCGTTGATTTTCATGCAATTGCGCATTGATCGCGACCCGCAAGGCCCGCGCCTCGACAATCCAGCCGAACGGATTGTCGCCCACAGCGCGGTGATCGAAATGCAGATGCAGCTTCGATGCGGGCCGTCCCGGCTTGCCATCCGAGACACGAATTTGCTCAATGGGGCAGGGGGTGAACGCGAGCCGATCCCACAATCCCGCAGCATCAAGCAATGGTCGCGAACCGTAAGCGATGGCGTAGGCGCGGCCATCGAAATCCGGATGCTCCATCGGCGGCAAGGCGGCCCGATCAACGAGCAGCACGGTGCGCCCGGCATTCGCCAGTCGGCAGGCCAAAGCCGCCCCCACCGGACCCGCGCCGATAATCGCGACATCCACCGCTTCCGTTTTCATGTTGTCATGCCCCTTCATCGCCTCGCAGGCACCATAGCGCCCATTTCGTCTTTGCCCAACGCATGTTGGGTTCATACGGTGATGTGCAATCCGCAGCGCAGCCCTCTCCGCTTCGCGGACAACGCCCCGCGCGATCAACCCTAGCCATACGGCCACAGATCAACGCGTGATTTGACTTGCCTAACCAAGCGGTGGCGGGGATGCACGAGGCTCAACGGTCGCGGCGGGCCGATTATCGGGCGGCGCAACCTGCTGCGTGCTTGCTTCGCGCTCGCGATCACGCCGCAGGCTGCGCCGAACCGAGATAATTTGCCAAACAGCGAAGCCAATCACCAAAATATCGCCAATCGCCCATTCGAGAAACGTGGCATAATGGCCGAGCGCGGCGAGCATCCTAATCGGTCAATTCTAGCTCACGCACCCGCGTGATGGGATGGGGGATCAGTTCGGGCGGCAGCGCCGGGCTTGGAGCGGGAGAAGGGGCATCCCGGTCGGATTTCGGCTCGGCCACCGGCTTGAGTTTCAGGGTTAGCCAGACGCCATACATGCCCAGAAATACCGGCAAGCCAATGAAATCATAGAGCGGCATCAGCTTGGGGCCACCCAACATGTAATACATCAAACTGGTCTTGATGGTTGCATAACCAATGCAGATTTGCAAAATCGGCCGCATAATCTCACCGGCGGCAAACATCATTGGGCTCATCGCCTCGTAATCGGGGTCAAGTGCCTCGGCCCGGCGCACACGGCGCGCATGAATACCATGGGCGAGAAGGGTTGCACTGGCGACATACATCGCCACGCCAATCGCATCATCAACAGGGTGCATGATAACCTCCTGGAATTATGGTCACGCGAAATTGCCCGATATGCAAGCAGATTCGCTACGTTTACGCCGATCTTCCCGCTCCAGCTTCTCGATCAGCAGCAAAACCCGCACGCCCGGCCCAACCGGTTCGGCGCGTGGGTGCGCCACGGCCTCGACTAAAAATGCAGTCTCGGGCAGGGGCGCGCCGTCGGTCACAGGTCTGCGCCAGAGCGCAAGCCCAAGGCCGCTGGCGGCCAGCAATGCTTTGCGCTGTCCTGAGACCCGTGCGCGGCGGGTGAGGGAATCATAGCCAGTGCTCGCGAGATCGCGGCCAATTTCCCGATAAATCAGCCCCGCAGCCGCGATTGCAGGCCTGCAGCGCAGCGGCAACGCGGCGATTCCAGCAAAACCGCGCTGATATAAGCGCTCCGCCTCCGCCAGCAATTCCGCGATCACACGGCCGAGGGCTGGGCTAAATTCCGGGGTCGCGAGGAACCGATCAGGATCAAGTCCCGCATGGACCAAAGCATCCAATGGCAAATAGAGCCGCCCGGCCCGCGCATCCTCGCCAACATCGCGCGCAATATTGGTCAATTGCATGGCGACGCCCAAATCGCACGCGGCAGCCAGCGCGGGCGCATCGCGCACCCCCATCAGCAGCGTCATCATCGCGCCCACCGCACCGGCAACCCGTGCGGCATAGGCGCGCAGCGCTGAGTGATCCTGATAGCGCCGGACCTCAGAATCCCACACTAACCCTTCGATCAAGGCATCGGGTAATGTGCGCGGAATCGTGTGTCGCGCGATGAGGGCGGCGAATTCGCGATCAACCGGATCATCAATCGGTGACCCGGCATAGGCGCGATCGAGCCGGGTGGAGAGTTGTGCAACGGCTTCTGCCTTACTATCGCTGAAATCCACAGCATCATCGGCAACCCGGCAAAATGCGTATAAAGCCACCACATCGCGCCGTAACGCCGCAGGCAACAAGCGGCAGGCCGCATGGAAACTGAGCGAGCCGCCGCGCAACAAGGCCGCACAGGTTGAATGATCGGTATCACGCTCTAACATAATGCGCCGCCTCCGGAATCAAACGGTCCAGCACCTTGGCCGTGGACAAAACACCGGGCACCCCGGCGCCGGGATGGGTGCCCGCCCCCACCAGAAATAGGTTTTTCACCTCTTCGCTGCGATTATGCGGACGGAACCACGCGCTTTGCGTCAATACCGGTTCCAGCCCAAATCCCGCGCCGAGCACCGAGCGATATCGGCTGGCAAAATCCGCAGGCGTCATTTCCATCGAGGTCACAATATGATCGCGCAAACCGGGCAGCATCGTCGCTTCCAAGCGTTGCGCGATCGCGCTGCGATAGGCGGCGGCCCGCTCTGCCCAATCGATCGACGCACCCAAATGCGGCACCGGTGATAGAGCATAAAACGCATCGCACCCTGCCGGGGCAAGCGCGGGATCAGTCGCGGTGGGGCGATGCAAATACAGGCTCATGTCCTCTGCCAGTATTTTCCGTTCGAAAATATCCTCAAGCAAGCCCCGATAGCGCGGACCCATAATAATCGCATGATGAGGAACCGATTGATATTGCTTGTTGGTGCCAAAATACCAAACAAATAATCCCATCGAGTAGCGGGATCGTGTTAGTTTGCGATCCGTCCACCGTTTACGCGGATGATCGGCCAATAATGTTTGATAGGTATAGGCCGCGTCGGCGTTCGAAACCACCAGATCGGCATCGATCATGCTGCCATCGACCAGTTCGACCCCACAAGCAGCATCGTTACGCACACAAATACGGCGCACTTCGGCATTGAACCGGATCATATTGCCCTGATGGGTGATCAACCCCACCAAGCCATCCACGATTGCACCCGTGCCACCCATGGCGAAATGCACGCCATGCCGCCGCTCCAAATGCAGAATAAGCGCATAGATCGCACTCACCTTGAACGGGTTGCCACCCACTAACAAAGGATGAAAGCTCAATGCCTGGCGCACCCGCTCATCGCGCACAAAGCGTGCGACCAGCGCATAGACGCTGCGATGGCCCGATAGGCGCAGCAGATCGGGCAGGATTTTGGCCATATCGCTGATCGCGCCAAACGGCACATGCCCCAAACGCTCAAAGCCAATCCGATAGATTTCCTCGGTGAGTGTCAGAAACCGATGATAGCCTGCCACATCGCCGGGCGCGATCCGGCCAATTTCGTGGGCCATCGCTGCGGGATCGGACGAGCAATCGAGATGCGTGCCATCATTGAACCGGATGCGATAAAATGGCGACATTTCGCGCAGCGTCACATCATCGGCCAAACGCTTTCCGGCCAAATGCCATAATTCTTCGAGCAAAAACGGTGCGGTGATGATGGTCGGGCCGGCATCGAAGGTGAAACCATCTTGGCGAAACACGCTGGCCCGCCCGCCCGGCTGATCGAGTTTTTCTAAGATCGTTACCCGATAGCCGCGCGCCCCGAGCCGAATGGCCGCGGCGAGCCCGCCAAACCCTGCGCCAATGACCAGCGCGTGAGGGCGGGGGTCGGAGAAGCTGTGTGGGTTAATGGCGTTCATCATCGCCCCCCGGCAA
>VFSW01007806.1_pt1 | contig 15476 bp, 13 predicted proteins | sample 5358111 | NCBI WGS metagenome assembly VFSW01 (sample SAMN11554181, study PRJNA540505) | mine drainage metagenome | isolation source: sediment from site ElyBrook_90M | place: USA: Ely Copper Mine, Vershire, VT | collected 2017
ATGTAGGCGGGATCGACGCCCCCCGCGGCATACCCCTTGATCCGGGCGAGCGGCTTGAGGCCGAGCTCTTTCGCCTTGTCTGCCGCCATGACGATAACCGCGGCGGCGCCGTCGTTGATCCCGGAGGCGTTCCCGGCGGTCACCGTCCCGCCCTCCTTCTTGAAGGCGGGGGGGAGCTTGGCCAGCTTTTCGAGCGATGTGTCCATCGGGCGTTCGTCAACGGCAAAGCTGAGGGGCGCCCCCTTCTTCTGGGGGATGACGACGGGAATAATCTCATCGGCCACCGCGCCGCTCGCGATGGCGGCCCTGGCCCGCTGGTGGCTGATCAGGGCCAGTTCATCCTGCTCCCGCCGGGTTATCCCGTAGCGGGCGGCGATGTTCTCGGCAGTGAATCCCATGTGGTAGCCGTTGAAGATCTCGTAGAGGCCGTCGAAGACGACGAGGTCGGTGATCTTCCCGTAGGGCATGCTCATCCGGTATCCCCAGCGGGCATCGGGGAGGGCGAAGGGGGCGTTCGACATGTTCTCCATGCCGCCCGCGACGACGGCCTCCGCATCGCCTGCCCTGATGGCCTGGCTGGCGAGGGTGATCGCCTTCATCCCCGAGGCGCAGACCTTGTTGACGGTGATGGCGTTGGTCTCCTCGGGCAGCCCCGCGGTGATGCCCGCCTGACGTCCCGGGTTCTGCCCCAGTCCCGCCTGGAGGACGTTGCCCATGATGCACTCGTCGAAATAGACGGGCGTGAGCGTCTCGGGATAGTCGTAATGTCTCTTCTGGAGTTCCGTTTGGTCTATATCCCTGAAGACATCGGGACGATATGTGCGGACGGCGGCGCTGATCTCCGGCCGGAGCCCGGCCCTGCGGATGGCTTCCTTGATGACGAGCGCGCCCAGATCGACGGTCCGCACATCCTTGAGCGATCCGCCGAAGCTGCCGACGGCGGTCCTGGCCCCGCTTACGATGACAACGTCTCTCATCAGCATCCGCCTCCGTTTCCCTTTTTTACACCCGGATCAGCATTGCGTCTCCCTGGGCGGCGCCGGAGCAGATGCCGCAGACACCCAGGCCCCCGCCGCGCCTCCGGAGCTCGTAGGCGAGGGTCATCAGGATCCGCGCCCCCGTCGCCCCGATGGGGTGGCCGTAGGCAATGGCGCTGCCGTTCACGTTGACCTTTGCGAACATCCGCTCCTTCGTCATCCCCAGGATCGTCCGGGCGCTGACGAGGACCACCGCGGCGAAGGCCTCGTTGATCTCCACCAGCTTGATGCGATCGAGGGTCAGGTCGTTTTGCTCCAGGATCTTCCGGATGGCAAGCCCCGGGACGGTGGCGATGTCCTTCGGCGGCTGGGAGACCTCGGCGTAATCGACGATCGTGCAGAGCGGCCTGATCCCGAGAGCTGCGGCCCGCTCGGCGCTCATCAGGAGGCAGACGTCGCCTCCGTCGTTGACCCCCGGGGCGTTCCCGGCGGTGACGCTCCCCGGCTTCCCGGTGACCGTGCTTGTATGGCCGAAGACCGGCGGCAGCTTGGCCAGACCTTCGCTGGTCGTCTCCGGCCGCGGTCCCTCATCCTTCTCCAGGATGGAGGTCTTCTTCCCCTCGCGGATCTCGACGGGAAAGATCTCCTCATCCAGCCTCCCTGCCTTCATCGCATCGACGGCGGCCTGCTGGGAGCGGAGCGCCCACTCGTCCTGATCGGCGCGGCTGAAGCCGAACTCGTCCGCCACCTCCGAGCCGTGGAGCGCCATGTGGCGGTTGTAGAAGGCGCACCAGAGCCCGTCGTTGACCATCAGGTCCACGGCGGGGCGCGAGGGGAGGCCCATCTTGGCGCCCCAGCGCATCTCGGGCAGACCGAAGGGGGCGTTGGTCATGCTCTCCTGGCCGCCGGCGATGCAGATCTCCGCCCGGCCGAGCTGGATCATCTGCACCGCGAGATCGACCGTCTTGATCCCCGAGGAGCAGACCTTGTTCAGGGTGATGCTGGGCACCGCCTCGGGAAGCCCTGCCAGGATTGTCGCCTGGCGGCTGGGGACCTGGCCGCACCCCGCGGGCACGACCTGCCCCATGAAGACGTAGTCCACATCACTGGGCTTGACTTTCCCGTTCGTCCGGCGGAGGACCTCCTTGATGGCGAGTGCCCCCAGTTCCGGGGCGGTGAAGCCCTTGAGCGCCCCGCCGAAGCGGCCGTAGGGCGTCCGGCAGGCCTCGACGATCACGACCTCCCGAAGTCCCGGCACGGCCGTTTTCTTGCGGCCCGGCGCGGGAATGTCGGGCTTCCGCTCGCCGTATCCCGCGACGGGTGCCTTGGCGTAGATCTCAGCGAGCGTCCGATCCAGTTTCTGGGGTATCTTTTCCATGGCTATTCCTCGATCCTTTCGACAAATTCGATTTCCCTCGGGACCTTGTAGGTGGAGAGGTAGGTCCGGCAGTGCTTGAGCAGTTCCTTATCCTCGACTGCCGCGCCGGGTTTTTTAACGACAAACGCCTTGACGATCTCCCCCCGGAGCAGATCCTCCTTGCCGACGATGCGGACCTCCTTCACGGCGGGGTGGAGGCCGAGGACGATTTCGATCTCCCGGGGGTAGACGTTGAAACCGCTGGTGATGATCATCCGCTTCTTCCTGCCGGTGAGAAAGAGATACCCTTCTTCATCCATGCGGCCGAGATCGCCCGTGTGGAGCCAGCCGCCTTTCAGGACCCGGGCGGTCATTTCCCCGTCATTGTAGTACCCCTTCATGATGTTGTCGCCCCGGAGGATGAGCTCGCCGATGGTGCCCCGCGGGAGATCCCGGTCCTCGTCGTCGACGATCCGCGCCTCCACGCCGGGGATGGGGGGCCCGATGGAACCCGGCTTCTGCGGCATGTCGAGGCGGCTGAAGGAGGAAACGGGCGAGGCCTCGGTGAGGCCGTACCCCTCCAGGATCTTGGCGCCGAACCGCTTCTCGAAGACGGGGATGAACTCCGGCGGCATCGCCGCGCCGCCGGTGACGCAGAACTTCAGGGAATCGGTCCGGTATTTCTCGGCGCCGGCATGGAAAAGCATGCCGAGGAAGAGCCGCGGGACGGCAGCGAGATAGGTCACCTTCTCCCGCTCGATGGCGGCGAAGATCCCGTCGAGGGTGAAACGGTCCATCAGGACGGCAGCGGCGCCGATCAGCAGCGGCGCGAGCATGTTCGCGACCGCGCCGAAGGAGTGGAAAAAGGGGATCACGGCCAGACCGATGTTCCTGTCATCCATATGGCAGATCGTCCGGAGGAGAACCGACTGGGTCAGGAGGTTGTGATGGGTGAGGACGGCGCCGAGGGGCTTGCCCGTGAGTCCCGCGGTGTAGATCATAACGGCGGGGTCGTCGCCCGCAAGCTCGGGTATCTCCTCCGTGAAGGGGCCTTTGGCGACAATCTCCCGGAACGGGGAGTCTTCGTCCGGGCCGTTGGTCGTGATGATGTGGCGGCAGAGCGGGAGTTCTTGGCGTATCTCGTCAAAGCGCTTCGCCAGCGTTCCCTGCGTGATCAGGCACCGGGAATCGCTGTCGCCCAGGAGATGGGTCAGTTCGTACGGCGTGGACTGGACATTCAGGGTTACCGCGACGCCGCCGATCTTCTGGATCCCGAAATAGGCGATAACGAACTCGGGGCAGTTGGGGAGCATCAGGGCCACCTTGTCCCCTTTGACGAGGCCGAGGGACCGCAGATGGTTTCCCAGGGCGCAGGCGGCCCGATTCAGTTCCCGGTAGGTGATCCTCCTGTCGCCATGAACAACGGCGACATTTTCCGCAAATTGTCCGGCGCTTTCCGCCAGCATGCTCCCCAGACTCATGACGCGTTTCCAACCCCTCAAATTTTCGCTCTTCCTTACCACAGGGGGAGAAAACATTTCAATAGAATAAAAACGTGATTCTTCTTGATTGAGGCGCGCCTTTTCCCTATAATGCCGTCGCATTACTCAACCGCTGGCGCGGGCGAGCAACCGCGCGGGGTGTCTGGTCTCAGGTGGGGTGAAGATTTTCCCGGCAGTTGAGAAAAGGTCCGTCGGTTCGAACCCGGATTCCGTCTTTGAACGTCGCTCATTCACCATCAGGAGGAAGATATGAAGAAAACCGTTTTTCTGGTGCTGCTCGCGCTGGTGTGGACCGTCTCCTTCGCCGTTGCCGCCGAGCTCAAGGTCGGAGACAAGGTCCCGGACTTCAAGCTGAAGGATTCGACCGGTAAGGAGTACACGCTCGAAGATCCCCGGTTCAAGGGGAAGGTACTCTACGTAGCCTACGTTGACCCCGACGAGAAGGACACGAACAATCATGTCGAGGATGAGCTCAAGAAGGAAAAGGATTCGGGCGGTTTGGACAAGGCCCGGTACGAAGGTTTCGGAATCGTCAATCTCAAGGCGAGCATGATGCCGAATTTCCTGATCAAGTCGGCCATCAAGAGCAAACAGGAGAAGACCGGCGCCGTCATCCTGCTCGATTACGATTATACGATCCTCAACCTCTGGGGGCTGAAGAACGATTCCTCCGACGTGGTCGTCCTCGATAAGGAGCGGATCTGCCGGTATGTCTACAACGGCAAACTGCCGCAGGAGGAACTGAAGAAGATGATCCAGATCATCAAGGAGTATCAGGTGAAGTGAAGAGCAGACGGTGTCCGCCATCACCACAGTTTTTCAAAATCCTCCCGGCTGAAGGATTTCCGGACATCGTCAAAATAACTGCTTTGACTGTTTTTCTTGAAGCGGTCCGCCGCTTCCCTGTTGAAGAGCCGATAGAGCAGGGCGATGGGCGTCAAGATGGCAAAGAACAGAACCGCCAGGAGGATCCTGGTATTGACGGCGCCGAGGAAGGACGCAAAACGCATCCAGTAACGCGCGATCACCGTCGTCGCCCGGCTCTCAAAGGCGTTGCCGACGGCAAGGAGGAGGGCGATCCAGAGGAGCCATTTCGCGCCGAAGAGGAGATAGGCGACCAGAAAGGCCAGGGTCAGCACGGTATTTGTTTTAAGAGTGTCTATCCGGTCCATATTAAAACAGCGTATAGATGAAGGGGGCAACGGCCGAGCCGCTGGACAGGATCAGGATGCCAATGAGCAGCAGCATGACGATCATCGGCAACAGCCACCATTTTTTGCGTTCCCGTAAAAAATTCCAGAGATCTGTTAGCAGTTCCATGCGTATGTCCTTTATGGCTTGATGATGTGCAATAGCGCGTCGGCCACCAAGTCGTGGCCGCGACTGTTCAGATGGTCGTCAAGGACATAGAAGTGATCGTTGTTCAATGTCTTTGAAAAATCGAGGACGGCCATCTCTGCGATGTAGGACGGGTAACCGTTACTCGCGATCCTCTTTTTCAGCGCCTCGGGGAAGGCTCGGTTGTCATCGGGATTTCGCCCGTTCATGATAAAGACGATCAGCTTCGTTTGCCGCAGATCCAGTCCGCTCTGGACGATTGCGTTGATAAACAGATCGATCTCGTCCTTGTCAAGGGGTTTTTCCGCCGCACCCCTGGTTCGGCGGAATTCATTGATCTTTTTTCCGATCTTCATCCAGAGGTATTTCCCGGGGAAGTAGGTCTGCGACCGGAGGTTCAGATCCGCATACCGCCGATACTCCTCCGGGCTCATCGTCTCGAGCCGGTTTCCCCGGAGGTAAAAGGACCGATTCTCTTCGAGATCGTTGCCGCAGTACTGGATGACCAGCCAGCGGAGCCGGTCCGTCGGGACCCGCTTGAGGATCATCATCTCCCGGGCAGTGCCGTATGAGGAGATCGCGGTATTGAGAACCGTGATTCCGCTTTTTTGCTCCAGCCGCTGGGCGAAGGTTTCGTCCTGATTTACCCCCCATCCCATGGCGAATGAATCGCCGACGACGATGATCTCCGGGTGATTGAGGGACTTCTCGTCATCCCGTACCCCCAGTCTGTTGATGCGGTATTCGTTGGTGAACTCCCTCCCCGAGAAGGTGCAGACGCCGGGCTTGAGGGTATAGCCCAGGCCGTTGTCGTAACGGGCGCAGGCCGGGTCAAACTGGATCGTGTTTCGCTCGTTCGCGTAGAGGTAACCGATCGTATTGCGGATCTTCTGCGGGCATCTCTTCAGAAGATCCGGATGGCGGACAAGGGCGTAGAAGAGCCCCTCGAAAAGGGCGAGAACGGCGACGATCAACAGGGCGTTGACGAGGATGATCTTGGCAGTCTTCTTCATACCCCAATCCCTCAATCCAGTATCAGGTCCTGCCGCCAGTTCCTCGCTTCTTGCCAGGGCGGCTGTTCGGCCTTGTTGAAGACGAAGTCTCCCAATACGAGGCAGTCCATATCGGTTCTCATGAAGCAGCGATAGGCATCTTCCGGGGTGCAGACGATGGGTTCGCCCCGGACGTTGAAGCTCGTGTTCACGATCACGCTGCATCCGGTTTTTGCCTTGAAGGCATTGATGAGAGACCAGAAACGGGGGTTCGTCTCCCGGTGGACGGTCTGGAGCCTCGCCGAGTAGTCGAGGTGGGTGATCGCGGGCAGGTCGGAGCGGACATAATAGAGCTTTTCCCGTGGGGACTTTTGATGGTAGCCTTCCGGCAGGGGATTCCTCCTCTCCCGGCGAACATCGGCAATCAGGAGCATGTAGGGCGATGGCCGGTCCGTTTCGAAGTAGTCCTGAACATCTTCAGAGAGGACCGAGGGGGCGAAAGGACGGAAACTTTCCCTGAACTTGATCTTCAGGTTCAGGCGTTTCTGTATCTCCGCGTTTCTCGGATCCCCGAGGATGCTCCGATTGCCCAGGGCGCGGGGGCCCCATTCCATGCGGCCCTGGAACCAGCCGACTGCCTTTCCCCGGGCGAGCTCCTCGGCAACGGCTTCGCATAGCTCGTCCGTTGTCTGGTGGCGGTGGTAAGAGGCCTGGTATTTTCGCGCCAGGGTCAGGATATCCAGATCGGCGAATCCGGGGCCGAGATAGGCGCCCTGCATCCTGTCGGCGCCGGGGGCGGTCCTCCTCTCCCGGCCGAAATACATGTGATGGATGGCATAGGCTGCTCCGAGGGCGCCCCCGGCGTCGCCGGCCGCCGGTTGAATCCAAAGGTCGTCGAAGATCCCGCTTCGCAGGAGTTTGCCGTTGGCGACGCAGTTGAGGGCCACGCCTCCGGAAAGACAGAGGGCCCCGGCGTTCGTTAATTTCTTCGCGGTCCTGGCCATGCGGTGGACGATCTCTTCCGTGACCTGCTGGACGGCCAGGGCGAGATCGCCGTGACGCTGCTCCAGCTCCGATTCCGGCGCCCGCCGCGGAAGTCCGAAGAGGCTTTTCCACTTCTCATCCTTGACCATGCTGAGCCCCGTGGCATAATCGAAGTAGTCCTGGTTCAGCCAGAGGGATCCGTCCTCCTTGAGATCAAGGAGGTGCTCGCGGATCGCCCGGACATAGATCTTCACCCGTTCCGAACCGGGATCGCCGTAAGGGGCCAATCCCATCAACTTGTATTCCCCCGAGTTCACGCGAAAGCCCAGGTAATGGGTAAAGGCGCTGTAGAGCAGCCCCACGGAATGGGGGAACTTCATCTCCTTGAGAAGCTCGATCCTGTTTCCCTTTCCGAAACCGATGGAGGCCGTGGCCCATTCGCCGACCCCGTCGATGGTCAGGATGGCCGATTCCTCGTAAGGCGAGGGGAAGAAGGCGCTGGCCGCGTGGGAGAGATGGTGGTCCGTGAAGAGAATCTTCACCTTGCCCCCATTGCCGTTCCCGACCTTGGCCAGTTCGTCACGGATCAGCTTCTTCAGGAAGATCTTCTCCTTGACCCAGACGGGAATGGCCGACAGGAAAGACCGGAATCCGCGCGGGGCAAAGGCATAGTAGGTTTCCAGGAGTCGCTCGAATTTGAGGAGGGGCTTGTCGTAAAAAACGACCGCGTCCAACTCGGCAAGTGGAATCGCCCCGTATTGGAGACAAAATTCCACTGCATGCCGCGGGAAAGAGGGATCGTGCTTCTTGCGGGTAAAACGCTCCTCCTGGGCGGCGGCGACGATCCGTCCGTCCTTGAGGAGAGCCGCGGCGGAATCGTGGTAAAAGGCCGAGACGCCTAAGAGGTTCATATGGCTAACTCATTCATTTTTGTAGCCGTTTTCTATCGATTACTCAGTAGATTGTCAATCATTTATTTGCTCTCCCCGCCATTGCTTTTAAGCCCCGCCCGACGGTGACCCCTCCGGCCGCGCGGTTGGCCCTTCCCCCCTTCGCTTTCCCGCAGGTCGCGGGTCGTTCTTGTCCCGGCGTGCAATCTCCCTGGTGACGGCGAGGATGGTTTCGTAACGGGCAAGCTTCGCCCGGATCCTCTTCCTATCAGAACTGAACGGGAGGGCCAGACGCAGGGTTGCCCGGCGGTAGGCGGCCTTGATCCGTTCCGATCGCCAAATCCGCTGGAGGGTCTCCGGGCGGTAGTGCTTGCGGTAGAAGATATTTTCGGCCCGGACCTTCTTCTCCCACAGCGCGGCGACGCCGGTGGGCGCTTCGCTTTGGCCTCCGTAATGGATGACGACGGCGTCGGGGATGAACCCGATCTCGAAACCCGACTTCCGGATTCGCAGGGCCAGATCCTGGTCCTCTCCGTAGAGAAAAAAGGTTTCGTCAAACCCCCCGAGTTCCCGGATCAGCCCGGTCCGGGCAATCATGGCTGCCCCGAGGACGCAGGCGATGCGGCCCGGCAGGCCGTCGAGTTCGCCTCGGCAGTGCTTCTGGCCGGGATAACGGAAGGAGACCGATTCCTGCGGGGTGCCGTCGGGGTTGACGATCCGGGCGCCGGCAAGGCCGATCTGCGGGTCGGCATCCATGAAGGAAACGGCCCCGGCGAAGGCGTCGGGGCTGACCCGTGTATCCGGGTTCAGAAAGAAGAGATAGCGCCCCCGGCAGAGGGGAAGCGCCTGGTTGTTCGCGGCGGCGAACCCCCGGTTCTCTGCATTGGCGATGAGATGAACCGCGGGGAACCCCTCTTTTATCTGCCCGGCGCTGCCGTCGGCGGAGGCATTGTCGACGACGAAGACCTCCCGTTCCCCGGCGTCGGCGGCCAGGACGGATTTCAGGCAGTCGCAGGTGAGCGCGGCGGTATTGTAGGAGACGATGATGACTGAAAGATCCATCATGTCCTTTCCCCCTCGAATCGTTGCCGCAGGAGCTCCTCGTAGATCGCCGCGACACTCGCGGCCGCCGCATCCCAGGTATGGCTGAGGGCCGTTTCCCCGGCTGCCCGCCCCATCCGTTCCCGAGCGTCTTCCGGAAGCATCAGGCCGAGCTTTCCGGCGATCTCCTCCGGGCCGGCCGTTACCGGGACGATGCAGCCGTTCACCCCTTCCCGGACGAGATCGCTTGCCCCCACGCGGTCGCTGACGAGGACCGGCAGCGAGGCGGCCATCGCCTCGAGGACGACCATCCCGAAGGTGTCGAACCGGGAGGGCATCGCGGAGAGATCGGAGGCCAGGTAGAATGTCTTCAGCCTTGCGGTCGGTGTGACTCCGGCGAAGGCGACCCGCCCGCCGATCCCCAGCGACGCCGCCAGCGCCCCGTACTTTCTCACGTTTCCTTTTCCGACAACGAGGAGGCGAAACGCAGGCGCCGACGTCCTTTTCGCGAGCACGGCCAAGGCCTTCATCAGGACGTCGAGTCCCTTGAGCTCGAAATTCATCGACACGAAAAGGATGATCGGCTCACCCGGGGCGAAGCCGAATTGCGCGGCTATCTGCTCGCGGCACGAGGGGCGATCCATCTCCTCGTACCGCTCGGGATCGATCCCGGGATGGATGACGCGGACCCGCTCCGGCGCGACGGGATACTCCCCGAGGAAAATATCCCGCGCAAGGGCGGAGACGGGGAGGAAAAACCGGCAGCGGGGGGCGCGGACCAGAGCGTCCTCCGCGCGAGCCGTTGCCCGGTCGAAGAGGCTCGGCCTTTTCCTCCGCACCTCCCGGACCCAGAAGCGATGGGGAACGCCGTGGAGGGTGACAAGATCGGCGCTGAAGATGCGGTCGTGAGCGTGGATGAGATCGATCCCGGCGGCGCGGATCCGCCGGCCGGCGAAGAAGGCGAAGCTCGGGGTCGTGAGGAATTTGGGAAAGGCGACGATTGGCACCTTGTGAAAGGTGATGCGGTCGGAGTGGGCAATCCAGCGGTTGGCGAAGACGTGGAATTCGAAGCGGGGATCGACGGCGAGCCGCTCCGTCATCTCGGCGGCGAAGCCTTCGGCACCCCCGACGAGGCCGTATTTCGGTATCACCACGGCGATTCTGGCGATGCGTCCGGCCATGTTCCTCACCGCACCTTGAAGAGGGTGATCTTCCCCGTGTCCCGGTGGCGCCAGGAGCCTATTTCGGCGAAGTCTTGCCGATAGGGCGAGGCGAGAAAATCGAAGCGACCGGCCGGCCAGTTCTTTTCCTCATAGACGAGGTATCGTATCCCCCGTGATTTTACAAATTTGACAAACTGGCCGTAGTCGTTTCCGATCAACTGGGTGTAGTTGCCGTAGTCATCGGTGCAGGGGGCGCCGGGGAAGTGCAGATTGGCATAAAACCATACCCAGCGCTGAGAGCCGCCAACCGTCAGGATCTCGATTCTCTTTGCATTGCCCTCCAGGCCCGCAATGGTTTCCCCTATCGTTTTGAAGACGATCTTGTCCTCCCCCCGCGGCGTGAAGTTTTTAGGCGCTACGCAGGCCCGGCCCAACCGGCAGGGCAGCCGCCGCGCCGCGCCGCGGTTGCGAACGCAGTTTGATTTGCGGAGCGGGATGAATCGTTCCAACCCAAAACCCAGAAAGATGAAGGAAGGGAAAAGGGCAAGGGAAAGCCATCGGTTTTCCATCTGCCAATAGACGAACAGATAGCAGTAGAGCAAAAGGAAAGCGGCGGGCACGAGCAGACAAAAATAGAGCACCCGGACATCGCCTCTGATCCGCTGCCGCAGGTTTCCCAATCCCATGAGGTAGAGGAGAAGAAATGGATAGTAGTAGGCCTCCAGGGTATTTTGAAAAATGACGCCCAGTCCGACAAACCAGAGGATATCCCGAGTCTTGTCGAAGAATTCCGCCGGGATGCCGGCGTTCGGGTGGCTGGCCAGTTCCGCGAGCTGCGCCCTGATCTCGTGATACTGGGAGAGAAAAGCGGAAGCCCTCTGGGGGATGTCCGCGAGGCGGTACCAGTTCACCCGATCGGGATGAAGCACCAGTTGGCTGCCGATGGCCGCGAAAAGAATGACGGCCGCCGGCAGCAGAAAGACAGCCGCCCGCCGGAAGGGTTTTTCTGCCCGGTCCATCAGGATGTAGATCGGTGAGCAAGCGACAAAGAGGAAGAATTCGATCCGGGTCCAGGCGGCGATAATGAACGACATGCTGCTCAGCATCAGATAGGGATCGCTTTGTTTTTTGTCTTTGGTAAAGAGGTAAAGGCCGAGCGTCAGAAAAAACCAGGCGGTGGAATCTCGAGCGATGTCGACGCTGCCGTCTATGAGCGTAGGATTAAGCGCATATACTAATGCGATAACTGCGGAAATATCCTCGTCGAAAAAGCGTCTGGCAAGCAGATAGAGCGGTACCAGGGCAATAGTCCCGAAGAGGAGGGAAACGAACGTGCCGGCGGCGACCCAGTCGCCCAGGATCGGATACGCCGCGGCAATGCACAGCGTCGTAACGGTCGGAAACCGGGCAGTGCTGCAGGTATTGACTGAATCCCAGAGGCCGTAATAGATGGCCCTCGCCTGGTTGATATAGACGGCACCGTCCGAATTGATGATACCGGTATGCTGCCAGGCGAACAGGCGCAGCACCAGACCGAGGGCAAAGATCAGGAGAATCAGGATGACATGGTTGTTCGATGATCCCGAAGGATCTTCCGGAAACGATAAATCCTGTCCGCCGGGCGATGGCATCAAACATCTCCTTTTTCTTGATGCGGTTGTCTATCACAAAAGGTGCGCGCACGCAACGATACTTGCCGGCCAGACCGCCGCAAGGAGGTGCAAAGGAAAAGCGTTGTTGACATTGACGTTGCTTTTTCGGTACAACCACCCATCCGGATCGGGCGTCGGGACGCGGGTAGAGGGGATATGGAACGGCAAACAATCAGCGTCGCCATTATTGCGAAAAACGAAGCGGATCGTATAGATAATCTGCTGAACAGTTGCCGCTTCGCCGATGAGATCGTCGTGGTGGACTCCGGCAGTACCGACGGCACCCAAGCCCGGTGTGAAAAAGCCGGCGCCCGGGTTTTGTACCATGAATGGCCCGGCTATGTTCTTCAGAAACAGTTTGCGTTGGATGCAACCGCATCGGAATGGATACTTTGTCTTGACGCCGATGAAGAGATTCCGGTTGCACTGGCAAAAGAAATCTTCTCTGCCATAGACGATGCCGAGGCCGATGTAAGCGCCTTTTCGATGCCCCGATTGTCGCGATACCTCGGACGCTGGATACGGCATGGAGGTTGGTATCCCGATCGTAAGGTGCGCCTCGTTCGGCGGGGAAACGGCATATGGCGGGGCGAGGATCCCCACGATAAACTCGTCGTCACCGGCGGCAGGGTGAAAAAACTGACAAATCCGATTCTTCACCATGTGTATCGCGACATTTCGGATCAGATTTCAACGATAAACAACTTTTCCGGCATCTACGCACGGGGGAACCCGGTTCGGGGCGGGTGGTTCGTCGCGGCGGGAATGGTCCATGCGCTGGGGAAATTCATCGAGTGCTATCTGTGGAAAATGGGGATATTAGACGGAGTTCCCGGACTTATCATCGCTGCGAATTCGGCATGGTATGTTTTCTTGAAGCACGCAAAAATGTGGGAAAAGAGTCTGTCGGGAAGGTAGTTTCAAGAGGGATTCCTCTCTTCTGAGTGCAAGTACTATGCGGATTGCGCCCCATTTTGGTAAGGTATCGACCCCCCATCGGATCCTGATCATCCAGCTCGGTGATATCGGCGACGTTGTTTTGTCCCTTCCCGCCCTCCGGGCAGTCCGGGAGGCCTATCCGGAGGCCGCCGTCGCGGTCCTCCTCAGAGAGGGAAACGGAGCGCTTCTCGCCGCGGAATCATCTCCCCCGAAGATCTTCGAGGTCAGGAGGAAGGGGAGGGGCGACTTCGCAGGTCGTCTTACCGCGCCGGTGAAGCTCATACGGGCCCTCCGCCGGGAGCGCTTCGATATGGTCTTTGATCTCCGAGGGGATGAACGGGGAGGGTATATGGCCTTTTCAACGGGGGCGCCCGTCCGCGCCGCCGAGTACTACAACCACCTTCCCTGGGTGCGGAACCGTCTGTTCACGCATCTCGCGGCGTTACCGGGCGAGGGGCCGGCGGATGGGGCAACCGAGCAATACCTGCGCCTGCTCCGGGCCTTCGGCATAGAAACCGGGGACGCCGTTCCTGAACTCCATCTCTCCGCCGAGGTTTCCCGCCGGGCCGCCGATATCCTGGCCGGCGAGGGGATACCGCTCGGGACGGGAGAGGAGCGGGGGGGAACGGCCGCGCCGCGGGGTTCGGACCGCTGGGTGACGATGAACCCCTTTTCCCGCTGGTCCTATAAGGAATGGGGTTCGGAAAAATGGGTAACCATCATCGACTGGCTTTGGCGGGACTTCGCTATGGCTACCGTCATTGTCGGTTCCGCGCAGGAGCGGAAGCGGGCGGCCGATCTGATTTGCGCCGGTTCGGGAAAGGCGTATAATCTGGCGGGAAGAACCACCCTTGCGGAGTTGGCCGGCGTCATTCAACAGAGCCGTCTCCATATCGGTGTCGATAGCGCGGCTCCGCACATTGCCGCTGCCGTGGCAACACCCACGGTGACTCTCTACGGCCCGTCCGACTGGCGTTACTGGGCGCCGCCGGGGAAACACCATCGCATCGTCACTTCGGATATGGATTGCGTGCCCTGCCGTCAGAAGGGATGCGAAGGCCGGGAAATAAGCCGATGTCTCGAAACGCTGGAGGCGGCAAACGTGCAGAGGGCGATCCGCGACGCCCTTTTCGTCCCGCAGACTGCCGAAAAATCGACGGAGGAAGTAACGGGGTAAGGCGACCGTGCTTTTGTTCCTGACAGCTCCTTAGCACGTCATCAGACGGATTCCCGGAATAGCTGCCGAATGGATATCTCGATCATCGTCGTCAATTGGAACACGCGGGAGCTCCTGCGGAGGTGCCTGGAATCCATCGAGGAGACCCTTCAGCCGCTCTCCCACGAGGTGATCGTCGTCGACAATGCCTCCACCGATGACAGTCCGGCCATGGTGCGGGAGCGGTTCCCTTCCGTCTGCCTGATCGAGAACGACGAGAACAGGGGATTCGGGACGGCCAACAACCAGGCGTTGCGGATCATGAAGGGGCGCTATGCCCTATTGCTCAATTCCGACGCGCTCCTCGCCGGAAACGCCGTATCCGAACTCTTCAGCTATCTGGAAGGGCACCCCGACGTCGCAATGGCCTGCGGGCAGCTCCTCAACGCCGACGGGAGCAGGCAGAATTCCATCGCCGCTTTTCCCACGCTCCTTACGCTCATGACAAATACACCGCTGCTCGAGTACCTCTTCCCGAGGCGATTCCCGAGCAAACGATATAGTTACGCGGCGCCCGTCGAGGTCGATTCGGCGGTCGGGGCCTGCCTCCTGGTTCGGAAGAGCGCCATTGACGCGGTGGGGATGTTCGACGAGCGCTATTTCTTCTTTTTCGAGGAGACGGACTGGACCTACCGGATGCGGCGGGCGGGTTGGAAGATCGTACATGTGCCCACGGCCCTGATCTACCACCTCCAAGGAAAGAGCATCGGCCGGAACCTCCCTTCCCGGATCGCGTTCTACCGTTCCCGCTACCAGTTCTTCCGTAAGTGGAAAAATCGCCCGTACTATATCGCGGTCCGCACCATGATCCCGCTTCGCCTTCTTCTGGACTGGCTGCTCACCTTCCTCGGAAACCTCCTGTTGCTGGGCATGAACCGCGAGATGCGCGACCGATTGGCTATCTATAGCCAACTGCTCCTCTGGCATATCCGGGGATGTCCCTGAAGGGTCCTTCTATTGCCCGGCGTCTTTTTATCTTGACTTTCAACGGCGATTTCATTAGGTTCTACCGACTGTTCACGGATTGAACGCATGGGGGCAACACGAGGATCCAGCTTCAACAATTTGATCGCCGGTTGCACTCCATTAAGGGAATCCAGAGAGCGGAGCTGTATTTGAAGATTGCTGGCAATAAAACCCTGGGGACGGTTTTCCCGCCCCGCCGAGGTTGGGAAGATTAGCTCATGCTCGACCGAGCAGAATAAGCCGGGACGCCCGTGATGGACATCGCCGTGATCGTTACAACCTGCAACCGTCCCGACGCCCTCGCCGCCCTTTTTGAAAGCTACCGCGCCCAGCGCGACCGGGCATTCGAGATCGTCGTGGCCGACGACGGCTCCGGAGAGGAAACCGCGGCGGTGGTGGCCGCCTGCCGGAAGCGGGGGGATTTTCCTGTCGACCAGGTCCGGCAGGGGGAGCGCGGAT
>VFSW01007807.1_pt1 | contig 15475 bp, 18 predicted proteins | sample 5358111 | NCBI WGS metagenome assembly VFSW01 (sample SAMN11554181, study PRJNA540505) | mine drainage metagenome | isolation source: sediment from site ElyBrook_90M | place: USA: Ely Copper Mine, Vershire, VT | collected 2017
AATTCCGCGACCGCTTCGCCAACCCCTACGTAGCCGCCGACCGCGGCTTCGTCGACGCTGTCATCCAGCCCAGAGAAACGCGAAAAACGTTGATCCAGGCCCTAGCGATGCTCGAAACGAAGCGCGACAAGAATCCGCCGAAAAAACATGGAAATATACCGCTGTAACGAGAAGACACCGATGTCAATCTGCGTTCGTCTGCGAAAATCTGCGACGGCCCTGCTCTTGTGGTTGCTTGTTCTTCCGGCTGTGGCTCAGGTTCCGAATTCTTGGCTCAACGATCTCCCTCAAGCCAAGGACTACGTCGAGCACCGCTCCTCCAGCTACGACCGCAGCGGCGGGAACGCGGACGCGCGCACCATCGCGCCCGGCGAGGCGCTCACGCTGCTTGACGAGGCCGGCCCTGGACTGATCACTCACCTCTGGGTCACCATCGCGAGCGACGATCCGCAACATCTCAAGGCGCTGGTTCTGCGCATGTATTGGGACGGCGAGCCCACTCCCAGCGTGGAAACTCCAATCGGCGATTTTTTTGGCCTCGGGCTGGGTGATTATTTTCTTTATCAGTCCGTTCCGCTCTCGGTTGGATCCGACAAGGCCCTGAACTGTTTCTTCCCTATGCCGTTCCAGAAACATGCCCGCGTCACCGTCACCAACGAGGGCTCGCAGAAAGTTGATGCGTTTTATTTCAACCTCGACTATCGCGCTTACACAAAGCCGCTGCCTGCGGACCAGTTCTACTTCCACGCGCAATACCGCCAAGCCGCGCCCGCGCTCGGCTGGACCACTCAGTGGCGATCTAACGGCGATCCGCTCGTCAATGACAAGAAGAACCTGAACGGAGAGGGCAATTACATTTGGCGGGAAGCCACGGGCCGCGGGCACTTCGTGGGAGTGACCATGTCTGTGCTGCAGAATCAGGATGGCTGGTGGGGCGAAGGCGACGACATGTTTTTCGTGGACGGAGAGACCACGCCCTCGATCAACGGCACCGGCTCCGAGGATTATTTTCTGGGCGCGTGGGATTTCGGCGGCCGCGCCTTTGCCTACGCCCTATTCGGCGCGCCCGTGGTCGGACCCGAACGCGTCGGCGGTCGCTGGTCGCTCTATCGCTTTCATCTCGACTCGCCGATCCCGTTCACTCAGTCGCTGCGCGCCACCATCGAGCACGGCCACGCCAACCACCGCTCCGACAATTTTTATTCAGTTGCCTACTGGTACCAGGCGGAACCGCACGCTAAGCTTCCGACCCTGCCCAAGCTTGAAGAAAGAATTCCCAGACTTTATTCAGTGGGAGGCCCGGGGGTTGCGGGAAAACAGTGACTGGCAGCCAGTGATTAGGGACTGCGGGTGCCGCGAGGAATTTTCTTTCGCCCGAACGACGCGGGAATCGGGGAGGCAAGGCTATAAGCTCCAAAACTAAAAAGAGTTCCAAGGTGGTGTTGGGTCCATTCGTCTCGGCCAGTAGCTCGCGTTTAGACCCTTGCTTGACCTGCTATCGCTGCTTCCCTTGCGGGGCGCTGCGCGCGATCTTCACTCGGGCTCCGGGCTCACCGCCAACCGGATAAACCTACCCAACGCCTCGGAACTCTATCTTGCCTTCGACTGGGCTTCCCGTTCTTCTCGACCAGCGCTTGGCTATAGACCCTTGCTTGCCCTCCCTCCTCACTTTTCAGTGTGGATGGTGACTTCGCTTGAGCCCCGGACGCCGCACCAACCGGAAAAACTTAAGAAACTGTCTCAGAACGATTACTGTTCTACTCTTTCTATTTTTTTCGTCAATGAAAAATCGCCGCTTGCAACTCGCGTGTTTTCAATCGAGTGCAGGCAGTCCACAGGCGATTGACCGGAATTGGTGCAAGCGCTGGCCGCAACCTCGTGCAGAAGCGGCGCCGGACGCGGGTTTCCCCGATATTGGCGGGATTGGCTGGAATCTGTGTGCCGTCCGTGAATGCTTCTGGACTGTGAAAAAAACGGTAGAATCCGTGCGGGGCAAGGGATTTGAAATCTCTCAGCCGACCTTCACTGCCTCATCGATCAACTGTTTATCCCCTTCGTCGCTTCCGCTGAGTTCGAACGAGTTGGTGACCACGGCCTTGCCCTTCTCCACGCTGGTAATCACATAGGAGCAGCCAAACCAGTGCGCCTGGGCGAGATCCGTTTGCGACCATCGCGCCGGGTGGTCAGGATGGGAATGATAGAACCCGATAATATCCTCGCCCCGCTCGCGCCCCTCGCGTTGAATGCGGACCAATTCCCGAGGGTCAATGTTGTAACGATTCTGGGGAGAATCCGTCCGCGTGTTGCCGCAGCGGGCGGTCGAAGTCACGATGCGCCCGCCGCGATCGTCGACGCGCCCCAGTAGCACCCCGCAGCACTCGTGCGGATAAGTCTCTTCGCCGTGTCGGCGGAGGGCATCGTAGTCCGTGCGTGTGATTTTCAGCATTGGCAGGATTCTGATTGTTGATGAAAAGCGCAATTTGAACATATCGCCGACGGTTTTCGATCAACAATCAAAAATCAGCAATCAACAATTTCTACCCCTCGGTCCAGAATCTTTCGCTCAAATACTTGTCGCCGGAGTCGCAAAGCACGGTCACGATCACAGCCTGCTGCTGTCTCCGCAACTGCAACTCCTGGGCGATTTGCAGGCTGCCCACCACGGCCGCGGCAGCCGAGACTCCCACCAGCAATCCCGCTCCCCGCGACAGGCGGCGGGCCATCACGTAAGCGTCCTCGGTGGCGATCTCCAGGTTCCGATCCGCCAGCGTCGAGTCGTAGATCTTGGGCACGATGGCGGTCGCCATGTGCTTGGCGCCTTCAATCCCATGGAACGCGGAGTCGGGCTGCAGCGAGATGCACTGAATCTTCGGATTGAGTTCTTTCAGCCGCCGCGTGGTGCCCACGAATGTCCCACTGGTACCCAGCATGGAAACGAAGTGCGTGATTCTTCCCTGTGTCTGTTGCCAGATTTCGTTGGCCGTGCCGTGATAGTGAGCCTGCCAGTTGGCGTCGTTCGAATACTGGTCGGCGTAGAAATATTTGTCGGGATGCTTCGCGGCCAGATCCCGCGCCATGCGGATCGCACCGTCCGATCCATCAGCCGGATCAGTGTAGAGAATGTTGGCGCCGTAGGAATGCAGGATCTGCTTACGCTCGAGCGAAACATTTTCCGGCATGCACAGGGTAACCGGGAATCCCTCGGCCGCTCCCAGCATGGCGTAAGCGATGCCGGTATTGCCGCTGGTGGCGTCGAGCAGAATCTTGCCCGCGTGGAACTGCCCGCTCCGCAGGCCCTGGGTTACGATGCCCGCGGCAGCGCGATCTTTCACCGAACCGCCGGGGTTGTACCATTCGGCCTTGCCCAACAGTGCCACGCCCGGCAGGTCGGCGGTGACGGCGTCCAGTCGCAGCAAGGGAGTGTTGCCAATGCTCTCCAGCAGGCTCTGACCCGGGCTGGCAGCGACGTTCCCCGCTTCGTTGCCGCCCGGCGATCCGAAGGTCCTCACCTGTTTTGTGGAACTCTGAACCATGTTGAAACTAAATCCCCGTGACTATCGTAATGTGCTACTGAGTGCGAAACAGGGTATGTAGTATGGTGTTTAGATGAATAAGGTGGCACAGCGATGCAACCGATGTAAAGTTACGTTTTTTGTATTCCTGCATCTAAGGTAGGACGACGAAAGGTTAAAGCAGATAGCAATCATGAAAAGCATTGAAGCCAAAACGTACGACGAGGCGCTGACCTGGCTGCGCGACAACGGATTTGATCTCACCGAGGCGCCCGGCATGAACGGCCGCGTGTTTCTCAGAAAGTACAACGTGTCGGCGGCCATCCAGAAAACGCCCGAAGACGGCGTGAAAATCTTCGCCTATCCCGGCTGCCTGATCGGTAGCGAAATCTCAAAGCTGGTGAATCGCGGATACCAGCAATTCCTGAAGACTTCGAAGAATGAAGTGCCAGCCTCCGCGGACCATCTCAAAGCCCTACACTCGTTTGCCGAAGAGCTAAAGGTCGCGCTGGGGATGCCCAGCCTTTACAATGAATCGCTGGGGACAGTGAGCGAGTCCTATCAATACGACCGCATTGAGGATCGCGACAAGGCCGTGGTCGATCGCCCCAAGCGTCCCTGGGAAACTGCGGGCAAGCAAGCCGCAGTGGCCGCGAAGAAGGGCCGGGCGTAAGACTCAGGTACGCCAGTCTCCAAGCGTCACCCCGCAATCGGATATTCTCTGGCAGTTGCGTCTCGTGCAGACACTGACCGTCTGCGGAGGTTCCGATGCGAAGCAGTTTCGCCGCCATTCTTCTTTTCTCCCAACTCCTTTTTTCTCAACTACTCCTGACGGTCTTTCCACGTTCGAAAGCGGGAGGCGCGACGCCTTCCAGCGAGGCTGCCGTCGAGCTCGTCCTGCGCACGCAGCAGGACGCCTGGAACCGCCGCGATCTCGAAGCCTTCATGACCGGCTACTGGAAGTCGCCGGAGCTGACGTTTTTCTCCGCCGCGAACGAGCGCAACGGGTGGCAGGCCACGCTCGACCGCTACCGCGCCGCCTATGCGAGTCCGGGGCACGAAATGGGGAAGCTGGAGTTCTCCGGCCTGCGCATCGAAATGCTGGGCGCGGATGCGGCTTTCGTTCGTGGTTCGTGGCACCTCACCATGGCTGATGGGAAGACGCCACACGGTTTATTCACACTCGTGTTCCGGAAGTTTCACGAAGGCTGGAAGATTGTGCACGATCATACGTCGGCAGGGGAGTGATTTTGGGTGGCGCAGCGCTTCCAGCGCTGCGATGAGTGCATAGCAGGCCGGGCGGCAATGAGCCGCAGAGGCGCCTTCGGGATCAGTTTTACACAGCCGGCCCGCTACACACACTTCTTCACGCGAACTTGCACTCGCGTGCCTTCGGGGAGTTTGCCGTTTACTAGTTCCACTACGCCGTTGCGGATGATGCCTTCAAACTCCTCCAGGGGGTGGGGCCGAGTCGAAGACCTCGCGGCCGAGGCGGCCACATGTTCCTTGCCTGGAGCGGGGTTCGCTGGCGAAAGCGCCCGCGTCACACGATCCGTGGCCACACGTCCCATGCCTTTGTCCATGGCTTCGTTGGCCAGGCGGTCGGCTTCCTGATTGTGCTCGCGCAGGGCGTGGCCGATCGAAAACCAATCCAGTTGCGCGATCAACTCTTTAGCCCGGGCGTGCAGGTCGCGCAGCGTGGGATTCTTCACCTTGTAGATGCCCTTGATCTGGCGGACCAGTAGTTCGGAGTCGCTGATCAGCTTGAGGGCCTTAGGACCGTGCTGGAGGGCGTATTCGAGGGCGGCGATCAGTCCCTGATACTCGGCGAAGTTGTTGGTCTGGTGGCCGAGATATTCGCTGAGAGCCGCGACATGGCGACCGGAGTAATCCTTGATGACGACCCCGTAACCGGCAGGGCCGGGGTTGCCACGTGCGCCGCCGTCGCTGTGGGCGATCAGGTAGTGGTCGGGAGTTTTGTCGCGAGAGTCGTCGCGTTGGGAAAAAAAAGACTTCGTTGCGGTTCGAGGAGAGTCAGGGGACATGCGGTCGAGTTTACAACGGGGACGGGCAGGAGCGTGGTGGCTCGAGACTCCAAACCCTAAGCGGGAAGCAGTCGTGGGAATCGCCTGCCTGGCTTGTGGTGGCGCAAGCGGTTTCAGAAGTCCTTCACTTCGTTCAGGATGACAAGGCTATTAAAGACAACAAGAAGTCAGAGACGTTAGCGTCCTGCGGCAAGGCGGGTGGCGAGGCGGGCGGGAAGGTTGGCGGCGAAGATGCGGTCCTGGGCGGATTTCAGGTTGTAGGGGGAACGGTGAAAATGAACGACCTGCGCGTCGCTGTCAAAAAGCGCGAAAGCGGCGCGCCAGTCTCCATCGCGGGGCTGTCCAACCGAGCCGGGATTGATTAGGTAACGCGTCTCCGGCTTTAGCTGCAGCGAAACCGATTCCGCTTGCCCGACCGTGCGGTATTCGGGACGGAAGCCGTCGGCTCCCGTGCCGTTGGCGAAAAATCCTCCTTGCAGGTGGGTATGCCCGAAAAATGTGAGAGGCGCGGACAACGCAATCAGAGGGGCCAGCGCGTCGCCAATCGAAACCAAGTATTCGTCTTCATCGTTGGGCGAGCCGTGGACCAGTTGTACCTGGGGAATATCCTGCAACTGCCGCGGCCCCTGTGGCAGGGCGTGGAGCCAGTCGAGATTGTTGGTCGTGAGCTGGTCGCGCGTCCAGATGGCGGCGGAGGCGGCCAGGGGATTGAAGTCGTCAAGGGCAATCAGTCCAGTCGCGGCTTTGTCGTGATTGCCGCGCACGAAAATCTTTCCCAGGCTGCGGGAGCGCTCGGTGACCTCGTTGGGACTGGCGCCGTAGCCGACGATGTCGCCGAGATTGGCCACCACGTCAAACGAGGGAGCCGTGGCCAGGCAGGCCTCCAGCGCTTCGAGGTTGGCGTGAATGTCGCTGAGCAGCAGTATGCGCAAGAATCACCAGACAAACTTGGCGATTATAGACCAGCGGCTGGGATTACGACGCTATGCAGGAGTTTGCGGAGGCTCTGGGAATCGCTCGGCTTCCAGCCGTGCCGCCACACGCACATAAGAGTGCAGGCCTCAGCCCCTGGAGGACGTATTGACCACCGGGCACCTGGCCCAGTGGACCGCGGCAACTTCCACCAGCGGCGGCATCGTCCGGGCGCATTCCGGCACACGAAATTGGCAGCGCGGCTCGAAGGCGCATCCCGGCGGCATGGCCTGCAGCGGTGGCACGGTTCCTTCAATGGTGGAAAGCGGGTGGGCACGGTCGGTCTTGAGATCGGGCACGGCATGGAGCAGGCCGCGCGTATAAGGATGAGCGGGCGCCTGGAAAATGTCACGCTTCGTCCCCAGTTCGACGAGGCTGCCGGCATACATCACGGCAACGCGGTCGGCAACCTGCGAGACCACGGCGAGATCGTGCGAGATGAAGAGCATCGCCAGCCCGAACTTGGCGCGAAGTTGGGCGAGCAATTCGAGAATCTGCGCCTGGATGGTCACGTCGAGCGCGGTGGTGGGTTCGTCGGCAATGAGCAGTTGCGGGCGGTTGACGATGGCCATGGCGATCATCACGCGCTGGCGCATGCCGCCGGAAAGCTGATGCGGATAGTCGCGGGCGCGGCGGTCGGGCTCGGGGATGGCTACGTCGTTCATGGCATCAATGGCGCGCTGCCAGGCGTCGCGTCTCGAAATGGAGTTGTGTGCGAGCACGGCTTCCGCGATTTGTTTGCCGACTCGCATGACGGGGTTGAGTGCGGTCATCGGCTCCTGAAAGATCATGGCGATGCGGGAGCCCCGAAGCTGGCGCATGGAATCGTCGGGCAGAGCGGGAAGGTTGCGCAGCGCGGAACCGTTGCCGCCGTCAGCAAACAGAATTTCGCCCGAGACGCGGGCTTGCGGCGGGAGCAGGCGCATGATAGCCAGGGAAGTGATCGATTTGCCAGAGCCCGATTCGCCGACCAGTCCGAGGACTTCGCCGGGCGCGATGGCGAAGCTGAGGTCGCGGACTGCGGGCAAGATTTGTGTGGAGACGGCTTGTGTAGAGACGGGGCCACTTTCGGGCCAGGCCCGAGGGGGGGGGGAAGGGGCCGCCCCCCGGGGCCGGGGGGGGGGAGGGAACTCGATGCTTAGGTTTCGAACTTCGAGGAGCGGAGGCACGGGTTCATGTTAGCAGCCGGCAGAAAGAAGTCGCCCGGCGGACGACGGCGCCTTCGGTTCCCCTCAGGGCAGGCTCGCAAGCGTGCCCGTCCCCACACGACCCTTGCTTCACTGTCGTTGCCGCACACTCCCTGCCACCGGCTCATTGCCCCAAAATCAAAGGCAGGCCATTTTTGCTGTTGCCGATGACTACGACTTTGGTGTTGGGGCTCTTGGCCAGATTCTCGGTAGCTTCGATGCCTTTCCACTCCAGCAATTGCGCGCTGATGCCCTGCGCCACGATCTGCTGGAAGTCGCGTACCCCGGCGGCTTCGATGCGTTTGCGCTGGGCTTCCTGCGTTTCCTTCTGCAGGCGGAAGTTCATGGCCAGCGATTCCTGCTCGGCTTGTTGTTTGGCCTCGATCGCGGTCTTCAACGTGGCCGGCAATTGAATATCGCGCAGAAGAACGTTTTCCACGGTCAGCCCGCGCTCCTTGAGTTGGGTGCTGACCTGGTCGTAGATCTGCTTAGCTACCATTTCACGTTCTCCGGTGTAGAGCGCGTTGGCGGTGTGGGAGGCGGTCGCCTCGCGGATGGCGGAGCGGAGAGTGGGCTCGACGACGACATTTTCGTAATCGGCGCCAATCTTCTGGAAAACCTCGGCTGCCCGGTCGGGATTGAGATGGTAAATGAGCGAAGTATCCAGGCTCATCATCAGGCCTTCGCTGGAAGGCACGCTGGCGGATTCTTTCAGCGTCTGCGTCTGGATAGAAAGTTCGTTGTTGGTCTTCAGCGGATTGATGAGGTGAATGCCCTCGCCCAGAGTTCCGCCCGTCTGCACTTTGCCGAAGAGCGTGAGCACGCCAACGTGGCCAGTGCCAACCTTGGCGATGGAACTGAAGAGCAGGATGATCAGCAGGAACGCTGCGATCCCTAAGCCAACTAGGCTCAGCAAGCCTCGACCACCGCCGCCCCCGCCGCCGTCAAGTACTCTGCCTCGAGCCGGATCAAAAATCGTCATGACAATACTCCCGAGGCGATTCTAGAGCACATTCGCTTGCGGGATGAGTGGCTTGCGTGGGACGGGCGCAAGGAAGCTAAACGCGCGATTATGGAGTCGCACCGAACGCCGCGGGGGATGACAAACGAATGGCGAAGAATCGCCCTGCGGGCGACGGACGGGCAAGAGTGCCCGTCCCCACACAAGCCCGTGCCCACGCAAGTCTGCCCCCACGGGGTTATGGGTGAATCTTCCATGAACCGGAGCGCATCTTGTAGAGTTAAACATATGAGCAAGATTCACATTCCTACGCCTTTACGCCAGTATGTGGGGAAGCAGGCCACGGTGGAAGTGTCCGCGGCCACGGTTGCGGAAGCCATGAATGCGCTGGTGGCGAAGCATCCCGACGTGCGCCGGCACCTCTACACCGACGAGGGCAAGCTGCGCGCTTTCGTTAACCTTTATGTCAACGACGAGGATATCCGCTACCTGCAGAAAGAAGCGACCGCGGTGAGCGAAGGTGATAACATTTCGATTGTGCCTTCCATCGCCGGAGGCACGGTTTGACTGGGGATTCCGAGACAGCACACTTGAAACCTGCCACCACAATGCGCTGTTGTATGTGTTGTCCTTCCTAATGCTTGGTGTCTGATCTTGCTGCGACGGGCAGCGCTCCGAAAACCCGGCGACTCTGAAATTTGAACCGAGGACTTATGGCCAGCACGGTCACCGAAATTCCAGTAACGCTTAGCAAGGACGAAATCCTGCGCTACTCACGCCATCTGATCATGCCCGAAGTGGGTATGGAGGGGCAACGGAAGCTGAAAGCCGCGCGCGTACTGTGCATTGGCACGGGAGGGCTGGGCTCGCCGCTGGCGCTGTATCTGGCGGCGGCGGGCGTGGGCACGCTTGGCCTGGTGGATTTTGACGTCGTGGACTACACCAACCTGCAGCGGCAGATTATTCACTCGACCGCCGATGTGGGCCGAAAGAAGCTCGATTCGGCCGCGGACAAGCTGAAGGCGATCAATCCGTTCCTGAACTTGCGGACGTTCGATATGCGGCTGAGCAGCGAGAACGCGCTGGAACTGTTCCGCGAGTTCGACATTGTCGCCGATGGCACCGACAATTTTCCTACACGGTATCTGGTGAACGACGCCTGCGTGCTCACTGGAAAACCGAACGTGTATGGCTCGATTTTTCGTTTTGAGGGACCGGCCAGCGTGTTTGCCACCGAGGATGGGCCCTGCTATCGCTGCCTCTATCCCGAACCGCCACCGCCGGGACTGGTTCCTTCCTGCGCGGAGGGCGGCGTGCTGGGCATCCTGCCCGGGCTGGTGGGTGTGATGCAGGCGACCGAGGCGATCAAGCTGATCCTGGGAGTGGGCGAACCGCTCATCGGACGGCTGTTGCTGATTGACGCGCTGGGCATGAAGTTCCGCGAGTTGAAGCTGCGCAAGAATCCCGACTGCCCGGTCTGCGGCACCCATCCCACCATCACGAAGCTGATAGACTACAACGAGTTTTGCGGTATTCGTGGGGAGGAAAAACCTGTGGCGAGTGGAGTTCCTGAAATTCAAGTCGAAGAATTGAAGCGGCGTCTGGATGCCAAAGATGATTTGTTCGTGCTCGATGTGCGGGAGCCGCACGAGTACCAGATCTGTAACATCGGCGGACATCTGATTCCACTGAACGATTTGCCCAAGCGCGTGAGTGAGCTGGATTCTAGCCGCGAAATCGTGGTCCACTGCAAGATGGGCGGACGCAGCGCCAAGGCCGTCGCCTTTCTGCAGCAGGCGGGGTTCAAGAAGGTGCACAACCTCGCGGGCGGGATTAACGCCTGGGCGGAGCGTGTGGACCCGATGGTGCCGAAGTATTAAAAGCAGCGCCCGTGAGCGGGAGATCAGGGTCCAGGGCTGGCCGCTACGGTCGGCGCTGGCACGGCGGACTTCAACTCGTCGAGCGACGTTAGCAATCTTTGCCAGCGGGCATGGTCTTTCTTGGTCTCGATCGGGACTGAGAGGTCAGAATAAAACTGCAGGATGTTGTCGCGCAGGTCGGGCGACGTCCGATCAAATTTTCGCCCTGACAACTGGCCTAGCAACTGCGCGTAGGTGTCGTCGGTGAGCGAGTATTCCGCCGCCTTGGTCACCAGTCCACTATCAAGATCACAATCGGGAAGCACCAGCGCGTCGCTGCGCACTTGTTCGAGAAAGGCTCGGTATTGATCGACGGTGGTGTTGATGCTCTTGAAGTACAAGTCTTCAGTTTGGGGAGTCGGGTTATTGAAAGCCAGCCCCTTGAAGGGACCAATTTTCGGCATGTAGCGCAAGAGCGTCGACAGAATCCGAGTCCCTATCCCCGGCTTCACGTAATCCTTTCCCCACTGCCTCTCGTAATCTTAGCGCGAGAGACGATAAAGAAATTTCTTTTTCGCGAAGTTCGGGGTTTCGCGCATTAAGTACTTCTTGTGGGTTTTCAGCGCGACCTGCGTCATCTGCGGAATCAGCCGGCTGACTGCGAAACGATACGAACCCACCGCCAGATCTTCGTGGGTGAGCACATCTTTCAGTTCCATTCCGTACACCACGGGGAAGACCCGCTCCAGCAGGGGCTTGGACACTTGGAATCCGATGAAGTCGTGGTACTGCTGTGATGCGTAGCGATTCTTTGCGACCTGCACCGTGTCGAACCCGAACTCGGTTTTCAGGTGCGCAGTCTTGTCCTGCGCATAGCGGACGGACTTGCCATACTTTGCTCGCAGCTTCGGATACTCGATTGAGACCGACTGGTTGACCGCCGGGTGACCGGCAATATCGGACGCATAGTGCGAGAGGGCGCCCAGGGCAAATGCATATTCGTTGACATCCTGGCTTTCGAGCAACAGCTCACGGACGAAATCTCCGCTGCGCACGTAATGCACTAAGTTGCTGAATTCCTTATTTCCGAAGGGATAGTAGCCCAGATCCTGGATGACCGCGCCTCCATAGGCATAGGCATGGGCCTCCTTGAGTTGGTCGTCCGAGAGTCCTGGAAATCGCTTGAGCAGCAGGGGCTGAATCTCGGCTGTCCACAGCAGGTCTACGATTTCCTCGTGGGTCAGAACTGAGTAGGCGGACAAAGCGCCGCTGCACATCAGCACGAAGAGCAGAACCGTTACTCCACGAATCGCAAGCGCGCGCCGACTCCTGGCCGCGGCGCCAGATAAAACTGACGAATGGTGCATGGTTCAGATTCGCCCAAGAACCAGTAGTATGACAACGATGAAAAGGATGAGCCCAACCCCTCCGGTCGGCGCGTAACCCCATTCCCGGCTGTGCGACCAGCGTGGCAGCGCCCCAATTAGCGCTAAGACCAAAATCACAATCAATATAGTTCCAAGCATATCTTTAGCTCCTTTTCTATTCGTTAGGGGTGCAGCCTTTCCCGAGGCCGCACCCACCACCGAATTCCGTGCCTACAGCGTTACGCTGAGTGCAATGTTCACGCCCGGATAGCTGGCGTTGCACAGGTAATACACGCCGTCGATTTCAACCACAAAAACGTTTTGCGTGTAGAGCCAGTTGCTTGGCCACGGGTCAACGAATCCGAACGAGTAGCCACCGTATCGGAAGTGGTGATTACTGTAATCGCCCTGGCTGACTCGAAACGTGTGTTCCCGTCCGAAGTTGGCCTGGAAACGGTCGGCGGGAATCCGGCCGCCACCGTTACCACCAGAGCGCTGCGCCTGCTTTCCAGACTGCTGCGCGTTTTTTTGTTCCTGTTGCTGCGCGTTTTTTCCGTCTTGCTTCACTGGTTTCTCTGATTGCGCTTTCTTTTCAGCAGGTTTGTCCTTCTGTTCTTGCTGCTGGTCGTGCTGTTCCTGCTGAGCGAAGGCCGGTGCCGTCGCTCCTAGGGTCAAAGACAGGACTGCCGTACTGATAATTCCTGCCAGTTTCATTAGGGTGTTGCCTCCATTTATCAGACGCTGCTTACCCTTGCTCTATTGCAAGCTTCCGGTGGTGGCGTTAACCGGGTTGCCGATGGCGTCACCGGACACGAGAAGTTCCACTCTGCGGTTCTGCTGGCGTCCGGCAGAGTTGTCGTTCGAGGCTACCGGCAAAGTGTTGCCGAAACCTCTCGACGAAACCGAATTGGTCGCGACTCCTTGTTGCACCAGGTAGTCGCGCACAGATCCGGCACGATTCTCAGACAAAGTCTGATTCATCGCGTCGCCGCCCACATTATCGGTGTAGCCGCCGACTTCAATGTTGAGCCCAGGATAGGCGAGCAGAATGCCGGCGACTTTCGCCAGCTTCTCGCGCGCTCCCGGTTTCAACGAGTATTTCCCGGTGTCAAATAACACGTCCGACATGCTCACAATCAGACCGCGCGCGCTGTCGCGAGTCTGAAGAATGGAATTCAGTTGTTCAGACAACCTTGCGCGCATGGCTGCCTTGTCGCTATTCGCCTGTTGCGCGTTCAGATTCGCCTGCTGGGCTGCCAAGCGGGATTGTTCCGCATCGGCCTGGGCGGCGGAGAGTGCAGTTGCCGAGGCCGCCTGGTTATCGGCCGCATCGGATCGAGCCCTCACGGTCGCGGCTTGCGCATCTGCAGCATCAGCCTGGGCTGCCGAGAGTGCCGTTGCCGAGGCTGCCTGGTTATCGGCCGCGTTGGACCTGACCCTCGCGGTGGCGGCTTGTGCATCCGCAGCGTCGGCCTGGGCCCTTGCCGTATCCGATTCCGCCTGAGTCGTGGCTGCTCGAGCTTTAGCCTCTTCGGACTGGGCATGCTCTTTCTGGCGCGTCGCTTCATTCGCCCGCGCTTGCGACATCGCCTGAGCATCCGCTGAATCCTGACGCTCGTTCGCCAGGCGCAGTTCGTCCATCTTCTTCACTGCGATTTCACGCGCATCCTCGGCAGTCTGCACGGCTTCGCGAGAGACTGCGATCAGCGGCTTTTTGGGCACGTTTTTGTCGGTGGCATAGGCATCCGCATTGTCCATCAACTGGACGGCACGCTGATAGCTGTCGCTGGCATATTGCTCGGCGCCCTCGGATTGAGCGATGCGCAGTGCATTCCGCGCCTCGTAGAACTCCAATGGCAACCTGGCATTGAGGACCACCGGGTCGAATTTGTAGCCGGTGGGAATGTAGCCGCCCCGCTCCATCAGTTCGTACTTCGCATTTACCGTCTCGCTCGTTCCCTTCGTATCCTCGCGAACCACATTCTCCAGGACAACCACATTGCTGGGTTGCCGCACCGCATAGTAGGGTTCGGCGGTAACGATCAGCGCGAAAGCCTGAAGGTCGGTAGTTACCTGAACCTTGCTGCGATGGTTCCCGCCCAACAGCACTTCGCCCAGGTTTACGGCACGGCCTTCGGGCGAAATCGCCCATAAGACGTATGTCAGGTACTCATTGCCGAAAATCGTCGGTTTCTGCAGGTTGCCGAATTCGGCGACGATCTCGATGGATCCACGCTTGCTGTTTACCTTGGCCTCGCCGTCGGCTGAGGGCATCAGGCTGGTGCCGGCAAAGTCGAGCTTCGAACTTCCACTGCGGTGCTGGTAGTTGACCGCCTGCACGCTACGGCTGACTACGGTCACCCGGAAAGTCGGCCTCGAACTCATGGGTTCGACGGAATAGTTTGGGGAATTGGTTTGGGCAAACGCGCTCAAACTGAGCGTGATTCCGACTGCTAGAAAAAGTTGAGTCTTCAAAATATCTCCTTGTGGCAAATTTCTGCCAGGTTGCCGGTATGAATCGAGCGTTGCTGCGTTCAGCCGAAATGACCGTTCCGCTTACGGGATCATTAGGGTGCCAACGTGGATCCCGGATAGCGAGTGAAACAGGCCAAAAACATTCAACAGCCACAAGACCACGGCAATCACGACAACACCGTTCAAAATGGCCTTGATCGAGGACTGCATGGGAATGAAGCGATTTACCAGCCACAGGAGAACGCCTACCACGATGAGAACTTCCAGGAGTTGAATTAACGGCATGATCTTTTACCTTCCTTGTCTCGCGGGCTGACTTCTCTCATCCGCCCGGAGGAGTTGCCCTGATTTCAATGTTCGCGGTGCTTTGGGTCGAATCGTGTCCGCCGCCAGGTTTGGCAGCCTTCACACGGATGAAGAATGCCGATAGCTGCGTGTTGCCGCTGGGGATGCAACTTGGCCGGGGAAGCGACCGGCAGCGACCTTGAAATCGGAACGGCGAATCAGCAGCGCGGTTCCGTCTACACACTCAGGAGATTTAACAATGACAGGTATGAGATTCTGCGTCTGAGCAAGATAGCTCACAAGCGAAAAGCCAAGCTCGCGGCGAGTTGCGGCCGGATCAAAGCGGCGGAACTTCTCGGGAACGGGACAGGGTTCATCCTGGTGCGGGTCTTACCGGTAACACCGGACTCTCCGAGCCCCTGAGCGCTGGGCAATTCGAATTCCCGCCCACAGTCGAAGCACACCCGGTAGGTGCGGTGCTTGATGTACAACACTCTGCTCAGATGCCGGTGCCGGCAACCGAAGATAAATTGCAGAAACCCCGGCAGCTTCATAAATCCTGCGCGCGCTGCCGACGTTCGCAACTGCCATGGGCATCCAGCCAATCCAGCAGAGATCGCACGCTGGCACGGGCCAGGGCAATGGCGCAATCCGCGGCTCCGTAATAGACGTTGATGGTGTCGCCATCCGGGTCCATCGTGTATCCGCAGGGGAACACGACGTCGTCAACATCGCCGTGGCGTTCGTACTCCGCCTCCGGCCCGAAGATCCCCGAGGCTCCCCGCAGCTGGCATTTTTCCGGCTTCTCAAGA
>VFSW01007808.1_pt1 | contig 15473 bp, 18 predicted proteins | sample 5358111 | NCBI WGS metagenome assembly VFSW01 (sample SAMN11554181, study PRJNA540505) | mine drainage metagenome | isolation source: sediment from site ElyBrook_90M | place: USA: Ely Copper Mine, Vershire, VT | collected 2017
TTCGCTCGCCGTACCCCGACCTGCTGCTCGAAATGGCGGTGGTGCGGATGGCGTAGCTGGCGGAGGTGATCGACGCCGCCGAATTGCTCAGTGCGATCGGCTCGGACAAGGCTGCGGCGCCGCCGACCTCCGGGACTCCACCCGCGCCGTCCGGCGGCGGCTTAAGCAGCCGGGGCGCGGCGAAGGAACAACCCAGCGGTGCGCGGCGGCTGCGGGTCGAGGGCGAAGTCAAGGCCGATGCGCCGCTTCGCCATGAGTTTCAAGATGACCGCACGCGCGAACTTCCCGAGCTGCGCGATTTCATCCGGGGCCGGCGCGCCGCGCTGGCCGGTTTCATGGAGCAGGGCGCGGGACTTGCGCTCGACGGCGACCTGCTGACGGTCACGGCGCGAAACGAAATTTACGTCCGCTATCTCAACGACAACAAGATGGTGATTGCGGAGCTTGCCAGCGAGCATCTTGGCCGCGCGATTCGAGTCGAGCTTTCGACCAACGGGGCGGCCAAGCTTGGCTCTGCCGGCCGCGCCGCGAGCCCGCTCGGCGGCAACGGCCGGACGCGAGAATTGCCGTCTGCGCCGGCGGCAGATACAAATAATCCGGCTGCCGCGAAGAGCGCGCAAAAAGAGGCGGCGCCATCGAAGCCTGTTGAATCAACCGGAGAAATCGCGCCGACGCCGCCGGCGATGAATGCCGCGCTGCGCGCAGCGACACCCGAGGAACGGCAAGCGGTGCTTGCGGATCCCGCGGTGCGAAGAGTGTTCGATACGCTGGACGCGCGGCTGGTGGAACTCAGAATACCGAATCTCACGCCGGCTTCGGCCAAGGAAGGCGCGGCCCGGAATCAAAGTAGTACGCCGCAAAGGGGAGCTCGCGGCAAGGAGCAATCAGAATGGCAGAAATAGATTTGTCGGCATTGATGCAGCAGGCGCAAGAGCTGCAATTGCGAATGAAGGAGATGCAGGAAACGGCGTCAGCCAGAACCGTTGAGGCTCAATCGGGCGGCGGGATGGGGCGCGTGGGCGTGGACGGCTCGCTGCGCCTGCGCAAAATAGAAATCGACGCCGCGATCGTCGCGGCCAACGACAAGTCGATGCTCGAAGACCTGATCCTGGTCGCCGTCAACGACGGGATGGCTCGCGCGCAGAGGATGCTCGCCGACGAGATGGGCAAGCTCGGGCCGTTCCAGGGTCTGCAGATCCCCGGCTTCGGCGCCGAATGACGGAGCGCGCGATGCCGGAAAACCTCAAGCATCAGGACGGGCTGCCTCCTGCGATGACGCGGCTTGTCAAAGAACTGTCGCGGCTGCCCGGGATCGGCGAGAAGACAGCGTCGCGGCTGGTGTTCAATCTGCTCAATCGGCCGCGCGACCAGGTGATCGCGCTGGCCGAAGCGCTGCTCGAAATGAAAGAACGCGTCGGTCTGTGCTCGGGTTGCTTCGGGCTGTCGGATCATCCACGCTGTCAGATTTGTGACGACGAGCGGCGGGAACGGGAGGTGATTTGCGTAGTGGAAGGACCGGCGGACTTAATGGCTATCGAGCGGGCCCGCAGTTTTGGAGGCGTGTACCACGTGCTCAATGGCGCGCTCGCGCCGTTGGACGGCGTCGGCCCCGACGACATCAAGATGAAAGAACTGATTGCCCGCGTAAGTCCGCCCGCGGTCGTTCGCGAGGTGATAATCGCGACCAATGCGACCGTCGAGGGCGAGGCGACCGCGCTTTACATCGCGCGCGCACTGAAACCGCTCGGCGTGAAGACGACGCGGCTGGCGCGTGGACTGCCGGCCGGCGGCGACCTCGAATACAGCGATTCTGCGACTCTGACCAGTGCGCTTAGCGGCCGCCGCGAACTCTAGCCCACGTGCAAACAGTCTTCGGCCGTTCATTCAGGTCAGGAACCGCGGCGCGGGCACGATGGCAATCGTGGCTCGGCGCGGGCGCGGCGATATCGGCGATAGCACTGTCGGCGTGCGGTCCGTCGAAGCCGTTGACGCCGGCCGAGAGGGGGCGAATCGCGTACGTGACCACCTGCATGGTTTGCCATAACCGCGATCCCAACCTGGCCGGCAGCAAGGGACCGCCGATCGCGGGTTCGTCGCGCGAGTTGGTTGCCGATCGCATTCTGTATCTCAAGTATCCGCCCGGGTACAAACCCAAGCGCACGACGCATAACATGCGTGCGCAGCCTCAGCTTGCCAATAAGATCGACGACTTGGTGGCTTTTCTGGCCGAGGCGGCGAAAAAAAATGAAACAGTCGCGGTGAGCGGCCCGAAGACTACCGTCCCCATTGCGCCCCATCGGGCGCAAAAAGTAAATTAGATACCGGAATCTTGGGTTCAACTTTTACCCGCAGCCGGGCGGCGGCGCATCGCATTTCGCGTCGGCGCCCGAAAGGACGGTGTTTCACCATGGCTTTTGAACTTCCAAACCTTCCCTACAGTATGGACGCGCTGAAACCCCATATCTCCGCCGAGACGCTCGAATATCATCACGGCAAGCATCACCAGGCCTACGTCACCAAGCTCAACGAACTGATCGTCGGCAGCAAATTCGCGAGCGCTTCGCTCGAGGAGATTGTGAAGACGGCGGAACCGGGGCCGCTCCTCAACAGCGCGGGGCAGCATTGGAATCATTCCTTTTACTGGAAATCCATGAGTCCGAAGGGCGGCGGCGAAGCGAAGGGACCAGTCGCCGACGCGATCAAGAAAGGCTTCGGCAATTTTGATGCGTTCAAGAAAAAATTCAGCGAGCTTGCCGCCGGTCACTTCGGCAGCGGATGGGCGTGGCTGGTGCGCGCGAAGGACGGCTCGTTGCAAGTCGTCGCGACCCATGACGCGGGATGCCCCATACGCGAGGGCCAGACGCCGCTAATCACCTGCGACGTTTGGGAGCATGCGTACTACATTGACTATCGCAACGCGCGCCCCAAGTACGTCGAGGCGTGGTGGCAACTGGCCAACTGGGATTTCGCCAACGCGAATTTGAAGTAGGTAACTCGACAAATTCGATTCCTCACAAACGCCGGGAGATCCCCGGCGTTTCTTTTTTTTTGCTCCGCGCTTTGCGCTATCGCGGCGCCACACTAGAATCACGCGCCATGGAATCAACCAAGGCATCGCTCGAGAAGATCGCCCCCGGTATCCACGCCTGGATGCAGCCGACCACGGGATGGAGCCGCAACAATGCGGGCCTGGTGGCAGGCGATGAATCCGCGCTGATCGTCGATACGCTGTTCGATCTGCCGCTCACTCGCACCATGCTCGAGGCGATGCGCGCGGCGTGCCCGATCCCGGTGCGCTTTCTTGTCAACACTCATTCGAACGCCGATCACGTGCACGGCAATCAGCTGGTGGAAGGCGCCGAGATAATTGCGCATCGCAATTGCAGGGAGGAAATGCGCCGCGCGGGCGATCCGGCCGGCTTCGAGCGCATGGTGCGCGACGGAATTCCGGGACGCGACCTGGAGTACGTGCGCGAGGCGTTCGGGATGTTCGATTTTCGCGGCATCAGGAGCTGCCTCCCGACCGTGACGTTCGACGAACGGATGACGGTGCATCTCGGCGATCGCGCGGTCGAGTTGATGCATTTCGGTCCCGCGCACACGATGGGCGACATCGCCGCATACGTGCCCGACGCGCGCGTGCTGTTCGCCGGCGACCTGCTCTTCTACACCGACACGCCGGTCGTGTGGCAGGGCTCGCTTAGGGGATGGATGGGCGCGCTCGACAAATTGGCGGCGATCGATCCGGCGGTGGTAGTGCCGGGGCATGGACCGCTGTGCGGCAAGGAAGGACTGCTCGAGCTGCGCGAATATTTCACGCTCGTGCGCGAGCAATCGGCGCGTCATTTCGAGGCCGGCCTCGACGCTGACCAAGCGGCGCGAAGAACCGACCTCGGCCGCTTCATGAAATGGACGCTGCCGGAGCGATTGGTCGCGATCGTCGATAAGTGCTACCGCGATCTGAACGGACAGCCCGACGACGCGCCGGTCGATGCGCTCGGGATGCTGGCGCGGATGGGCCAGCTTCGAAATTACTGGCGCGAACGCGGGGTGAAGCGCGACACAGATCCTTGAAAATCGAGCCGCGATAGTCGCCGGCGGGGACCGGAGAGCCGGGCCGCGCGGTGGTCGAGCATTTCCTGATCGCGGGCGCGATCACTCCGCTGTACGGACGCGCGCGTGAGAGAGCGCGCGCTGGATTCAATTCTGCGCGGCCGCGGCGTGTGAATACGCCACATGGAGCCGCGATCTATGCGGCATCGCCAGCCGATCCGCAATCACGCGGTACACATCGGCGTTCAATCCCATCCCGACGTGACTGCCGGTCACCTCGACGTTTTCCACCGTCGGCGCGCCGCTCAAATCGACACAGCTTTGCCAGTGCACGACACCGTCGGTGCGCGAGTACACGTGCGTGGCCGGGACCTGCGCGGACGATTCGTCGCTCAACATCAGTCCGCACTGGCACGATTCGCTGAGGCATCCGTCAGCCTTGCCGCGCAGTGCAGCCATCGATCGCGCAACCGCCTGCACGGCAAGGTTGGCTGCGCGGCGCGGTTGCCTGATGGGCGATCCAAGCGTGATCGCCCGCTCGACCATTTCGGGGTGCTCGCGGGCAATCTCCCGCGCGTAAACGCCGCCGAGACTCTGGCCGATCAGAACGATCGGCTGCCCGAATTTCTCATGGACCAAAGCGAGCCGTAAGTTCAACTTCCGCATCGTGTCGCGCGGGCATTCGGAGTTCGACCAGATTCCCGCATAGACTGCGCGATGACCGAGCCATCGGCAAAAATTCGCCAACGGCGCAAGCGTCACGTCGCCAGCCAGGAAACCCGGAATAAGCATGACGACTTTGCTGTTGAGCGGCTTTACGTGTGGCCAAGGATGGGCGAGCGCGCCGAGCCAATAAATTGTGGCCTCGAGCGGAACTCGCAATTCGCCCAAGGCGTCGAGCATCGAGGGGCGGCTGGGTTGTAGGGCGATTCGCGAAGAAGTTGGCGCGCTATTTGGAGTCATACCTCTCCTTTGTGGGGGTGTTCGCGCGGGCAACGTCTTCATCGGCAGGCGCATGCAGGGCGAAACCGCATCCTCGTCATCCCATTCATCCTCTATTCGAACATAACCATTTTTGACCGGCTGCGCAATGATTTCTAATGACCGATTTGATGATTTTGTAGGCACCTGTGCGGTACGGCAGTCAACGGCTTGCGCACTGATGCGGCAGCCGCCCGCGTAAGAGTGAAAATAACTGCCAAAACTCGCCAATGCGCTGTCCTGATTTCCGGCAACGCGGACGCGTCGCCTGGTCAAGCACGAGGGAATATGCCGCTATTTTCACCAAGGACACGGCGCGGCGCGCGTTGGAGAGAGCGCAAACGGTCCCGCTCGATTGGATTTCTTGAATGCTGGCCGGTTTGCTAACCTAGCCGGCTCAAATCCCCGGTTTTTTGAGAGGTACAAATGGAGTTTGGAATTCAGCTTGGCAACATGGAGCCGGCCCAGTATCGGGCCAACGCGCAAGCCGCGGAGGCGCTCGGCTACGACCTGATCGTCTTCCCCGACCATCTCGTTAACGAAGGTCCGGAGCGGCAATACGATCCGAAGTCGCTGGCGTATGACCATATCGTGATGGCCGCGGCCGTGATCGAAGCCACGAAGAAGATTCGCGTCGGCCATCTCGTGCTGTGCAATTTGTTTCGTCATCCTGCAATCACGGCGCAGAGCCTGATGACGCTGGACCGGCTGAGCGGCGGCCGGCTCGTCGCCGGACTCGGCACCGGATGGACCGAGACGGAATTCAAGATGAGCGGGATTGCGTTCCCGCCGATCACCGAGCGGCTGCGGATGCTCGACGAAGCGATGACCTGCATCCTGTCGCTGTGGACCAACGAGCGCACGACTTTCGACGGTGAATTCTACAAGTTCAAAGATGCGATCATGTGGCCCAAGCCGATACAGCAGCCGCATCCGCCGATAATCCTTGGTGGCGGGGGCAAAGGTCTGCTGCGGCTGGCGGCCAAGTACGCGGACTACATCAACATCATTCCGGATGCGGGCAAGCGCGGACACATCTCGATGGAGGTCGTGAAGCGCACCACCGACGACTCGTTGCGCGAGAAGGTGCGCTTCGTCCGCGACGAAGCCAAGCGGCTGGGCCGTAACCCCGACGCCATCCGCGTCAGCAACTTTATTTTCTCGACGATTATTTCGGACTCGCGCGAAGCCACCCGCAAGACCGCCGAGATGATGGCGCCGATGTTTGGCCAGACCGCCGACGGGATACTGGCTTCGCCGATGATGCTGATCGGAACGCCGGAGGAATGCATCGTCGAGCTGAAGCGGCGCGCGAAGGACTGGGGCACGTCGCAGATTATCTTTACCGGCGAGGTCGCGCAGGACGAAAAGCTGATACGCAAGCTGCGGGAGAAGGTCCTCGCGCACGTGTGAGCAAGCGGCGTTCTAGATGCTGTAGTTGATTGCGTGCTTGCGCTTTTCCGACAGCGCTTGCAGCGTCACTCGGCGCAGGATGCCGTTGACGCAGTCGCGGACCTCGCTCCATACGTCGCGCATCGCGCACGACTGATCGCGCGGACACATCGACGAACTTTCCTCGAGGCATTCGACCGGGGTGTAGTCGCCTTCGATTATTTCCACCACCTCCGCCATCGTGATTCGCGCCGGTGCCTTGGCCAGCATGTATCCGCCGCTGGGCCCTTTCTGGCTGGCGACCAGACCGCCGCGCTTGAGCTCGATCAGGAGCCGGCGCAGGTAGTTTTCGGGGATGTTCTGGGCCTCTGCTATTTCCTCGACTCGAACTGGCAAAGTCGTAGGATAACGCTCCGCCAGTAGCAGAAGCGCCTTCAAGGAATAGTCAACGCCGACGCCGAACTTCATTTTTTCCGCCACTCTCTGCGCTCTATTGTTAGCATAACAGGTCAATCTGTGGAATAGGCAACTGGCTTAGTCATCTACTTAATTGACTAAGTCAGTAACCTAAGTTATCTTTTGCCTCCGCAGGAGATTCGAGCAGTGCCGAAGAGAGAACCGCCGGCTTGGGAAATGGTCTTGAAGCGCAATTCAGTCGAGCGCCTCAAGCACGAGCTGTTTCCGACCGAGCTGGCGGGTCAATGGGACCGGCTGGCGCAGACCTCGTACGAAAAACTTCCCGAGGAAGATATCGTGCGGCTCCAGTGGTTCGGCATGTACCATGACAAGCCGAAGATCGGAACGTTCATGATGCGGGTGAAAATCCCCAGCGGCATCCTGAGCGCCGAGGGGCTGCGGGCAATCGGTGAAATCTCCGAGACCTACGGGCGCGATCAGGGCGAGCTGACCACGCGCCAGAATTTCCAGCTTCATTACATCACGCTCGACAAGTTCCCCGAGATTCTGGAGAAGCTCAAGCGCGCCGGGCTGACGACGATGGGCGGATGCGGCGACGTGGTGCGCAACATCACGGGATGCCCGGTCGCAGGCGTGGATCGGGACGAAGTTTTCGACGTGACGCCGCTGGTCGCCGAGACCGCGGGATTTTTCTATGGCAATCGCGAGTACTCGGACCTGCCGCGCAAGCACAAGATATCCATCGCCGCATGCCGGCATCAGTGCAACGCTCCCGAGATCAACTGCGTCGCGCTGATCGGGATGGTGAAGGGCGGGCGCGAGGGTTTTGCGGTGCGCGTCGGCGGCGGTCAGTCGTCCACGCCGCGCCTGTCGCGGCATCTGGGCGTGTTCATCACCCGCGAGCAGGCGATGCCGGTGATGCGCGCGATCATCGACGTGTGGAAGGGGACCACCGAGTACCGAATCTCGCGGGTCAAGGCGCGGCTCAAGTTCATGATCGACGATTACGGGCCCGAGGAATTTCGCCGGCTGGTCGAAGCGCGGCTCGGCTTCGCGCTCGAGGATCTCGCCGCCGTGCCGATCGCCGAGACCGAGAGCGATCACATGGGCGTCCGCGAGCAGAAACAGCCCGGACTCAACTACGTTGGCTTTCCGGTTTACCTGGGCCTGATGAGCGGGCGGCAGATGCGCGAGATTGCGGCGCTCACCGCCTCGTTCGGCGGCGACATCCGTCTCACGCGCCGCCAGAATTTCATCATCACCGGGATTCCGGCCGCGCAGCTCGACGACGTGATCGCGCAGGTTGGCGCGATCGGTTTCCCGCTCAATGCCAACGGCCTCTACGCGTCGTCGATCGGATGCATCGGCGATCCGCATTGCAACTACGCCGTCACCCCGACCAAGACCAAGCTCGCGACAATCATCGAGCGGCTGGTGAATCAGTTCGGCGCGCAGGTCGGCGGTCTCAAGCTGAATCTCGACGGATGCCCGCATGCATGCGCGCAGCACTGGACCGGCGATATCGGGTTGCAGGGCACCACCGGCCGCGGACCCGCGGGCGAGCCGCTCGAGGCTTTCGACATCATATTGCGCGGCGGGCTGGGCAAGGACGCGGCGATCGGCAAGCCGATTATACGCCGCGTGCCGTCCGCGATGGTCGAAGATTACGTGTCGCGGCTGTTCGGGACTTACCTCGAACGGCGCAACGCCGGCGAGAGCTTCACGCATTTTTGCGTGCGCACCCCCGACGCCGACCTGATTTCAATCGCAAGTGGCGACGCAACCGGCGCCGATGTCGCCGCCGCCTGAACCGGGTAATCGCCCCAAGGACTCTGTCATGGCCGCAGTAGCGCGAGTGCAAATCGAACAACCCGAACTGAGCTTCATCATGGACGAACTCGAGGCGGGTGAAGCCGCCGTCGAGCTCGACGACAAGGAGCCACAAGAAGTCCTGGCCTGGGCTATCGATCGGTTCGGCCAAGAGCTGGCGATTTGCTGCAGCTTCCAGGCCGACGGCTGCGCGCTGATCGACATGGCGCACAAGATCGACCCCAATATCCGCGTGTTTACGATCGACACGGGCCGGACGCCGCAGGAGACCTACGACCTGATCGACAAGTATCGCCAGCGCTACGGAATCAAGGTTGAAGTTTTCATGCCCGACACCTCAGTCGTGCAGCAGATGGTTACCAGGCACGGCAACAATCTTTTCTACAACGATGTCAATCTGCGCCTGCTATGCTGCCAGGTGCGCAAGGTGCTGCCGCTGCGCCGCGCGCTCATGAATTATGGCGCGTGGGTGACCGGACTGCGCCGCGATCAGTGGGCGACGCGCTCGAACATCCGCAAAGTTGAAATCGATCACGACCACGGCGGCATCGTGAAGCTCGCGCCTTTGGCCGACTGGACCGAAGGCGAGGTCTGGGATTACATCCGCGCCAACAACGTGCCGTACAACGCGCTCTACGACAAGGGCTACAAATCGATCGGGTGCGCGCCATGCACGCGCGCGGTCGGCGAGGGCCAGGACGCCCGCGCGGGCAGGTGGTGGTGGGAGACTGGCGCGCCGAAGGAATGCGGGATGCATTGCGCGATCGAGACGGGCGGCTTCGAGCACGAGCTGGCGGCGTTGCTCGGTCACGACGATGGCGGACACAAATCGTAAACGGTGATGGCGAGCGGCGACCAGCCCAAAGCAGGCGAATCGATAACACTCGATAGTCTCCAGCGCGACATCCTTATTCCGCAAATTGAGGCGTTCCTCGACGCGACAATCGATCCGCAGGCGCGCGAGGTCTATCTCGCGCTCAAGTCGGCGATCGAGTCGCTCGAAATTCCGACAGACCTACAACTAAGACTAGGCGCAATCGTCGAGGTCGCGCTGACCAGCGGCCGCGTCAGGCGGCTGTTCGGTCCCGGCGCGGAGCTATCGCTCAACGCACTGTTCATGAAGACGCCGCGCGGCCTCGAAGTGGCTCAGTCGCTAGCCGAACTCAACAAAGCGCTGGCAACGCTGAAGGGCCAAACGGTCGAGCAGATTACGTCCACGCAGCGGAGCCCTGGCGCCTACGCGCTCACGCTCAAGACCAGCGGATGCCAGCTGGTGATTCGCTTCGAGCAAGCCGGCGTCCGCGTCGAAAGCCTGGAAGTGGATCTCGGCCGCTAGCTGTCAGCGCGCTAGGGGCGCGGCTTTACTCCTCATCCCAGCTTACCGGGACCTCACGAATCTCGTGATCGTTCCACGCGGTAACGACGGCAGAGGTTGCCTTGCCTTTGCTGGTCCATACGGTCCTCATCGAGGTCACATGAAAACTATATCCGTTGCCGACCTGGCTGGCTGCGATTTGTTCTGCGCGCCTCGCGCGCTCCGACCTGAAACTTAAGCCACCTATCGATGTGATGATAACGACTAGTGCGGCACCAACGAGAATTGGGCCGCGCAACGAGGGAATCTTCTGTCCCGAACGTGCGATTGCGTCCAACACGGCCTCACGGCGGAGTTGCCGCACGACCCAAAATAACAAGCCAAGTGCAGCGGCCGCGAATGCCAGGGACGCCAAGAATCGCAACGGGTAAACGCGAAGCTCGGCGAGCGCGAGGCCGGGCGGAAAGAACACCGCCCATACGAAAGCCAGCCCGATGAAACCTGACAGAAGCAACGCCGCAGCTTGAGATATTACCGCTGCACCCCGCCGACTTCCTCGAAGAAGAAAGACGCCAGCGACAACTGAAAAAATGTTAAAGCTCGACTTGTAGCCGATGCGGTGAACTATGCAGTAAATCATCAAGCCGACGTCGATGACGCCGACGACAATCAGCACGACCCCAACTCGCCTCAAGATCGGTAAATATGGCAAGTCGTCGTTCATCTGTTTAGCGCCCTCCATTTCATAGTGCCCCCTCTTTGTCGTTAACTCAGAGGTAACGTATTGATATTTCTCGCCGCTGGCGAGAGGTGAGGCAAGTTCACCGGGTCTCGGCTACTGCATGGATCTCGCCCGCCAGTAGCCCGGCCGCCGGCGTCCGTGAGCGACCGCCAGAATCAGTACGCGCTGACGCTGTGCAATATAAGCGATCGAGAAGGGAAAGCGCTGGAGGACGAAGCGGCGAACCTGCGTCCGCGAGCGCCATCCCGGCCAAACTGGCCACATTCGAGGGTTTTCGGCAATGACCTCGAAGGCGCGCGAAACTTCACGCAGGAAGGCTGCACCGAGACTTGCTTGCTCTGCTTCGTACCAGTCTACCGCGTCGTCCAGGTCGCGGATCGCCCCTGCGTGGAGCTCGATTCTCAAGCCCTAACGCGCCCGCAATCGAAGTTCGATTCTTCGGCGCACTTCCGTCCAGTCTTGCAGCTTTGCGGTTCCGCTGACCACCTCGCGCGCGCGCCGGTCAAGCTCTTGCAGCCATGCCGCGGCCGCATCGGGGTCTTCGGACTCATCGAGGCTTTGAACCAGTTAAGTCGCTAGCCGCGGGCGTTCGTGAGCCGGTAGTTTCAAAAGCTCGGGAAGAATTTCGCGACGCTCAGCCATCGGGAAAGATGGTAGCGCAGTCTCTGCCGTGGCGCGATATCTCGGCGCGCGTCGATATCGATGCTGATGCCGATCTTCAGCCACAACTCACCCTACGGTTCCAGCCGCTCCATCAGGCGCGGGAATGGCACCGTCTCGCGGATATGATGAATCCCGCATAGCCATCCGGTCATGCGCTCGATGCCCATTCCGAAGCCCGCGTGCGGCACCGAGCCGTAGCGGCGCAGGTCGAGGTACCATTCAAAGGGCGCAAGCGCCAGCCCGTGCGACGTGATCTTGGCGCGCAGCGTTTCGTAGTCATCCTCGCGCTGCCCGCCGCCTATTATCTCGCCGTGGCCCTCCGGCGCGAGCATATCGACGCATAGCGCAACGTCGGGACGCGCGGGATCCTGCTTCATGTAGAACGCCTTGCACGCAGTCGGGTAGCGATGCACCATCACAGGTCGATCGAATTCCTCGGACAGCGCGGTTTCCTCGTCGCCGCCGAAGTCGTCGCCCCAGTTGACCGCGACGCCCTTTTTTTTCAGCCGCTCGATCGCTTCGTCGTAGCTGATGCGCGGATACGGCGTCTGCGCCGAGCGTTCCAGTTTCGTCGTATCGCGCTCGAGCGTCTTGAGCTCGGCGCCACGGCGTTCGAGCACGCGGCCGACGATGTAGGACACGAACTGCTCGGCCAGTTCCATGTCGCCGTCGAGGTCGCAGTACGCGACTTCGGGCTCGACCATCCAGAATTCCGTCAGATGACGCCGGGTTTTGGATTTCTCGGCGCGAAACGCCGGGCCGAAGCAGTACACCTTGCCGAACGCAAGCGCGCCCGCCTCCGCGTAGAGCTGTCCGCTCTGCGTCAGGTACGCCTTGCGCGCGCCGAAGTAGTCGAGCTCGAACAGGTTGGTGGTTCCCTCGCATGAAGTCGGGGTCAGAATCGGCGCGTCGAACAGGACGAAGCCGCGCTCGTGGAAAAAATCGCGGCACGCCGATTCCACTTCGCTGCGGATGCGCAGGATGGCGTGCTGGCGCGAGGAGCGGATCCACAGATGGCGGTTATCGAGCAAAAACGCCACGCCGTGATCCTTGGGCGTGATCGGATAGTCGGTCGCCGGCGACACGATCTCGAATGATTTCAACGTGAGTTCGAATCCGCCCGGCGCGCGCTTGTCCTCGCGCACGATCCCGGTCACTTCAAGCGAGGTTTCCTGGCCCATGTGATCCGCCGCCGCGAAACGGTCCGCGCCGAGATCGGCGAGCGACGCCACGCACTGGCATACCCCGGTGCCGTCGCGCACCTGCAGAAAATGTATCCTGCCGCTCGAGCGCTTGCCCGCAAGCCAGCCCTTGAGCGTGACCCGTTGGCCCGCGTGATGCGACAGTTCTTCGATATAAACTCGCGCCATGGGCCCATTTAAGCATATCGCCGCACAAGTACAGGAGCGCGGACGCGTCGCGCGCTTTGCGTTCATCAGCTAGGCTCGATAGCGGGGAAGGCGGCGGATGAACGGGCTGAACGGACTCAACGGGCTCGACTACGTTGCGATCGCGGTGTTCGCGGTCGGGGCAATCTACGGACTGCAAAGGGGCGCACTCAGGATGGTGACGTCGGTGGTGGCGCTGGCGGCAGCCGTCTATTTCGCGTCGCTCTATTACACCAAGGCCGGGGCGCTCGCCGAGGCGCAGCTCGGATCCTCGCACGCAGTCGGCGCGGTAATCGGCTACCTCGCGATCTTCGCTTTAATCTTCACGGCCGTGGAAATAATCGGCTCGTCGGCGATCCGGCTGATGCAGATCGTTCACCTGAGCCCGCTGGATCGCCTGGCCGGCGCCATCCTCGGCGCGGGAATCGCGGCGGTCTTTGCGGGTCTGGCCGTGATGCTGATGGCAGCCGTGTTGCCGCCCGACGCGGCTATCCTGCGCAACTCACAACTGGTGCCGATGCTGCTGGCCTACAACGAGATGCTGGTGGGATACATCCCCGGCGACGCGCGACTCGCCTACGAGCGCAATCGCGATGACCTGATGAAATACTGGGTCCAGAATGCGATGAAGCACGCGAACTCCGCGCCGTCGCCGGCTGCGTCGCCCTCGCCCTCCACGAATTGATCGGGGAATTTCGCGTTCGCTGTTAGCGCTTATGCGATGGCGCTGTCCACGGCCTGGACCAGTCTGCCCTTGGGCACCGCGCCGATGATTTGTTCCTTGACCTGGCCGCCCTTGATGATCAGCAGATTGGGGATGCCCCTGACGCCGTAGCGTCCCGGCGTCTGCGGATTGTCGTCAACGTTGATCTTCACGATTTTGAGACGCCCGGAGTACTCGCCCGCAAGATCCTCGAGGATCGGCGCAATCGTGCGGCATGGTCCGCACCACGGCGCCCAGAAATCGATCAAAACAGGAGTGGACGATTTCAGGACTTCCTGGTCGAAACTCGCGTCGGTAACGTGAACGATTTTGTCGCTGGACATCGGGACTTATCTCCTGCTGCGTTCGTCGCACTTTGAACATAAGTACGGCCGGGTACCCAGTCAAGGCAGGTGAGGCGCGATCGCTTGGCAGCGGCGAGCGCCAATCATTTTGCGCGCGCCGATTTGCACTTTGCACTTTTCACTTTTCACTTGGAATCCGCGTGCCGATTCCACTACCCTTGAAAAACCATGGCTGGACCAATGATGAACGACGTATTGCCCGACCTGCTCGAGGAGATGGTTTATCTGCTCAAGCAGCAGGGCGCCGATCCGCTGGAATCCAAGCTGCGCGCTCTGAGAATCGAGTCGATCTGCGACTGTGGCGACGAGAATTGTGCGAGCTTCGCGACCGCCGTCGAAGTCAAGGTCGCCAACTATGTCGAACTGCAATCGATGGAAGGTCAGGTCATCATCGATCTGAACGCCGACGACGAGATCTGCTTCATCGAGGTGCTCGGCCGTCCCGACGTGAAGTACCTGCTCGAAGAATTTTACGACGCGCAGAGCTGACCCGGCGCGCGCCGCGCGATTCTAGCCCGCCGCGCGCTTTTGCGGCGCGACGCGAAACCGCTCGACGAATTCGCTCACCTCGGCGGCGACCCGCTCTTTCTCGCTGTCCACGGTAATCACGTGGTAGCTCTCCTCGAGCTCGACCGCGCGTTTCTCGGGACCACCGAGATGTTTCATCACGTAGTCGACATTTTTGCGCATCGGGCACGTGTGATCGCGCCGGGCGTGCATCACCAGCGCGGGGTGCGCGATCCGCGCCAGCATCGGTTTCACCAGCGCGGACAAATCGAGCAGCTGCATCGGCGCCGACAAGGGCATCAGCCGGCAGCTGGGATGGATCGACCGCGCAGCCGCATCGTGGATATCCGACTCACCCGGATTGAGCAGGTAGATCCGGTCCACGAACGAACCGAGTATCCCGCGCACGCCCCGCAGCATGAGGGTCGTTGCGGCCGGCAGAAAAAACCCCGGCGCCAGCATCGCGACTCCCGCGACCGCCTCGCCCTGATCGGCGGCCAGCCGCGCCGCCAGCACCGCTCCCGCCGACAGTCCCACCACCACGTTGGGCTCGCCGTACTGCCGCAGCTCCTCCAGGCCGTTGACCACGCTTTCATACCAGTTGTCGTAGCCTGCCGCCCCCAACTCCTCGGGCGTTGCGGCGTGACCCGCCAGCCGGACGCCTCGCACGCGTACGCCGCGCGCCGCCAGCCGCTCGCCGAGGTAGCGCATCTCGTATGGAGTTCCAGTCAGACCGTGGATCAGCAGCGCGCTCACGCCCGCGCCGGGAAGGAAAAACTCGTGCGTATCGACGCCCGCTGAGTTGCGCGACGCAGGCTCGCCGGAATCTGAAGCATCGGAACTCATTCCTGACAATGCCGCGCGCTCGGCGCGCTCCTTCAGGTTGACGACCCGCTGGATGCGAGCTGGTCGGAGTCGATTTGTATCCTGGCCTGGTCTTTGAGTTGATCGAGGAAGCGCGTCCATGCCTCCGCGCGGCGCTGCTCGGCGTATTCCTGCATGAACGATTTCTGCGCGCTCTTCCATTCGTCGTCGCTCGGCTCGGCGCGCGAGGCGACTTCGAACAGGTACGAATTGCCGCCATTCTCCATCACGCGATCGATCACGCCCGGAATTG
>VFSW01007809.1_pt1 | contig 15472 bp, 16 predicted proteins | sample 5358111 | NCBI WGS metagenome assembly VFSW01 (sample SAMN11554181, study PRJNA540505) | mine drainage metagenome | isolation source: sediment from site ElyBrook_90M | place: USA: Ely Copper Mine, Vershire, VT | collected 2017
GTGCGGGGCGGGCGGCTGTACCGCAACCGGCGCCGGCGGGGGCGGGGCCTTCGTTGTCGTGCAGGCGCAAAGGGCGGCTATCGAAAGCGCGCCGGCGGTGGCACAAAGGCGTTGAAGGATGGACCGGGATGACGCGGCGGACACAGGCATGGGACGCTCCTTTGCACGAAGAGCCTAAGCACTCGCAAGCCCGGCGTAAATCCGGCGCCAACGAGCTGACGCCCGGGCTTTACGTCACCGCCACCCCCATCGGCAATGCGCGGGACGTCACCTTGCGGGCGCTGGACGTTCTGGAAGGGGCGGACCTGATCGCGGCCGAGGATACCCGCGTCACCGCCAAGCTTCTCGCCATCTACGCGATCACCAAACCCGTCATTGCCTATAACGACCATAACGCCCCCCAGGAACGTCCCAAGCTGCTTCGTCGGCTTCGAGACGGCGCGCGTGTCGCTCTGGTCAGCGACGCGGGCACGCCGCTGGTCTCCGATCCCGGGTTCAAGCTGGTGCGCGAGGCGTTGGCGGTGGGGATTGCGGTGCACGCGGTCCCCGGCGCCTCGGCGCCCCTGGCCGCGCTTGCCTTGGCCGGACTGCCGACGGACCGGTTCTTTTTTGCGGGCTTTCCGCCTGCGAAGGCCGGCGAACGGCGCAGCATTCTGGAGGAACTGAAAGGCGTGCGCACCACGCTGATCTTCTTCGAGGCCCCCCAGCGGCTGGCGGACAGCCTGGCCGACATGGCCGCGGTGTTCGGCGCAAGGCCTGCGGTTGTTGCGCGCGAACTGACCAAACTGCACGAAGAAGCCCGTCGCGGCACGCTTGCGGAGCTGGCGGCGGCCTACGCCGCCGAAGATCAGCCCCGAGGCGAGATCACGCTGCTGGTCGGGCCGCCCGGCGAAACCGAAGTCGATTTTTCGCGCGTCGATTCCGCGCTCGACCGGGCGCTGGCCTTCATGCCGGTGCGCGCCGCGGTCGATCTGGTGGCCGAGATGCTGTCCGCGCCGCGCCGCGAGGTCTACGCGCGCGCCCTGGCGAAAAAGAACGATGGGCAAGGACCGTCTTAGAGCCCGCAAGGACGCGGAGAAGCGCGGCCGGCATGGCGAGCGGCTGGCGGTGCTGTTCCTGCGCTGCAAGGGCTACCGCATCCTGGGGAGACGCGTGCGCACCCGTGCCGGCGAGATCGATCTGGTGGCGCGGAGCCCGGCGGGCGTCGTCTGTTTTGTGGAGGTCAAGGCGCGGCCGGACGAAGGGCTGGCCGCCGAAGCGGTGGGCCTGCGCCAGCGCGCGCGCATCGTGCGCGCGGCCGAAGCCTTTCTGGCCGGCAAGCCGGCGGCGAAGGGCGTGCGGTTCGACGTGATCACCGTCGTCCCGGGCCGGCTGCCCCGCCATCTGCGCGACGCCTGGCGGGCCGATTCCCTCTAGAGTCGCGGTTGCGAAGTTCGCTTAGAGCCCGATATCGAGATATAGCGAATTTCGGAATCGGGACACGAGCCGGGCCTTGTGGATTCGCCGGGGAATGGCGATCTATTGACGGCACCGCGCGCCGCCAATGAGGACAGCAGCATGGCATTAACCGTCGCGATCCAGATGGACCCGATCGAACTGGTCAAGATCGGCGCCGATTCGACCTTCGCCCTGGCGCTCGAGGCGCAGGCGCGCGGCCACGCGCTGCTCTACTACAATCCCCGCCAGCTGTTCTTCCGCGACGGCGTGGTGGGGGCGACCGTCCGTCCGCTGCGGGTGCGCGCCGTGGACGGCGATCATTTCAGCCTCGGAGAACCGTCCGTATACGATCTTTCCCGGGCCGATGTGGTGCTGCTGCGCCAGGACCCGCCGTTCGACATGGCCTACATCACCACCACGCATCTGCTGGAACGGTTGCAGCCCAAGACGCTGGTGACCAACGATCCGGCGGAGGTTCGCAACGCGCCCGAGAAGCTGCTGGTCACGATGTTCCGCGATCTGATGCCGCCGACGCTGATCGCTTCCGACCCCGCGCAGATTCGCGCCTTCCGCGAAGAGCACAAGGACATCATCCTGAAGCCGCTGTTCGGCAATGGCGGCGCCGGCGTCTTCCGCCTGCGGCCCGACGACGAGAATCTCGGCGCCTTGCTGGAGATGTTCGCGGCGCAATATCGCGAGCCGATCATGGTGCAGCGCTATCTTCCCGAAGTGCGCAAGGGCGACAAGCGGATCATCCTGATCGACGGCGCGTTTGCCGGGGCCATCAACCGCGTACCCGCCGAGGGCGAGGCGCGCTCCAACATGCATGTCGGCGGCAGGCCCGAACCGACGACTCTGACGGCGCGCGAAGCGGAGATCTGCGCCACGATCGGTCCGGAATTGAAGACGCGCGGGCTGATCTTCGCCGGCATCGACGTGATCGGCGATTATCTCACCGAGATCAACGTCACTTCGCCCACCGGCATCCAGGAAGTAAAGCGCTTCGGCGGACCCGACGGCGCCAGGCTGATCTGGGACGCCATCGAACGGCGCCTGAAGGAACGGCGTTAGGTCGCCAATCCGAAGCGGCTGCGATAGCGCGCGTCGATCTTCGAGACCGGGAAATAGATGAAGACGTCGGTGGTGCCGAACTGCCGGTCGATCACCGCGCCGTCGCCGATCCAGGCGCCGGCCCGCACATAGCCCTTCAGCAGCGGCGGCAGCGCGCGCAGCGCCTCCTTGGGATCGATCGCCTCCTTCGGCATCAGATTCATGTCGACATAGAGCGACGGGATGGCGCGCACATGGATGTCCGGCGGCACCATGTGGAAGTGATGGAGATAGGACAGCGGCAGCGCGAGGGCCTTGGGATCGGTGCCGGAGAAGGAGGCGCAGCCGAACATCACGCCGATGGAGAAGCGCGCCACATAGACCATGACCCCGCGCCACAACAGCTGCATCGTCGCCGGCTTGCTGCGATAGGCCTTGAGCACGCAGGAACGCCCGAGTTCCAAAAGACGCGTATCCGAAGAGGTGCCGGTCAGCATCTGCGAAATGTCGTATTCCGAGGAGGTGTAGAAGCCGCCGGCGCGGGTGGCATCGACATCGCGCATCAACCGGTAGGTGCCAACCACGGCCGGTTGGCCGTCTTCGTCGATCAGCGAGCGATCGACCACCAGCAGGTGGTCGCAGACCTCGTCGAAGCGGTCGAAGTCGCGTCGCGCGTCGCGCATGTCCGGCGACGGCACGGCGGCCATTTCTTCATAGAAAACGCGATAACGCAGGCGCTGCGCGGCCTCGACTTCGGTCTCGGTCTCGGCAAGACGGACTTCCAGCGCGCCCGACACCGCCAGAACGGGCCATTGCTCCAGACGACCTTCGAGAGGTCCAGGCTCGTGAATATTGACCACTGGATGCGCTTCCCTTGAGCGAAGGACTTGTGCCTTCGTGTGCCTGCCTCTGCGCGGGAAGAAATTCTACCCCAGCGCGGCGGACAAGACAAATCGCGACAATCGCAAATATTAACGGAAATTCAGCCCGGCGCGCGCACGAAACGATGTCGTGTCGATAGCCAGAGAAACAGCAGGATGGCGGGAATTCCGATCAAACCGGCGCCGACGAAGAAGATCGCATAGGCGTTCATCAAACCGTAGTCCGTCGCGAGAGTCTGCACCGTGATCCCGGAAAACCCCTTCAGGATTTTGCCGGCCCACGCATAGGTGGAACTGAGAAGCGCATACTGGGTTGCCGTGTAGCCGAGGCTGGTGAGACTCGACATATAGGCGACGAGCGTGATGCCCGCGACCGCGATGCCGAAATTGTCCGCCGCCATCACCAGCGCGAACACCGCGGGGCTGTGTGCGTAAGGCAGCACCGCATAGGTCACGGTGCCGAGAATCTGCGCCGTGCCGCCCACCAGAAGTGCGCGCATGAAACCGAGGCGCAGCGAGAGGAATCCGCCTGCCGCCACGCCGAGGAAAACCGCGACGAGGCCGAAGCTGCCGCGCACCTCGCCCACCATATCCTTCGAGAGACCGATATCGTGATAGAGCGGGTTTGCCATCGGCCCCATCACGAAGTTCGGCAGCTGAAAAAGACTGATGGCGGTCAGCATCAGCAGCGCGACCGCGCCGTGCGCCCTGAAAAAGACGATGAAAGGTCCCGCGATCGCGTCGTAAAGGCCGCGCAACGTCCACAACGGCGCCTCCGCCTCCTTTTGCGCCATCACGCTGTCCGCCTTCACGGGCTCGGCCGCGATGAGACACGCCGCGACTCCCACCGCCATCAGCGCGCCATAGAGAATGTAGGACGCGTTCCAGCCGATGCGCGTCGCGATGAGCAGGATCGCCGCCTCGCTGGCGAGCATCGCGGCGCGATAGCCGAAGGTGTAGGCGGAGGTGAGAAGCCCGAGCTCGTCCGCATCTTTGGCGGTTTCGATGCGCCACGCATCGATCACGATGTCCTGGGTGGAGGAGGCAAACGCCACCACAAGCGCCAGCACGCCCAGCGTTACCAGCCCGTGGCTGACGCCGGCCACCGCCATGGCGATCAAGCCGCCGGCCACGAACAGCTGCGACAGCAGCATCCAGCCCCGCCGCCGCCCCAGCTTCGCCAGCAGCGGCGCGTTGGTGCGGTCGATCACCGGCGCCCAGAGGAATTTCAGCGAATAGGCGATGCCGACCCAGGAGAGGAATCCGATCGCGGCAAGCGAGGTGCCCCTGTCGCGCAGCCAGTAGCCGAAGGTGTTGCCGACCAGCAGGAACGGCAGCCCCGAGGAAAAGCCGAGCGTCAGCATCACCAGCACGCGCGGCTGGAGATAGGCGGCGAACGACGAGGCCCATTTCGCGCCGAGCGCCGGGTTGCTCATGCGGCCGCGTTGTGCAGGGAGGATTCGGGCGGGAAGAAAGCTGCGAACATATCGTCCAGGTGAGTCGGGTCGACGGGTTTGGTGAGAAAACCATCCATACCGGCCTCCCGGCAAGCCCTCCGTCCGGTCTCCAGCGCGTCGGCGGTCAGCGCCACGATCGGCGTGCGGCGGCGGCCGAGCCGTTCTTCGTTGCGGCGGATGGCCATGGCGGCCTCGATGCCGTCCATGCCGGGCATATGGATGTCGGTGAGAAGCAGATCGAAATCGCCGTCCTCCATGGCCTTCACCGCGGCCTCGCCGGTGGTGACCTCGCTCACCTGGTGGCCGCGCCGGCGCAGCAGCTCGCGGGTCAGCAGCGCGTTGATCGCATTATCCTCGGCCAGCAGGATCTTGAGCTTGGCGGTTCTCTCCGGCGCCGGAGGCGCCGGTTCGTCCGACGGTTGTGTTTCCTGGCGGGGCGCGACGGTCTCGGTTTGTGGCCGGGCGCCCAGCCGTTCGATCAGCGATCCCTGGCGGACCGGTTTCACCAGATAGCCGGCAAAACCCATCGAGCGGAATTCCGACAGTTTCGCGCGGGCGGCGGGGCTCACAAGAACGATGGCCGGAATCTGCGGAATGGGATCGGTCGGCGGCACAGGTTCGGCTTCGGTTCCGGCATCGATCAGCATGACGTCGGATTGCCGAATGCCGTCCTCGGTGAGACCGGCGACAGTCCCGCCGGCTACCTGGATCTGGGCGCTCAAGCCGTCGCGCAGCACGCCGTTGCGGGTGATGATCGCGATGCGCATGCCCGACAGCGGCGCTTGTCGTTCGACGGCCGGCGATGCGACGACGGACGGCACCGCGAACCAGAACAGGCTGCCGCCGCCGGCCGCGGCATCGACGCCGATCTTTCCGCTCATGGCGTCCACCAGTCGCCGGCAGATGGCTAGGCCCAATCCCGTGCCTTCGAATTTGCGGGCATGGCTGGAATCGGCCTGGACGAACTCGTCGAAGATTTCCTTGCGCTTCTCCGCCGGCACGCCGACGCCGGTATCGCGCACCTCGAAGCGAAGGTAACTGCGGTCCGGCTCCGTTACGATGGACGCGCCGATGCTCACGCCGCCTCTCTCGGTGAACTTGATGGCATTGCCGACGAGATTGGTCAGCACCTGGCGCAAGCGCATGCTGTCGGCGCGAATGCCCACGGGGACGTCCGGCGCGACGACGGTCACCAGTTCGATTCCTTTGGCGTGGGCGCGCGGCGCCAGGAGTTCGACGACGCCTTCGGTCAGGGCGCGTGCATCGACTTCTTCATCCTCCAGCGTCAGCGTGCCGGACTCGATCTTGGAGAAATCCAGGATGTCGCCGATCAAGGCCAGCAGCGCCTCGCCCGATTGCCTGATGGCCTCGGCATAGGTGCGCTGTTCGGGGCGAAGATCGGTTTCGAGCAGCAGGCGCGCCATGCCGATGACGCCGTTCATCGGCGTGCGGATCTCGTGGCTCATGGTGGCCAGGAAGCCGGACTTCGCACGGTTGGCGGCTTCCGCCTTGTCGCGTGCTTCGGTCAGGGCGTCTTCGAGAGCTTTACGTTCGGTGATGTCGCGTCCGACGCTTTGAACCTCCACCAGGCGGCCGAGGTTGTCGCGCACCGCGTAGTCTTCCCACGCCAGCCAGCGCCAGCCATAGGCCGTGCGCACATGCTGGTCGTAGCGCACACGCGCGCGCCCGGTTTCGAGACCGGCGAAACTGCCGAAGATCGGCGCACGGCTGTCGGGATGAAGGTCCGGCGCGAAAGGTTTGCCCTGGGCCGTCTGCGGATTGAGTCCGAAAAGTTTGAAGAAGGCGTCGTTGCCGTAGGTGAGGCGGCTGTCGGGCGACCGCCGGAAGATGGCGTCGCCCTGGGCGTCGACCAGACCCTTGTAGCGCGCCTCGCTTTGATTGAGCCGCGCATTCATGGCGGCGGCGGCGGCCAGCGACGATTCAAGCCGCGTCACCACCGATTTGATTTGCTCGGCCTGCCGGTCCGCCAATTCGCCGCGCTCGCGGGCGACCACGACATTGCGCAGGATGTAAACCAGACCGACGCCGATGAGGGCGACGAATGTGCCGGGCAGCATCACGCTCAGCCGGCCATGCAGCACGACGTCGCCCAGCGCAACAACGAGCAGGGCCAGCGCAGCCAAGCCGAAGACGATGCGGATCATGCGCGCGGCGGTCACGTCGTCCTCCGTGAGAAGCCCGAAAATACCCGCCCACCCCATTGAAAATCGTTTAAGGCCCGACGGAATGTTTGATGTTGTGCGAGATTTCCGCCGTGCCCTTGGCGCGGCGCGGCCAACGCGGTTCGCGACGGCAGGGGGACCGGCATAGCGCCTGATTTTTCCGCAATAACGCCAATATGTTAGACTGGAATGTCGGCACCTGCCGGGGCGGCTGTCACAAAAGCTTCGCAGAACTGTGATGGACGTTGCACGGAAGCTGGGCGTGATGCCGCTCCTGCGATGGGGTCCGGCTGGCGTCCCGGGGCGGCATGCTCCGCTAAGGGCTTATTTTTGCAAGGGGTTTGTATGCGAAGGACAGTCCTGGTGCCGGCGGACACAACCGCCGGAGCAATCTGGGCTGTGAATCCTTCTTGGAACCGCGTTCGGCCGCGCGTGAATCCGGTCTAAGACAACGCCTTTACGGAACAATGGTCGACATCGCCTTGAGCAACGCCACCGTCCCCGAGAAGCGAGCCGACGCCGTCCGACGCGGCGGGAACCACGACTTTCGCTTCCGTGCGGTGACCTGGCTCGCCTCGGTCGCCGTGATTGCCATCTTCGGCGGCGTGCTCGCATCCCTCGGCATCGGCGCCATGCCGGCGATCAAGGCCTTCGGCTTCCCCTTTCTCTATACCCAGACCTGGAATCCGGTGACCGACAAGTTCGGCGCGCTGGCCTCGATCTACGGCACGCTGGTCACGTCGCTGATCGCCATGGTGATCGCCGTGCCGATCGGCATCGGCATCGCGATCTTCCTGACGGAAATCTGCCCGCGGCCGCTGCGGCGGCCGATCGGCACGGCGATCGAGCTGCTGGCGGGCATCCCGAGCATCATCTACGGCATCTGGGGCCTGTTCGTCTTTGCGCCGTGGTTTCAGAGCGGCCTGCAGCCCTGGCTGATCGACCTGTTCTCCAACGTGCCGGTGTTGCAGGACTATCTCGGCGGAGCACCCTACGGAATCGGCATCTTCACGGCCTCGCTGATCCTGTCGATCATGGTGCTGCCGTTCATTTCGGCGGTGACGCGTGACGTCTTCGAGACCGTTCCGACGACCTTGAAGGAAGCGGCTTACGCCATGGGATGCACGACCTGGGAAGTCGTGTGGCGCGTCACGCTGCCTTTCGCGCGGACCGGCGTCGTCGGCGGCGCGATGCTGGCGCTCGGCCGCGCGCTGGGCGAAACGATGGCCGTCACCTTCGTGATCGGCAACGCCCACCATATCCAGACGTCGCTGTTCGCCCCCGGCACGACGATCTCCGCCACCATCGCCAACGAATTCACCGAGGCCGTCGGCAAGCTTTATCTGTCGTCGCTGATCGAGATGGGCCCCATCCTATTCTTCCTCACCTTCGTGGTGCTGGCGCTCGCCCAGCTGATGCTCGGCGCCCTCGACCGGCGGGCCGGGGGCTTGTCGTCATGACGAAGAAGAACCTGCGGCTCTACCGCCGGCGCCGGCGCCGCAACGCTTTCTTCCTGACGCTGTCGGTGTTCGCCGCGGGCTTCGGGCTGCTTTGGCTCGGCCTTATTCTGTCGTCCCTCTTCTACCGGGGATTCGCGGGCCTCACGCCCGCCACCTTCACCGAGATGACGCCGCCGCCGGGCGTCGACGGCGGTTTGCTGAATGCGATCGTGGGCAGCCTGATCATGAACGGGCTTGCGGTCGTCGCCGGCACGCCCATCGGCCTGCTCGCGGGAACCTATCTCGCCGAATACGGCCGCTACACGCGCTTTGCGTTTTTCGTGCGCTTCGTCAACGACATCCTGCTGAGCGCGCCGTCCATCGTCACCGGCCTCTTCATCTACGAAATCCTCGTCATCAACATGCAGAGCTTCTCCGCCGTCGCCGGGGCCGCCTCGCTGATGGTCATCGTCGTGCCGGTGGTGGTGCGCACCACCGAGAACATGCTGCTGCTGGTGCCGAACGGCCTGCGCGAAGCCGCCGCCGCGCTCGGCGCGCCGCGCAGCGCCGTCATCCGCGTCGTCACCTGGCGGGCGGCGCGCGCGGGCATCGTCACCGGCGTGCTGCTGGCGGTGGCGCGCATTTCCGGCGAGACGGCGCCGCTGCTCTTCACCGCGCTCAACAACCAGTTCTGGAGCACCAATCTGGTCCAGCCGATGGCGAACCTGCCCGTCGTCATCTTCCAGTTCGCGATGAGCCCTTATGAAGGCTGGCACCATCTCGCCTGGGCCGGCGCCTTGCTGATCACCGTCACCGTGCTGGGCTTGAGCGTCGTCGCCCGGATTCTCGAATCGTCAAAACGGAACTGAGTCATGGATGGCCGGGAAAAGGTAAAGATCGACGTCAAGAATCTCTCCTTCTTCTATGGAGCGACGCAGGCGCTGAAGAACATCACCCTGCCCATCCACGACCGCAAGGTGACGGCCTTCATCGGCCCGTCGGGCTGCGGCAAGTCCACTCTGCTGCGCGTCCTCAACCGCATCTACGAGCTCTATCCCAACCAGCGCGCCGACGGCGAAGTGCTGCTCGACGGCGAGGACATCCTGCACTCCAGGCAGGACACCAACCTCCTGCGCGCCCGCGTCGGCATGGTGTTTCAGAAGCCGACGCCGTTCCCCATGACGATCTACGACAACATCGCCTTCGGCATTAAGCTCTACGAACGCGTCTCGCGCTCCGAGCTGGACGGGCGCATCGAACATGCGCTGCAGCGCGCGGCGCTGTGGGGCGAGGTCAAGGACAAGCTGCACGAATCCGGCCTCAGCCTGTCCGGCGGCCAGCAGCAGCGGCTGTGCATCGCCCGCACCGTGGCGACCAAGCCCGAAGTGATCCTGCTCGACGAGCCGGCCTCGGCGCTCGATCCGATCTCGACCGCGAAGATCGAGGAGCTGATCGACGAACTGGTCAAGGATTACACGATCGCCATCGTCACCCACAACATGCAGCAGGCCTCGCGCACCTCCGACTACACGGCCTTCATGTATCTCGGCGAGCTGATCGAGTTCGACAACACCGAGAAGGTGTTCACCGCGCCGACCAACAAGCGCACCGAGCAATACATCACCGGCCGTTTCGGCTGACGCTCAGACGTAATCCTCGGCCACGGTGGCGTCGGCGCGCGGGCCGCGCGACACCAGGTTGAACAGCGCGCTCAGCGCCACGCTCACCAGAAGGTTCAGCGCCAGCGCCGAGATCGCGGCGTAGCAGGGCACCGCCAGGCCGGCGATGTGCAGCACATAGGTGGCCGACTTGAACGACAGTGTCGCGGCCATCCAGGTGCCCGCCGCGGTGCCCGTCAGCCAGCCCAGGATCAGCGCGGCGGGATGGAGCCAGCGCGTGTACAGTCCCAGCATCACCGCCGGCAGGGTCTGGATGATCCAGATGCCGCCCAGCAGCTGCAGCACGATCGCATAGGTCTGCGGGAAGCCGATGATGAAGACGAGCCCGCCCGCCTTGACGATCAGCGAGACGACCTTGGCCATCTGGCTTTCCTGCGCGTCGCTGCAGCCCGGGTTGATGTATTCCTTGTAGACGTTGCGGGTGAACAGATTGGCGCTGGCGATCGACATGATCGCCGCGGGCACCAGCGCGCCGATGGCGATGGCGGCGAAGGCGATGCCCACCATCCAGGACGGGAAGGCGTGCAGCAGCAGCGCCGGCACCGCGAAATTGGGCCCGAACGCCTTGAAGCCCGCGGCATAGGCCGGCATGGACTTCACGCCGGCGGCGAGCGCCATGTAGCCCATCAGCGAGATGAAGCCGAGGGCGACGGCATAGATCGGCATGGCGATGGCGTTGCGCTTGATCACCTCGCGGCCGGACGACGACAGGATTCCGGTCACCGAATGCGGATAAAGGAACAGCGCCAGGGCCGAGCCCAGCGCCAGCGTCGCATAAGCCGACTGCGCGCCCAGGCCGCCCTTGGGCAGCGGCGGCAGGATCAGTTTCGTCGGGTCGACGCCGGCGAAGATGTGGCCGTAGCCGCCGAGTTTCACGGGGATGAAGATAATGACGGCCAGCACCGTGCCGTAGATCAGGACATCCTTGACCACCGCGATCATCGCCGGCGCCCGCAAGCCGCTGGTGTAGGTGTAGGCGGCCAGGATGACGAAGGCGATCAGCAGCGGCAGCTGGATCGTGAAGCCCGCCACGGTCACCGCGAGATGCAGGCCGAGCGCCGCGATCACCACCTCGATGCCGACCAGCTGCAGCGCGATATAGGGCATGGTGGCGACGATGCCTGTGACGGCGACCGTCAGCGCCAGAGTGCGGCTGCCGAAGCGGCCGCGCACGAAATCGGCCGCGGTGACATAGCCGTGGCGGTGCGAGACGGACCACAGCCGCGGAAACACCACGAAGAGCAGCGGCCAGATGGCGACGGAATAGGGCACGGCGAAGAACCCCATGGCGCCGGCGCCGAACAGCAGCGCGGGCAGGGCGACGAAGGTGTAGGCCGTGTAGAGATCGCCGCCGAGCAGGAACCAGCTGATCAGCGTGCCGAAGCGCCGTCCGCCCAATCCCCATTCGTGCAATTGATCGAGATCGCCCTGCCGCCAGCGCGCGGCCACGAAGCCCAGGACGGTGACGAGTCCGAACAGGACGACGAAGACCGTGAGCGCGACGGGATCAAGCGGTCCGCTCACAGCTTGTCTCCGCTGCGGTGCTCCAGCAGATAGACGATCAGCAGCACCAGCACGGTGACGCCGATCCACGCCATCTGAAACCAGTAGAAGAAGGGGATGCCGGCGAGCGCAGGATCGACGCGATTGTAGAACGGCACCCACAATGCGAAGAGCGGCAACAGCAGCAGAAGATGATACAGGCGCGCGCGCCTGCGCGGTTGTCCGGCCATTTCCTTCCCCCTCGGCATTCTTTTATCTGCACGATGATTACGGCATAACGTGCAGGTCGCCAAGCCGCACGGGGGCGTGCCGTGACTCTGTCCTATCTGGTTTTTTCCCTTGCGGGCGTGGCCGCGCTGATCGCCTTCAGCGCGGCGCTGTTCGGCATCGGCACCGCGAAGATCGCCGCGCCGCAAACCGCCGAAGCTTACCTAGCGCAAATTCTCCCGGCCTTTCGCGGCCGCAGCACGTCGCTCAGCACCGATCGCGGCGCGGCGCTGGCGGAAAACGCGGTCGACGGCGCGATTCATCTGGTGCTCGCGCGCGGTGACGCTTTCGTCACGCGCAAGCTGGCGAAGCCGCTGCTGCGTGGCATCGAGCGGCGCGACGACTGCCTGTCGCTGCGTCTTGCCGATGTCACGCTGCCTCATGTGCGCCTGGTATTGGGCGATGCGCAAACCGCCGCGCAATGGGAGCGCAGACTTTCGGGAGCGCTCGCGTGAGACCCGATCCCGTGTCCCTGGCCACGCCCGTCTTCATCGCGCTGATCGTCGCGGAGATGATCTATGCGCGCTTCTCCGGCCGCGCCCGTTTCGAACCGCGCGACACGGCGGCGAGTCTGCTGATGGGCTTCGGCAGCGTCGTCATCGGCGCCCTGTTCGCCTTCATCTTCCTCGACGTGGCGAAGGCGCTGCAGCCCTACAAGGTTGCGAATCTGGCCTGGTCGTGGCCGGCGCTGGCGGCCTGCTTCGTGATCGACGATTTCATCTATTACTGGTGGCACCGCGCCTCGCATCGCGTGCGCTGGCTGTGGGCCGACCACGTCAATCATCATTCCAGCCAGCATTACAATCTGTCGACGGCGCTGCGCCAGCCCTGGGGCGGGCAGTTCACGCCCGGCTTCGTCTTTCGCGCGCCGCTGGTGCTGCTCGGCTTTCCCATTCCGATGATCGCCTTCGTCCACGGCCTGAACTTGGTCTACCAGTTCTGGATCCACACCGAGGCCATCGGCAGGCTGCCGCGCGCCTTCGAGGCGGTGATGAACACGCCCTCCCATCACCGCGTGCATCACGCCACCAATCCCGCCTATCTCGATTCCAACTATGCCGGCGTCTTCATCGTCTGGGACCGGCTGTTCGGCAGTTTCGTCGCCGAGCGCGCCGGCGATCCGCCGCGCTACGGCATCGTGCACAATCTCGCCAGTTTCAACGTGCTCAAGATCGCCTTCCACGAATGGCTTGGCCTGTTCGCCGATCTGTTCCGGGCGAAGAGCCTGCGCGAGGTCTTCGGTTACATCTTCGCGCCGCCCGGCTGGTCCGCCGACGGCAGCCGGGAGACGACGGATTCCCTGAAGGCGCAGTGGGCCGCTCTGCGCGCGCCCGCCGAATGATCCGGCGCTATTTCCCCAGCGGCGTGAAGCCGTAGCGCAGGAAGATCGCGCGCGCCGCCGGACTCGAAAGATATTTCAGGAAGGCGCGGGCCTCGGGCTTGGCGTCTTTCGTCAGCGCGGCGGGATAGACGATCTTCGGATAGGAGCCGTCCGGAAAGGCGGCGACGATGCGCACCTGCGGCTCGATCCTGGCGTCGGTCGCATAGACGATGCCGAGCGGCGCCTCGCCGCGCGCCACATAAGCCAGCGCCACGCGCACGTTTTCCGCCGGCGCCACCTTTTCCGCGACGCTGTCCCATACGCCGAGCTTCGTCAGCGCCGCCTTGGCATAGATTCCCGCCGGCACCGACGCCGGATCGGCCAGCGCCAGCTTTCCTCTTCCCAGCGCTCCGGCCAGAGCGAAGTGCGGCGCGATGACGATTTTGCTTTTCGAATCCGCCGGCGCGATCAGCACCAGCTTGTTTCCGAGAAGGTCGACGCGCGTGCCGCGCGCGATCAGGCCTCGTTTGTCGAGATAGTCCATCCAGTCGGTGTCGGCGGAAATGAAAATATCCGCGCCGCTGGAGTTTTCGATCTGCCGCGCCAGCGCCGACGACGCGGCGAAGGAGAAGGCGACCACATGTCCGGTGTCCTGTTTGTAGGCGGCGCCCGCCTGCTGCAAGGCGTCGGTGAGCGAGGCGGCCGCGAACACGGTGACGCCGGCGGCGCGGGAGGCCGTCGCGAAAAAACCGAAGGCGAACACCAAGGCGGCAAACCGTCTGAACATTCCTGTTTCCTCGCTCTGGGTTCCGCGTTGCCGAGAATATCGATGCCCAAGCGCAAAACCATGACATGGCCGCCGCTCTGCGAAAATCATGTAACATGCTGATATCAAAATATTTTTAGGAACAACGACGCGCGCCATGGCGATCGGCCGCCACCACTAACTCTTTCCATGGAAAGAATACGCTATTATACATTCCACAGAACGGCGGGAAAAATGGCGCAGACGGAAAGAGTCAAAGCGGATGCGGCGCACCGGGCGGCGGTGATCGCCAAGGCCTTTGTTCGCGCGGGCGCCAACCTCGATCTGACCAATCGCGTCTTGGGGGCGGTCATCGGTCTTTCGGAGTCATCGGTGTCGCGCCTGCGCGGCGGCGACGAACGCCTGCTCTCCGCCGGGACAAAGCCTTATGAACTGGCGACGCTTTTTCTCCGTCTGTATCGCTCGCTCGATGCCATCGTCGGCGGCGACGACAAGATTTCCGTGCAATGGCTTCGCAACAAGAATCTCGTGCTGGGCGACGCGCCGATCAACCTGATTCAAACCGCACGCGGACTGATTCGTGTCACCGACTATTTGGACGCCCGCCGGGCTGTCACCTAGCCTCGTACCGCTGAAGGACGATTGCTGGCGCGCCGTCGAGGCGCAGCATTTCAAGTCCACGATGAAACTCGTGGATTCTCCCGGCGAGCAGAAAATTCTGGAAGAAGAAATAGAGCAAACCAAGCCGAACGTCCCGGAGGAATGCCGGCACCTGGATTTTCTGTTGTACACGCCGTTTCGCTACGACGGTCCCTATCCGCGCGGCTCGCGTTTCCGGCGCGAAGGGTTCACCGCCGGAGTCTATTACGCCAGTAGCGCCCCGCGCACCGCGATCGCCGAAATGGCGTTCATCCGGCTTCTCTTTTATGCGGAATCGCCGGGGACGCCGTATCCGGCCAATCCGTCGGAATACACGGTGTTCTCGGTTCCGCTCGCCACATCTTTGTCCGTGGACCTCACCGCGCCGCCGCTCGATCAACACAGCGAGTTGTGGCATCGCCTCGCCGATTACGAGGATTGTCAGCGGCTGGCGGATGTCGCGCGCGCCTGTTCGGCGGAGGTCATCCAGTACGAGTCCGTGCGCGATCCGCACAAGTCCAGGAACTATGCGGTCCTGTCATGCCGTGCCTTCGCAGCATCGAAGCCGCAGCATATGCAGTCTTGGCATATGCAGCTCCACCCCAAGGCCATTTGGGCCCGCTGCGAAGCGCCCAAGTTCGGCATGTCGTTTGACCTGGACCTGTTCATGGCGGATCCGCGCCTGAGGTCTTTAACGCCCTGGCTTTCGGCCTGAGCGCAACGACGCGGCCGCCGTCCGACAGCTACCGAACGTCGCAGGCTCTTGAACGCGACGGCGACGCGCTCCCATATTTAGAGAGACGCGCGATGCGGCGGCGGACACCGATGTGCGGTGGCCCCCTCCCCCCCG
>VFSW01007810.1_pt1 | contig 15472 bp, 7 predicted proteins | sample 5358111 | NCBI WGS metagenome assembly VFSW01 (sample SAMN11554181, study PRJNA540505) | mine drainage metagenome | isolation source: sediment from site ElyBrook_90M | place: USA: Ely Copper Mine, Vershire, VT | collected 2017
TATCCACCGCGGCCCGCCCCGTCTGCACCCGGCACACATCGGAATAATCGCAGATCGGGCACTTGTCCGGGTCGCTGGGCGCCACGGCGAGCGGGCCGCCGCGGATCTCTTCCAGGATCCGGAGGACGCGGGCTTCCGTGCGCGGCAGCCAGTCCGGGGGCGGCGCCGCGCCCTGCATCAGGCCGCTTTCGCTCCAGCCCACATATACGGGGCCGCGTTTCAGCCCCACGTAGAACATACCCGCGGGCTTGAGACCGAAGCAGCGCTCAGCCGCCATCAGGTACACGGGCGCCTGCACCAAGTCATCATTGGTAAGTTTGGCTCGGGTGTTCTGCGAGTTGCTGTATTTGTAATCGATGACGTAGGCGCGGCCGTCGGGAGTTTCATCCAGGCGGTCTATCTTGCCGCCGATGGTCACCACGCCATCGAGGGAAAACTCGAACTTCTCTTCCATGCGCGAACGATAGGCTTCGCGTGGCCAGGCGTCGCCGGCTGCGAAGGCGCGCAGATCGTCGAGCATGGCGTTGCGCAGGCGCTCGGTATGGTAGACGCACGGGATGCGCTTCTCTTCCAGTGCGGCTGCGAAGACGCGTTCGAAAAGCGGCTCGATAGGCTGCGGCTGGGCCCACCACTCCGCCAATACGTCGTGCACGATCGAGCCCTGGGTCATGAAATCCAGCCTTTCGGTGGGACGCGCGGGAGCAGTTTTCAGGCGCAGCATCTTGCCGGCGAAAAACTGGTACGGGCATTGCAGATAAATTTCCAGGCCGGTGGGCGAGACGCGCGCGGTCTTCCGGCTCAACTCGGCCAGGAGCGCCGTGGCGTGCAATTCCGCGGGAGGCCGCGCTGAAAACGGATGGCGCGGACGCGGTCTGACGGGGCGCGCCTGCTCCGGCGCCAGGAGCAGATCTTCCAGGTAAAGCGAGGGCAGATTGCGCTGGCCGCGGGCATCGAATTCCGGGTAGGAGAGGGTCACGCTGATGGTGGCGCGGGTGATGGCGGCTTCGAACAGAGCGCGCTCTTCGCGTTCGAACTCGGCGGCGGTGCGCACGCGGATGCCGCCACTGTTCAAGGCGCAGCGCGCGCTATCCGGAAAGAACGGGTCCTGCTTGTGGAACCGGGGGAATTCCTTTTCCACCATGCCGCAAACGAAAACCACCGGCAGTATCCACTGGCGCGCTTCCGGAGCGCTCAGCACGTGGACCACGTTGCGCCGCTCATCGGGCAGGCGCAGGGGCGTGATCCGCAGGACCGATTCCAGGTGCCGGAAAAAATCGGCAATTTCGATGGCGCGCTGCGGGTCCAGCGCCCCGGCGGTTTCGTCCAGGGCCGCTTCGAAATGCTCCAGCGCGGAGGCCTGACTGCGATGCAGCAGGGCCATCTCGTGAGAGATGCGGTCGGCCGGTTGTCCCACGCGGAACAGATTGCGCAGGGAGCGAAAGCGCGCCGCCCACTCCTTCGGAGTGAGGGCAAAGGAGCGCCACTCCTCCAGTGTTCCCAGGGATTCCAGTTTGTGCAACAGGCGCTCGGCACCGATGGTGTGGGGCTTGCCATCCTCTCCCAGCAGGAGCGCTTTGAGCGCGGCCAGTCCGGAATTGGGAATTTGTTCGCGCACGTCGAAATCAAAGCGATCCATGGCGCTGGATTCGGCGAAGCGCGGAGCCAGGCGCAGCACGGCGAGGGTGGCGGCATGGTCCCAGCCTCCCAACATGGTCTGCACCGCGCCCGTGAGGAAGCGTACGGCTGGGTGCTCTTCCAGGTGCAGATCGAAATAGAAACGTGCCGGAATGCCAAAGCGCTCCAGCGTGGCTTTTAGCAGGGGCACATAGGTTTCGGGAGTGCGCACGATGATCCCCATCTCGCGAAAAGGCCGGCCGGCGGCGGACTGTTCCAGGATGCGGCGGGCGATCTCTTCGGCCTCCCGCTCCAGGCCCGGAGCTTTGGTGACAATCAGCGCGGGCCGTGGACGCGCTCCGGGCTCTTCGGTGCGCTTCAGAACGACTGTGGCGTGCTGCCGCATGGCGCCAATGACGCTCAATTCGGGATCGGGCAATGCATGGAAACCATCCAGCCAGATGTGCGTGATGCCGCCCAGGCCCTCGCGAGCGATCCGTTCAGCGGCGAGTTCCAGGCGTCGCGCGCGGAGGGCCATGCGGCGATCGAGCAGTTCGCGATCCACTTCGCGGTAGACCGCCAGAAACGCGGCGGAGAGCGGAGCCTCAGGCAGGTTCTCCGCCAGGCGCCGGCTGTCGCAACCGGCCGAGGAGAATTCGCCGATGGTGCGGGCGAGGGAAGCGCAGAAGCCGCGCATGTGCACGACGCGCGCGAACTCGGGCCGGTTCACGCGGCTTGCGGCCTCTTCCACAATCAGGTAGAGCGCCGAATCGGGCACCTGCGGGACGTCGCCGGCCCAGTTCTCCACGAAGCGGGAAAAGGTCTGGATCAGGCCGCGCTGAAAGACGAAGCCTTCGCGCGCCAGTCGGTTTTGCAGGTGCTGCGCCAGGGTGGCGGTGGGCACCAGCAGACGCACGGCGTTTCTGCCGGCCCACAACGAGTGGCGCAATTCATCCAGGATGTCGTTCATGCCGGTCACTGGCCGGCGATCCATGCGTGCAGGGAACCGCCCAGCCGCAACACATTCCAGCGCGATTTTTCCAGGGCGTACTGCGCGTCATAAAACGCGATCCACTTATCGCTTTCGAGCAGGCGCGCTTCCTCCACCTGGCGCATGGTGAGGCGGCCTTCCTGCATCATGGCGAGGTCCACGTCAAGCTGGCCGCGCGCCACTTCCAGGTCAAGCCGCGCGACATCCGACGCGCTCTCGCTTTTCTTCACTTCGCGAAAGGCCTGTTGCAGGTCGGCGGAAATGCGATTGCGCGCATTGGCCAGTTCCAGCTTCAGACGATTGATCTCCGTGCGGGTCTGGGCCGACTGCGAGCCCACGCCGGGACTGAAAAGGGACCACTGAAACGAGACGCCGAGCTGGCCGTTATTGCGCTGAAACTTCTGAAAGAATTCGGCATAGTTGTTGAACTTGGCCAACATGCCGTACTGGGCGACCAGGTCCACCTTGGGCAGGCGGGCGGCTCTTTCGGCGCGTATTTCGAAGCCCTTGGAAATCAGTTGCGACTCGATCTGCCGCAGTTCCTTGCTGGATTCCAGAGCGGTCTCGATGGCCTGCGATTCGGAAGTGGGCAGAACCGGTGCGGGCCGCTCTTCGGCCGCCGGACGAATGCGATCCTCGGCCGAAAACCCGAGCGCGACGGCCAGTTGAGTCTGCGCGGTGGCGGCGTCATCATCCAGGTTGGCGGCCAACTGGCGGGCGCGTGCCAGGCTCAACTCCGCCTGCTTCAGCGTCAATGGAAGCGCGCGGCCTTCCTGCACCTGCACGCGGACCGCGTCCAGCACCTGCTGCTGGCTATCGATGGCCTTGCGCGCCAGGTCGCCGATGCGCATGGCTCGCTCGGCGTCCAGGTACATGGAAGCCACGCGGTAGGCCACCTCGTCCTGCTTGACTCCGACCGCGACACCGGCGCCGCGCGCCTCTTCCTTGGCCTGAGCCACCGCCATACTCTGCGGGCGATTGAATAAATCCTGAATGGCATTCGCCTGGACTATGCTTGGCGCGGAGCCTTCGATACTCATGGGGAACCCGTTGCTGTAGGCCAGGCCGCTACCCACCACCAGGCGCGGCAGGAACGGATCGCGCGCCACACGCACTCCGGCCCGCGCCTTTTCCTCATCGAGGCGGGCGAGGGCGACATCGGGATTCTGCTTTTCCGCGAGTTCCACCGTCTGGCGGAGCGTTAAGGTATGAACTTCCGCATGAAGCGCGGCAAAAGACGCGAGTAATATGAAGCCTGCGTTGCGCATAGCTATATTTTAGTGGGACAGACGACGGAAACCGATCGTCTGTTCTACTGGATCACCAGGAGCAGGTCTTTGGCTTCGATGTGCTGGCCGGGTTGCACCAGCAGTTGCGTCACGGTGCCGCCCACCGGCGCGTACACTGTGCTCTGCATCTTCATGGCTTCGAGCACCAGCAAACGCTCGCCTTTCTTGATCTGCTGGTTCAACTGCACCGCCACGGTAGAGACGACGCCGGGAATGGGGGCGCCGATCTGGCCGGGCTGCGCCGGGTCCGCTTTGGCTCGCGACGGCTCCTTCACCTCCAGGCTGCGGTCGCGCACGGTGACTTCGCGCGGCTGCCCGTTCAGTTCGAAGAAGACGGTGCGGGTGCCATCGGGATGCGGCTCGCCGACGGTGAGAAACTTGAGTACCAGCGCCTTGCCGGGTTCGAGTTCCACCGCCACGTCCGACCCGCGCTCCATGCCGTAATAGAACTGCGGCGTGGGCAGCACATCCACGTCGCCCCAGTTCTGGCGATTGCGCGCGAACTTGACGAAGACGTCGGGATACATCAGGTAGCTGAGCACTTCGTCGCGGAGAGGCTTGCGGGCGATCTTTTTTTCCAGCGCGGCGGCAGTCTCTTCCAGGTCGATCTTGGGCAGGTGCGCGCCGGGACGCCCGCGCTGCGGCTTGGCGCCGCGCAAGATGATCTTCTGCAGTTTCTTCGGCCAGCCGCCATCGGGTTCGCCCAGCGAGCCCATGAACATTTCGATGACGCTGGTGGGCAGAGTGAGATTGTGGTCCGGCGTGAGCGCGGCGAACTGCTCCATGGTCATATTGTGATTGACCAGGAAAATGGCCATATCGCCCACCACCTTGCTGGAGGGTGTGACCTTCACGATATCGCCGAACGCCATGTTGACGTCGGCATAAGTGCGCGCCAGTTCGTGCCAGCGCGCGCCCAGCCCCATGGATTCGGCCTGCTCCTTGAGGTTTGTGTACTGGCCGCCGGGCATCTCGTGGATGTAGACTTCGGCGGTGCCGCTTTTTGGACCGGTATCGAACGGCGCGTAAAACTCGCGCACCGTCTCCCAATAATCGGCGCACTGGTTGAGCGCGTCCAGATCGACTTCGGGTTCGCGTTTGGTATGGGCCAGGGCGGCCACGATCGAATTCAGGTTGGGCTGGCTGGTGCCGCCGCTCATTGACGCGATGGCGCCATCGGCGATGTGCACGCCGGCGTCGGCTGCTTTCAGCACGCTGGCCGCGTTGATTCCGCTGGTATCGTGCGTATGGAAGTGGATGGGGATGCCGATCTCCTGCCGCAGCGTTTTCACCAGCTTTTCGGCGGCGTACGGTTTGCATAGGCCGGCCATATCCTTGATGGCCAGCATGTGGGCGCCCATCTTCTCCAACTCTTTGGCCATGCGGACGTAGTAGTTCAGGGAATATTTGTCGCGCTGGGGGTCGAGGATATCGCCGGTATAGCAGATGGCCGCCTCGCACACGCTGTGGGTGCGGCGGACGGCTTCCATGGATGCCTTCATGTTGGGCAACCAGTTGAGCGAATCGAAGATGCGGAAGATGTCCATGCCCTGCGCGGAGGCTTCGTAGATGAATTCGGCCACCACGTTATCGGGGTAGGCCGTATAGCCCACGGCGTTGGAGGCGCGCAGCAGCATCTTGAAGCAGATATTCGGAATGGCCTGGCGCAGGCGGCGCAGGCGCACGAACGGGTCTTCGTGCAGGAAGCGCATGGTCACATCGAAGGTGGCGCCGCCCCACATTTCCAGGCTGAACAGATGGTGCAGGCGATGCGACACGAAGTTGGCGATGGCCATCATGTCGTAGGTGCGGACGCGCGTGGCCAGCAGGGATTGGTGAGCGTCGCGGAAGGTGGTGTCGGTGAGGAGCAGGCGCTTCTGCGCCGCGACCCATTCGGCCAGACCGGCCGGCCCGAGTTGCTGCAGCAACTGGCGCGTGCCCGGGGGCGGCGCGGCGGGATCGTGCTTGGGAACCGGCGGGGTGAGAAATTGTTTCGGCCTGGGCTTGCCCGCGACGGTGGGGTTCCCGTTCACGATGGTATCGGCAAGATAGGCCAGCAGCCGGGTGGCGCGGTCGCGGCGCGCCTGGAACTTGAAGAGCGCGGGCGTTTCTTCCAGCCAGCGGGTGGTGACGTTGCCGGCCTGGAAATCAGCGTGGTTGACCACGTTTTCCAGGAACGGGATGTTGGTCTTGACGCCGCGCACGCGGAATTCGCGCAGGCTGCGGTCCATGCGCTGGCAGGCGTGGCGAAACTCGCGGCCCCAGGCGGTGGTCTTCACCAGGAGCGAATCGTAATAGGGCGTGATGACCGCGCCGCCGTATGCCGAGCCACCGTCCAGCCGTATGCCGAATCCTGCCGGAGAGCGATACGTGGATAGGCGGCCGTAATCGGGCACGAAATTGTTGGCCGGGTCTTCGGTGGTGATACGGCATTGCAGGGCGTAGCCGTATAGCGGAATGGCGTCCTGCGCCGGCAGATTCATCTCCGGGCCGTGCAGTTCCAGGCCCTGGGCCACCTGAATCTGGCAGCGGACCAGGTCGATGCCGCTGACCATTTCGGTGACGGTGTGTTCCACCTGAATGCGCGGGTTGACTTCGATGAAGTACCACTCGCCGGAATCGGCATCTACCAGGAACTCCACCGTGCCGGCGTTGTAATAGCCGGCCGACCGGGCGAGGGCGACGGCGGCATCGTGGAGTTCGCGGCGAATGCGCGGGTCTAACGAAACGGCGGGCGCCACTTCGACCACCTTCTGGTGGCGGCGCTGCACGGAGCAATCGCGCTCGTAGAGATGCAGGATGTTGCCGTGCCGGTCGCCCAGAATCTGGACTTCGATGTGCTTGGCGCGGCGCACGAAGCGCTCGATGAAAACGGCATCGTTGCCGAACGCCGCTCCGGCTTCGCGCCGGGCCTCTTCCAGGCGGCCTTCGAAATCGGCAGGCTTATCGACCACGCGCATGCCGCGGCCGCCACCGCCGAATGCCGCCTTGATGATGAGCGGGAAGCCAATCTCCGCAGCCACCTTGGCCGCCTGTTTGGGATTGCTGATGGGTTGCTCGGTGCCGGGGACCACGCGGACGCCGGCCTTCTGCGCCAAGCGCCGGGCGGCGGTCTTATCGCCCAGAAGGTCCAGCAGTTCCGCGCTAGGGCCGATGAAGGTGATGCCGGCGCGCTCGCAGGCGCGGGGCAGCGCCGGGTTTTCGGACAGGAAGCCGTAGCCGGGATGGATGGCGTCGACTTCCTTTTCGGCGGCCAGCGAAACGATGCCCTCTACGTCCAGATAGGCTTCCACGGGGCCTTTGCCTGCGCCGATGAGGTAGGCCTCGTCGGCCTTGAAACGGTGCAGGGCCAGACGGTCTTCCTGCGAATAAATGGCCACGGTGCGCAGGCCCAGTTCATTGGCCGCGCGCAGAATGCGAATGGCGATTTCGCTGCGGTTCAGTGCTAGCAGTTTTTTCATTACAGGTGAGTGGTACCACTAGGATAGCAAGGGCGGAAGCGCTCAGTATCCGGCTTCGCGTCCACTTCCCCGCTCGCGAAATTCCGTTGGCAACTCTTCGGCGCCGCATCTGTGGCGGGTGGCGAAAAATTGGATAGCAGGGGTGTAGTGGATCGGCGTGCTCGCGGGTCTTAGTAATATGCGGTGGTTGGTGCTGCTGATCTGCGCGCCCGCCATGGCGGCCCCGGTGCTGCGGCTGAACAACAGCGCCGCGCTGTGGTTGTCCGGAGACAACCCGATCCAGACGATCTGCTCGTCCAACGCGGGGGACGGAACCCTGGCGCTGAGCGCTGCGGTAGAGGACGGTGCCGATTGGCTGAAGGTGTCGGTGGACCCCAACCAGTGCATCCGGTTGACCTTCGACGCCTCGGGCCTGAGGAATGGCACCTACACCGCGCGAGTCACTGTCTCCGACCCTCAGGCGATTGACGCGCCGCAGGTCATCACCGCGACAGCCGTGGTGGGCGGAGGCGATCCCGTGGCCATCGATCAGTACGTCGCGCCCGGGGCGAGCGGCGTCACTCCGGTCTATACGGGTGGGAGCGGCTTTTGTCCGCCGAACTGCCCCGCCTTCACCACAAGCACGCAGGATGGCGGTGGTTGGCTGGCTGTAACCCTGGCCGCGTCGGCAACCATCGAGTTCGCGCGAACCGCGTATATTCACCTGTCGCCGGCCGCGGCGATGGCTGAAGGTACGTACACCGGCAGCGTAACATTCCACAACTACGCGGCCCGCACCATCCCAGTGACCATGCGGGTTACCACGCAACCCATCGCGGTGCCTTCTACCCCGCAGATCAATTTGAGGTTAGCCGCGGGCGGCCCGGTGGCGTCGTATCCTTTTTTGCCAGCCACAACATTTACGAATTCGGGGATGGGGACGTTGGAATTGCAGGGTGTCTCGGCAACGGGTGAAGGCGTGAGCGCATCTTTGCAGGCGGGGCAGGTTGTTGTCGCGATCGACCCCATGTCGCGCGGTCCGGGAATCTATACCGATGGAATGGTGACGATTCAGTGCAACGGTGCGAATTGTCCCGTACTGGTGCCGGTGAACCTGGAGATTGTCCCGCGGGCTGCCCCCACAATCGCATTCCGGGGTGTGGTGGACAACGCCGCGTACTCCACCACCGTAGCGCCGGGAGATGTCTGCATCTTGAAGGGTGAGCAACTTTCCGGGCAGGCGCCGGTCTTGGCCGCTGGGTTCCCCCTGCCTACCAATCTGGGCGGGGCGACAGTGCTGGTGAATGATGTGCTGGCGCCGTTGTACTACACGTCCGTCGGACAGATTGCGTTTCAGGTGCCGTACAGCGCCGTGACGGGAACGGCGCTCGTGCAGGTGTTGCGCGATGGCGCCTGGAGCAACATCGTGACTGCGGATGTGGTAGCGACCGCGCCTCAGATTGCGGTGATCACGGACGCGAATTACCAGTTGCGCGATGCCACGCACCCGACCAAAGCCGGTGAGACATTGATCCTCTGGGCGATCGGACTGGGGGCGACGAATCCGCCGGTGGATACGGGCGCGGCGGCGCCATTGAATCCGCCGGCGGTAGCGGTGAAGACGCCAGTGGTTTCCGGATTGTATGGGACGATACCAAGTTTCGCCGGCTTGAGTGGCGGATCGGCGGGATTGTACCAGGTGATCGTGACGGTTCCGGCGGGGTTGCCCAAGGGCAACTCGTATGTCTCACTCGGGGGGAACTATGTCGACCTCAATGTGCAGTGAAGAATGCAAGACAGACGACACAGACCGATCATCTGTCCCACGGTTTAGTTTGGATGTGGGGCACTTTACTGCTCCAGCGGCCGTTCCGCTCTATCGAGCACCAGAAAGGTAACGTCCGCCTGAGTAGGCTGTAGTTTCAGACCAAGTTGCTGCGATAGGGAGGAGGGAATGTCTCCTTCCAACCGTCCGGACTTGCCGCCGGAATCAGTGACATTGTCGAACGCCAGCCTGATGCTGTACTTTCCTTGCAAGCCGGTCCGGTCTACGACAAGGCGTCCGATCGCCATGCTTCCAACGCGGGTGTTCAGGTAGCGGATCAGATCCGGAATCGTCTGCCCAATCGGCACTGAGACCCGCTCACCGCTTTCCACCCCCGTCGGCTCGCCATCTCGTGCCGGCTGCAACTTCGGGCCGCCATTGCCGATCACGAGCGCATACACGGGCGTCAGCCGGGTCTCCTGGTGCACCTTCAGCTTAAAGCGGTCGGCCAGCAGATTGCGCAGCATGGCCATCATCTGGGCGTGATCCGCGCGGTTGGGGGATCTCGCCGAGATGGCGTAAAGCGCTGAGTCCATCCACCCGGAGACACCCTTCAACTCGTAGTCACTGACGCCGTACGCCAGTGTAATCAGGGGGTGCAGAGGCACTGCCTCCGCCGTGAGACTGCCCGGTCCGATGCGGTAGCCGCCGGCACGCGCGCCCGCCGGCGCTGGCTTTACTACAGCCGCGTCGAAAACAGGCGTATCCTGAGCACCCGCCACCGATGCACTGCCCAGATATGCCAGGATCGTCCACGTAGCGATCTGCATACCGTCTCCTTCCGCTTAACATCTCTTCAGTGTACTTAGGGTCAGCTTGGAGGGGGCACTTCCTTGACGATGCGATGAAAAGGCAAGACAGACGACCCAGACCGATCGTCTGTCCCACGGTTTAATTGTAGTGGTTCGCGTTGAGTTCGGCGAAGCTGGCGAACTCGGCCGGAAGCTCTTCCAGAGTGTAAATGGAGTTGGTCGGGCAGACCGGAATGCACGCGCCGCAATCGATGCAATCGTTGGGATTGACGTAGAGCTGGGGCGCATCCGTGAAGCCGCCTTCATCCTGCTTGGGATGGATGCAATCCACCGGGCAGGCTTGCACGCACAGTTCATCTTTCGTACAGGTATCCGTAATTACGTATGCCATATGCCAGTATGCGTGCAATTCTCCTGCCAGCTCTAAGTAGAAGAAAACAAGAGGTGAAACTCGACAGTTAACAGGGTGTGGGTGGGGCATTTCACCCGACGGGATACACTGGCAGAGATGAGAATCGAAACCCGGGCCATCCACGCCGGACGCCGGATCGACCCCGGCACCGGCGCGGTCACACCTCCTATTCACCTTTCCACCACCTTCGAGCGCAGCCCCACAGGCGAATATCCGCTGGGCTACAGCTACTCGCGCGAGGACAATCCCAATCGTCACGCCTTGCAAGTTTGCCTGGCGGACCTGGAGGGCGGCAAAGAGGCGCTGTGTTTCGCTTCCGGCCTCGCGGTGGCCACCGCCGTGGTGCAGGGACTGGAACCGGGCGACCACATTCTGGCGCCGGACGACGTCTACTGGGGCCTGCGGAACGTGATTGGCGTGGTATTCGCCAAAGCCGGCATCCAGACCAGCTACGTGGACATGAGCCGGCCGGAGGCGGTGAACGCGGCGTTGCGGCCCGAGACGCGGCTGATCTGGGTGGAAACGCCCTCGAATCCGCTCATGAAGATCACGGACCTGGCAGCCATTGCGGAGCTTGCGCGCGCGGCCGGCTCGAACGTGATGACGGTGTGCGACGGCACTTTCGCCACGCCGGTGTTGCAGCGGCCGCTGGAGTGCGGGATCGACATGGTGGCGCACTCCACCACGAAGTACATCAGCGGGCACAGCGACGTGGTGGGCGGCGTCCTCATCACGCGGCACGACAACTACCTGTTTGAGCGGGCGCGCCAAGCCCAGCACTATGGCGGCGGGGTGCCTTCGCCCTTCGACTGCTGGCTGACGCATCGTGGAATCGATACCTTGCCCTACCGTGTGCGGGCGCATTCCGAAAATGCCATGCGGGTGGCCTGCTGGCTGTCCGCCCATCCGCAGGTGGAACGGGTCCATTACCCCGGCCTGCCAGGGCACGCCGGACACGAGATCGCGGCTCGGCAGATGTCGGCATTCGGAGGCATGTTGTCTTTTGAGGTGCGCGGAGATCGCGCCCGCGCCATGAGCGTCGTGGCGCGCTGTGAACTGTTTATTCGCGCCACCAGTTTGGGCGGGGCTCATAGTCTGATTGAGCATCGCGCGTCGGTGGAGGGTGCGATGACGAAGACTCCGCAGAACCTGCTGCGCTGTTCGATCGGGCTGGAGCATGCGGACGATCTGATCGCCGATCTGGAACAGGCGTTAGCCCTTTGACCATTCGCGCAGCACCTGGTCCGCGTCCTGCCGCGAAAAGATGATCGGCGGTTTGATCTTGATCACGTTGTGATAGGGGCCATCGGTGCTGAGCAGAATGCCGCGGTCCTTCATGCGATTGACCAGGGCGGATGCTTCCGCCGCCGCGGGTTGGCGCGTCTCGCGATCGCGCACCAGTTCGACCCCGATAAACAGGCCCTGGCCGCGCACATCGCCGATCAGCGGATCGTGGCGCGCCAGGTCGCGGAGTCCCGCCATCAGATATTCGCCGGTGACGCGGGCATTTTCCTGCAAGCCCTCTTCGCGAATCACGTCCAGCACCGCCAGCCCCACGGCGCATGAGACGGGATTGCCGCCGAAGGTATTGAAGTACTCCATGCCGTTGGCGAATGAGGCGGCGATCTGGCGCGTGGTGACCACGGCGCCCATAGGGTGGCCGTTGCCGATGGGCTTGCCCATGGTCACGATGTCCGGCACCGATTCCTGAGTTTCGAACATCCAGAAGTGCGAACCGGCGCGGCCGAATCCGGTCTGTACCTCGTCGGAGATGCAGACTCCGCCCGCCTGGCGCACGGCGGCAAAGGCGTCGCGCAGATAGCCTGGCGGCAGGATGATTTGGCCGCCGCATCCCAGGGCCGATTCGCAGAGGAAAGCGCCCGCATTTCCGGCGGCTGCCGCTTCGGCGACTGTGCCCGCGTACGGCACCTTGCGATAGAGGTCGGGCATCGGCACTACTTGTACGTGTGGCGGCCGCCCGCGTCCGCCGGGGCCGTTGAACTTGTAGGGGCTGATCTCGACCAGCGCGTTGGTGTTGCCGTGATAGGCAGTATCGACCACGATTACGCCCTGTCGCCCGGTGTGGGCGCGTGCCAGCCGCAGGGCCAGTTCGTTGGCCTCGCTGCCGCTGCACACCAGGTAGACCACGCGGAGCGGTTCGGGCAGCGTGGCGGTGAGACGCTCGGCATAATCGGTGAGCTTGCGGTGCAGATAGCGCGTATTGGTATTGAGCAGCGCCATCTGTTCGGACGCGGCGCGCGTGACGGACGGGTGGCAGTGGCCCACATGAGCGACGTTGTTCACGCAGTCCAGGTACCCGCGGCCGGTGGCATCGTAGAGGCACTGCTTCCAACCGCGCGTAATGTGCAGGGGCCGGTCGTAGGAGAGGCTGAGCGAGGGACCGATGGTGCGGCGGCGCGCGCCGAGGAGGTCGTCTTCGGGTTGGCACACGTGGTGGAAGACTTCGGTGGGCCAGCCAGGCGGCAGCTCCGCAAGTTTCTCGATCAGGGCCCAGGCAGGGGCGTTCGAGATGTTCAGGTACTCGTTCTGCGGCGCTTCAGCGTGCTGCCAGGCGGCATAGCAGACGCTCATGGCGAGCCGCGCGGCGGCCAGCGGGAAGAGCGCGTCGAACTCGGCCGCGGTGAGCGCGCGCACGCTGTGGTAGGCCGCCACCACGAGGGCCGCGGCGGCGATGGGGTCGGGCTTGCTCAGCATCACATAGGCCAGGGCAATCGCCAGATCGCAGACGGTGGCGGTTTGGACCATATCGCCGAAATCCAGCAGTGTAGTGACACGGCCGCCGGTGACCAGCACGTTGTAATCGTTGGCGTCGCCGTAAATGACACTGGCGGGCAGGGAGCCCCAGGGAATACGATCCCAGGCGTCGAGGAGCGGTTCGACCAGTGCGCGGCGGGCGGCCGGAAGCAGCGGCAGGTGCCGGCGTGCCAGGGGGGCCTGTGCCAGGTCCCAATAGAAGGTACGGTGCGCGGCGGGGTGGAAGAATGATTGCAGCGCGTTGTCCGTTTGCGCCAGCGCGCGGCCCAGCGAGGCCAGCAATTCGGGATCGTGCGGTTGAACGGCGGCGAGACATGCGCCATACACCCAGGTCTGCAAGCGGACGTAGTGGCCGTCAATCCGCTCGATATTTCCCACTGTGCGAGGCCAAACCAGATCCGTGCCGGCCGCGGCCAGGAACTGAAGCGCCTTCGCCTGCATGTCGAGAATCTCAAACGTCTCCTCAGCGTTGGCGATTTTCAAAACGTACTCGCCGAGGCGGAAGTTCTGATCGCGCTCGCTGGGCAGCGGTTCGGCGTCCACGCGGACGCCGTACAATTCGCGGGCGATGCGGGTGGCATCTTCGCGGGAAAAGCGGGGGGCGCGTTGGACTAGAGGGGTCATGGAACTTCCAGTGTGCCACGGCGCCTGGGCGTATATTAGAGCTGATATGCGCAGAGTCTGCGGTATTTTTCTGATGGTGGCAGGCGCCTGGGGACAGTCCTCGTTGCTTTCCCCGGATGGCGCCATCGAGATGACCATCTCGGCTGATCGGGGCTTGGCTTACACAGTGAACTTCCATGGCAGGCCGGTGATTCTCCGGTCGGCCCTGGGACTGGAACTGGCGGGCCAGCCGGTGCTGGGTGCCGCCGTGCGCGTGCTGAGCGCGCAGCCCGGATCGGTGGATGAGACCTACACCATGGTGAGCGGCAAGGCGAATCCGATTCACGATGTCTGCAACACCCTGAAGGTGGAACTGGAAGAGACCGCGGCGCCTTCGCGCAAGCTGACCCTGGAAGCGCGCGCATACAACGACGGCGTGGCCTTCCGCTACCTGGTTCCCGAGCAGGCCGGCATGAAGGAAGTCCAACTGGCTTCCGAGCGCACCCAGTTCAAACTGGCCAAGGACGGCACCACGTGGCCGCTGATTCTGGAAAATTTCCAGACGCCCTACGAGGACAACTACTCGGTGCTGCCGTTGAGCGGCATCCATCCCGATTCGCTGGTGGGGTTGCCATTATTGGCCGAACTGACCGGCGTGGCGTGGGTGGGGATCACCGAAGCCTACATCGAAAACTATGCGGGCATGTACCTGCAGCGCAATACCCGCGATGCCCTGGTGCTGGTTTCGAAGCTGTCGCCGTCCCTGGAAGACAAGGGCCTCGCGGTGCGCACGCCGGCGCCCATGCAATCGCCGTGGCGCGTAATCCTGATCGGAAGCGAGCCCGGCAGGCTGATCGAATCCAACATTGTGACCAACCTGAATCCGCCGTCGCAGATCGCCGACACGTCGTGGATCAAGCCGGGAAAGACGGCGTGGGACTGGTGGAGCGGCAGTTATGCCGAAGGCGTCAACTTTAAGCCCGGCATGAATACCGCCACCATGGAGCATTACATCGACTTCTGCTCGGAAACCGGCCTGCCCTACATGCTGGTAGACGCCGGATGGGCGGCCCACGGGACCGGCCCGAACTGGTCGCGCGCCGATCTGACCCGCACGGTCGCGGATATCGACATGCCGGCCATTCTGCAACATGCCAAAGCGAAGAACGTCCGCATCTGGCTGTGGGCCCACTGGAGTGACGTGCAACGCCAGATGGACGAGGCGTTTCCGCTGTTCGAAAAATGGGGCGTCGCCGGGGTAAAGATCGACTTCATGAACCGCGACGATCAGTGGATGGTGGATTTCTACCATCGCGTGGTAAAACTGGCGGCGCAGCACCGCCTGATGATCGATTTTCACGGCGCGTACAAGCCGGACGGCATTCATCGCACCTGGCCGAACCTGATCACGCGCGAGGGCGTGATGGGCGCGGAGTACAACAAATGGAGCGCTCGCGTCACGCCGGAACACAACGTCACGCTGCCGTTCACGCGCATGCTGGCCGGGCCTTTGGATTACACGCCGGGCGGGTTCAACAATGTTACGCCGGCGGAGTTCCAGCCGCGCAACCTCCAGCCCATGGTGATGACTACGCGCGCCCACCAACTGGCGCTGTACGTGATTCTGGAGACAGGGCTGCAAATGCTGGCTGACTATCCGGAGATCTATAAGGACCAAAAGGAACTGGATTTTCTACGCGCGGTGCCGGTGGTGTGGGACGAGACGCATGTGATCGGCGGCCGTCCTGCGGAGTACCTGACGATGGCGCGC
>VFSW01007811.1_pt1 | contig 15470 bp, 19 predicted proteins | sample 5358111 | NCBI WGS metagenome assembly VFSW01 (sample SAMN11554181, study PRJNA540505) | mine drainage metagenome | isolation source: sediment from site ElyBrook_90M | place: USA: Ely Copper Mine, Vershire, VT | collected 2017
CTGAGACCATGCGCCTCAAGTACGATGAGGTGGTATTTTCGGCTCCCAAGAAGAGTGGCAAAACGGCCATGGCCGCGATGGTGTTGCTCTATGTCATCTGCGCATTGGGAGGCGAGAGAGCTGAAGGGTACATTGTTTCAAACTCCCGAGAGCAGGCATCTGACCGAATCTTTTCCGACTGCACGTCGATTCTGAAATGTAGTCCTTCGCTCGCTGCCAATCCTCGGAACGACGTGATCGAGTTCCCGACTACTGACTCCTTCGTCAAGACCGTGACGACTGAAGCCAAGTCCGCCGCCGGCCCGAGACCCACAATAGTCGTGGGCGATGAAATCTGGGGCTTCACTGCCGAGTCTGCGGTCAGACTATGGGATGAGATGGCCCCTACCCCGACCGCTCAGGTTTCCGTGCGTCTCATCACGACGTACGCAGGATTCGTCGGGGAGTCGCAACTCCTCGAGGGGTATTACCGTCGTATCTTCGCCGAGGACGGCTCGCTTCAAGAGGGCGTCACGCAGATCGCCGAGGATCTCTACGCTAAGGGCCGCACACTCGTCTACTGGACCCATCAGTGGAAAGCCCCGTGGCAGACGCCAGAGTGGATCGACACCATGCGCCAGGCGTATGCGAACCGGCCGAATCAGTTCGCTCGCATCATGGAGAATCGGTGGGTGTCGTCCGAGTCGAGCTTCATCGAAGCCGACCAGCTCGCGCGGTGCGTGGACGTATCGTACAAGCCCCCGAAGAACGCCCCGCACCTTCACGTGTGGTCCGCCGTTGACGCATCGCTACGGAAAGACTCGACAGCGATTGTGACCGTGGCGCTAGATTCAGAAGAGGCGTCTGAGAAGAAGACGCTACTCGATGAGATTCGAACCTCGAAGTACCCGCACCCGAACGCGCTCATCGAATGCTTGGCTCAGCTCCCATGGAAGGAGGACTTCGATGACACCACCCCGCCGATGACGCTTAAGGACCTGCGCCTGAAGGTTATCGACCACAAGATCATAGTTCCCAAGGGCGGCGCCACGATCAACTTCGTGGAGGTCGAGAACTACATCATCGGCCTTTCGCGTAGGTATCACCTTGAACTCGTCTGCTACGACCCGTACCAGATGGTCTCCGTAGCACAGGGGCTCTCTCGATTTGGCCTCCCGATGTACGAACTCTCCCAGACCCACGGGGTGATCTCGGGGTTCACCGAGCTTCTCGCGGACCTGGTCATGCAGGAGAGGCTTCGGATGTACCCGGCGGATGATCTCAAGCAGCACATCTTGAACTGCGTTGCCAAGGAATCGGACCGTGGGCGGCACATCGTGAAGAAGGGCAAGTCGCAGAAGATCGACGGCGCGCTTGCTTTAGCGATGGCCGCATACGGGTGCGCGAAGAGTTTCAGTGTTTCGGATGATGTCGGAGATGTGGGATCAGTAAGTAGGGACATCTATTCGGTCTGACTTTCCACGTCATGCAGAATCCGGAACAGCCGCGCCGCTGTTTCTGGAATAGCCTTCTCGCTCGATTCCCACCGCGATACGGTGCGCGCACTCACCCCGAGACTCGAGCCCACTTCGGTCGGTGTGAGCCCGAGGGACTCTCTGGCCGCACGGAAGTCGTGCCCCGTCATTGAGCGGTGTGGTCTTCTCATGCTGTGGCAGCATATCAATGCACATACGTTTCGCAACGGTGGCAGTCATTCTGAGGGCCTTGATGGCATCCAGTGGTAGAGCGTTGCGAAAGCCATAGAGATAGGCATCCTTCGCTACCTACGCGAGCCAATGAGAGCGTCAACGTGTCATACATTCCGGTCATCGCCAAGATTCTTGATGAGTCCAAGGGAGAGCAGGAGGTCATCGTCAAGCGCGAAGACCTTGAGGGATTCGTCAAGGAACTGAGCGCTGCAGCCGAGGCCGGGAACGCCTATACGGACGCGATGGCGGCGGTGAGGAATTCCCAAATCCACCCGCGCTTCATGTCGGTGCTCACCGAGGTGTGGACGGACATCGTGAACCGTCCCCGCATGGTGCCGATGAGCCACTTGGGGCTCGAACAGCTCGCCCGCCAGTCCCTGGCCGCAGCGAGAGCGCTTCTACCCACGACCGTCTCCGTACCCCAGGACTCGATTCTTGAAGTCGCCATGATGGCGTTGCTCCTTCGCATCAAGGACATCTGCCGCTAATGCTCGAAGCTCTCAGAGACCGCTGGCAGTACCCGGAGTGGGCGGACGCGCGCTACAAGCGCCTGTCGTGGCTCGATGCCGTTCTGGCGGGGGAACTCTTCAGGGACCTGAAGGGTGATTTCTTCGATGAGTCGCTTTCTTTAGGGACTGGCCGGAAGGCGAAGCTCTCGGACAGAAAGCCGTCCGTCCGCTACAACGTAGCGGGTCAAGTCGCGAGGAATACCGCGAGAAAGCTCTTCTCGGGCCGTCACGCCCCGCGCTTCACGCATCCCGATAACGAGAAACTCGCACTCGCCGCCGAGGCGCTGATGCGCGAGGGGTTCTTGAAGACCCGAATCCTGCAGGCCGTCAACTGGGGGTCGGTCGGGTCCGTTGGCGTGACCTTCTGCTTGAAGGACGGTGGCGAGGGGGTGCCGAGGATCGTCTTCAACGTCTACAGGGCGAGGATGTGTACCCCGAGCATCGACACCCTCGGGGAACTGAGGTCACTTCGGCTCTGGTACGTCATCACTTCGGCCGAGGCTGCGAAACTCTCGAACGTCGATTATCTCGGGAAAGACATCAGGCCGGATTCAAAATACTGGTTCGTGCGTGACTTTCTCGCGGGACGTGAGGTGACCTACGTCCCGGTGGAGGTCGGAAGCCGTGAGGGAGATAGGGAATTCGACAATCTGATCCAGACCATGGACTTCGGCACGAAGATCCTGCCGAACCTCAACTTTCTTTTCGAGCCTGCGATCGTCCCGGCCCACTGGTTCGTGAACCTCTCTGGAGGTGAGTACCCGGACGGTGCGTGTACGTGGGAAGACGCAGTTCCGGGGATGATCGACATCGCCTTCACGCTCTCTAATCTAGGGCGTGGGGTCAGGTACAACTCCACCCCGCAGTTGGTCATCCGTGGTGCCACACGTAGGAGCAAGGAACCCTACGCTCCGGGGAACGCCGGCATCAGCCGCGACTCAGCCGAGGTCATCAGGGTGAGTGCGGGAGTGGAAAAGCCGGGGGCTGAAAAGGAAGGCCCCGGGGATGCCAAACTCCTTGAGATGCGCGGCAACTCGGTGAAGGCCGCTCTCGAATACTGTAACGCCGTCCGTAAATACAGCTTGGAGCAGATCGGAGCGTCTCGGAAAGATCCCGACCGACTTCACTTCCCGCAGTCAGGCAAGGCGATGGAGCTGCTCGATGAGGACTTCTTCGATCTCGTCGGCGAGCTTCGCACCTGCTACGGAGACTACGGTCTCATCCCGCTCATGAAGAAGGCGCTCACGGTCGCCGCAGCGGGTAAGCATCCGCTCTTGGCCGGAGTGTCGCTCAAGGATTTGGACGGGCTCGCCTTGAAGTGGCCGAGACCGTATCAGCCCACTGCTCAAGAGTTCTACCTCTATATGCAGGGACTCGCCATCGGCGTGAACGGCAAGCAGGGCGCACAGAGGCTTGGAGGCGAGCAGCCGGCTGTGGCACCCGCCGCTCAGGGCGTCATCACGCGCGAGGAAGCGCACGCGCTCCTTGACTCGTTTCTCGACATGCCAGCCCAGACATCGACGGTCGCTCTTCAGCAGCAGCCGCGCAAGGAAGAGCCGCTTCACACCGATCCCGCAAAGGACGGCAAGGGCGGTACGGACGATCCCCTCGCCGTTCAGCCGCAGGGCAAGAACCTGCCGCCCAAGACCACCTCTCTCGCACCCCCTGAATACCATCAGCAGTAACCATCATGGCACAACCCATCAAACTCACAGTCAGTGGCGTCGGCATCGCCATGGCGAAAGTTCCGCCGACCCTCGGCATCGGGCAGATCGTCGGCATCGTCGCGGTGCCTGGAGCCACGGACGCTCTCAACGTCAGCATCTATTCCTGCCCGTCGTATTCGACAGCCTCTATTCCTGCGGGCTCTCTTGAACTCGCGTCGTTCTCGGCTCCAGCCGCAGGTCAGTCGCCCGTTCTATCCCTCTCGCCGGATGGGATTGATGTCGGAGGCTACATCGCCGCTGACTTCGCGGACGCCGATACCGCTCACGCTGTCTACGTCTACGTCAAATGACGACTGCCTCATCGCTGCTCTCGCGCCTGGTTCCCAAGCGCCTTGAGTTCAACAAGGAGCGTCCGCACCGCATCCACGTCCCGCAGCCCGAGATCGGGAACAAGTTCTTCTGCCCGACCGAGAAGGGCATGTACGTGCTCGAAGAGGGACCCGGGATGTTCGTCGGCTGGCTCTGCACGGCGGCAGGTTCAGGTGGGGTATTCGTCTACGACGGCGTCCCGAATGATGACGGGCTCTTTGAGCCTGTCGGGACCTCTCTCGGTCAGGCCGAGGGTCTTTTGAGAGCGGATGCGACCGGGAACTACGACTTCAACGGGCGTGCGATCTACACCGCTGTTCCTCCCATCATGCAGCCGTGGCAGATGAACGCGGGGTTCAAATACGGACTCACGCTGGAGGTCACCGGGAACACGCCTCCGATGCCCGCGATGGGTGCCATCACGATCGGCACCTGCACGTGGCAGAAACACAAGGCGCGGGCTGAAAAAAAAAGCTAACTGAATGGAAACCACTACCCGGAATCAAGGACATCTGGGTGCCGCCGGCTCCGGGGTCGCTCATGCGTTCGCACACGATCATGGTAGCGGGCAAGTACCGCCTCTCCCGTGGACCGTGCGAACTCTACTCGGTCGAGATCACGAATCCAGGGTCATGGCCGAGGTACATCATCCGCGATTCTGCCGGACGACTCGCGTGGTACGAGCCGTCCGCCTTCACCGGGAGCTTCGTTCACGGCGGCGGGATGGACGATCTCATCGTGGAGATTTACGCCTCATCCACTCCGCTGTGCTCAATCCAATGGCGCGAGCCGACGGTTGATATCAGATGATATCGAAGAAACTCAAGTGGTCAGATGAGCAGAAGCGTAGGCATTCAGAACGAATGAAGAGGCGTTCTGCTGATCCGGCTTGGAGAAAGTCAGTTAGCGATCGAATGAAAGCAGCATGGTCTGATCCTAAATACCGAGGTTCTCAGATCGAATCGATCATCCAATCCGGTAGCCTTAGGAAGGCCCGTGATGTTTACAATGTAAAACTACTTGATTCAAAGTATCGAGCGTCGCTTTCTCCAAAGAGAATCAAGATATGGTCAGATCCTGAGTTTCGTTCACGCAGAATTTCCGAGATGGTTGCACTGTGGTCAAACCCGGAGTATCGCACCAAGACTATGGAAGGAAGAGAACGAGCCATGACTCCCGAGGGAGCCTCTCGCAATGCGGAGAGAATGCGCGTCATCGCGAATCGCCCAGACGTTATAGAAAAACGTATTGCCGCTCTAGTTCAGATGGGACGAATTCAGAAATCAAAACTGGAAATAAGGCTTGGCGACGAATTGAGAAAACAAGGAATCGAGTTTTCCTCGCAAGTCAAGATCGGAAGATACGTTGCTGACTTCTTACTTCAAAATAATGTCATTCTGGAGTGTGATGGAGATTATTGGCATTCACTCCCAGGAAGGAAACAGAAGGAATTGATTAGAGACGCATACCTTCAGGAACGTGGATATTGGGTAGTCCATCTCCCGGAGCGTGTTCTGAAGCGCAGATTCTGGCAGCCAGGGTTCATTCGATTTGTCAATGATGTGATCGACTCTCGTGCTATTCGCGAGGTAGCGTGATGGATGCCATTCAAATCGACAAGATGACCAATGCCGACTTCGACAAATACTGGCTCGACAAGGATGGTACGGTGCTGACGAGAAACGGTCGCACCGGGCCTACGTTCGCGCGCTGCCGGACCATCGTGCAGGCGTTCCTGTCGAACCCCGGTAATCGTGACCTGCTCTCAAGCTGCCGCCCTGGGGTGCCGATCAAGGCTACTACTCTGGTTGCAGAAGGTGAGACCCTCACCCGTGACCTCTGGCTCTCTCTCTCCGGCTATGGACGGGAGATTCCCTCGGCGGCGAAAACGGCGTGATCGAGGTAAAGAGCGAGATCGACTCGGTCGTCACGCAGTACGAAGTGGAAGATGGCGAGCGGGTTCAAGCGGGCGATAACGTGATGATGCTCGAAGTCATGAAGATGCAGAACTACGTCGAATCCCCCGTATCCGGTCGCATTCGATTCGTTGCCCAGCTAGGCGATACCGTCGCCGCCGGGGACTTACTTTTTACCGTTGAGGAAGACACTCATGGCTGATCCAGAACCGACTCCTCCTACTGCGCAGACGCCTCCCGCAGCACAGACACCTCCTGCCCCTCCACCTGCCACACCTCCGGCAGACGAGGCCGCAGCCCTCAAGGCACGACTCGAAGCTGCCGAGCGTGCAGCGGCTGATGGTAAGGCTGCGCAGGCCAAACTCGCTCAGCTCGAAGCCGAGCGTCAGGCGGCAGAGCAGAAGCGTCTCGAAGAGCAGGGGGAATGGCAGAAGCTCGCCGAGCAGCGGGCGGCTGAGAAAACCGCTCTGCAAAAGCGCATCCTCACCGAGCGCGTGCGTTCGACCGCTCTCGCCCAAGGGCTCATCGACGATGCCTTGGTCTCCATGATCCAGACCGACGACTCGTTCCTTGTCAACGGCGAGCCGGATCAGGGCAAGATCGACCAGGCGGTCGCGGCCTTCAAGGGCTCGAAGGCGCACTTCTTCAAGGTCGCTGCCACAACCACTGGTGCTGGCGGCGCACCGCCTCCGGACCCCGGAGTTCAGCCCAAATACGACTTCCGCAAGGCCGGTTCCAAGGCCGAAACGGACGCCATGTTCGAGCGCGCCAAGAGGGAACTGAAGCGGTGAGCTGGGATGAGCTTTCCTGGCCGGCGTGGGCCAAAGGAGCAGCCCCGCTTTTCAGGGCGCTCTTTGAGCGGTGTCTAGGAAATTACCGCGTCCACATATCAGAAGAAGGCGAGCAGAGGATCGAGGTGAGCCTCGTCCTCACCCCCAAGAATGCAATTTGGGTCGCGAGCGTTGCGAAACGCTTGAGCCTCACTTAGTCTCGCGATCAGTTCGGGCAACCGACCAAACGGCCCCGCGGGTTTAACGACCCCGGGGCTGCTGTCTGCGGCCTCTCGGGATAGAGGCGTAGACATGGCGAACGTTTCATTCGGCGCGAATCTGAACACCCTGAACGGTGCTCTTTCGCCCTATCTTCAAGACCTCGTCCAGACCGGCTTCCTCGAGCGGTATCTCGAGATCGGTCTGAGTTCGCAGCTCGGGTACAACCGCCTTGCGCTTCGGGAGACCATCCCGAACGGCATCGGCGAGTCGGTGACGAAGTCGAAGTTCGGCCGTAAGGCGCCGGTCACTCGCCCGATCAACCCGTCCTTCATGTCGAGTTTCGACTCGGGGCTGCAGCCCTCGTCCTACGGGACGGAGCAGTACAGCTACATCATGCAGCCGTACGGTGACTCGGCCGATGTGAATCTGCTTCAGGCCGAGACCATGATCGCCGACCAGTTGAAGGCATTCGCCTACAACAACGGCGTGCAGGCCGCGCAGTCGCTCGACCGCCTCGCGAAGCTGAAGCTCTTCGCCGCCTACGACACCGGCAACACGTTCGCCACCGCCACGGGCACCACGACTTCCGTCCATGTGGACGACATCCGTGGCTTCCAGACCGTCATCTACAACGGCCGTCCGACGAGCGTGAGCTCATCGACGCCGCTCAACTGCATCGAGATCAACGCCTCCACGGGCCAGCAGGTGCAGACCTTCACTGTGACCGGCGCGGCAGCGGATGCGGTGAATACTTCGATCTACCCCTCGTCCGACCCGCTCAACTTCGTCTCGGACGGTGTCTCGGGCACGCTCACGATCGCTGCGACGACCGGCCCCATTCAGGGCAACGCGCTCGTTTCGACCGCCGCCGCGACCATCATCCGCCCGAATGCGCGTGTGACCACGACTTCGCTCACCGCTGCCGACATCATCTCGATGGGCACGATCATGGACGCCGTGACGCAGCTCCGCAACAACGCGGTGCCCCCGATGCCGAGCGGCAACTACGAGTGCACGCTCGGGAACACCTCGCTCCGCCAGCTCTTCGCGGACCAGGACTTCAAGGTGCTCTTCGCAGGGCGTGATCAGTCCGCAGAGTTCCGTGCATTCGACATCATCTCGATGTTCGGCGTGACCTTCGTGCCGAACACTGAAGCCTATCAGCAGGCCGCTGCGACGGACGGTTCTGTGAGCCTCTCCGTGAACGTCCAGCGCCCGATCATCTCCGGTGACGGCGCGCTCCTTCGCGGTGACTTCGAGGGCCTGCAGACCTGGCTCAACCGCGATGGCGTCTCGGCAGTCGGTACGGTCATGCTGGTCGATGGCGTCGCCCAGGTGCTGCGGCCGCCGATGGACCGCCTGCAGACGACCGTTTCGCTCTCGTGGATGTGGGTCGGTGACTACGCAGTGCCGACCGACTTGACTGCGACCCCGACGATCATCCCGACCGCGAGCAGCGCGGCATTCAAGCGAGCTGTCGTCATCGAGCATGCAAGCTCCTGATTTTCCGAGGTAAATAGCAATGGCACGTAGAGTACAGCGCGCTGGCGAGCTTCCCGTCGCCGTCACCCGTCCGACCGGCCGCAGTTCAGGCCGCGTCCCGGGGAACATGGACGTGGTGCAGCAGCCCGGTCACGAGATGGAAGACAACCAGAGCGCCTGCCGTGCGGGCGAGGCGGTCTCGTCTGTCTATGGCGGCCGGCCGGCAGCGGATGCCCCGCAGGTCGGGCGCAAGCAGCCGTAATCGGAGATAGCGCTGATGGCGCAGCTCGGACCCTTTCCGTTTCTCTATCCCAACAGCCGGCAGAGCCCGACGCTTCTGCCGAACTTCTCGATCAATGCGGGAAGCAACGGCCGTGGGATGCTGAAACTCTCTCCCGCGCAGTTCCTTCTGGCGAACCCGCGCGTGAGCGCAAGCGCAACAGCCACTGTCGGCGGTACTGCTGCGAGCGGCGATATCGTCACCGTGACGCTCTCGAACCCGATTTGGAAAAATCCGAACCTCGGGATCTCCGGCGGCTCGGTCACAGTGACCTATACGCTCGGAGCGAGCGACACGCTCGACTCCGTGGCCGAGGGTCTCGCATCGGCGATCAACAGCTCTGCTGCGGCACCGTTCGTCGTAGCGACTGCGGAACTCGCGGTGCTCACGATCTCGTGGCCCGGCCCGGTCGGGAATTTCACCACGATCTCGCAGACCGTGACCGGGGCGATCACGCTGACGCTCTCGGCCGGCACGCTCTCCGGTGGAGCGGGACCCACCTACGTGTGGGACAACTTCCGCTGGACCGCGCGTTCGCAGGTGTCTGACTACATGATGGGCAATTTTTACCTGATGTCTGGCGTCCTCTACGGGATGGTCCAGGCGGCACAGCCGATTCAGTGAGGCAAGACGATGGCTACCCAAGAGACTTGGAATCAATCCGTTGCGCGTTTCGCGGTCACGGGCAGCATCGGCGGCTCGGCGCTGACCGCCGGCCAACGTGCCACGGGCAGCGTCGTCATCCCGGGCGCGAGTGCGCTCGCCAAGCAGAACACCTCCTACGCCCAGTCGGTCGGCGCTGTCGTCTCGTGCTCTCCGGCCTTCGCTGGCGGCCCTGGCGGTGGTTTCACGTGGAACGCCTACATCGACGATGCCTCGGTCACCGATCAGGTCACAGTCGAAGTGACGTGCATCGCAGCCGGTACGCCGGTGGCTGGCGTCTACGCTGTCTCCGTCCAGCCGTTCTGATGGTGATGAGTTCGCCGGGACCGGAGGGCGCATAGCGTCAACCGCTCGGTCGAGAGGTGGCTGAGTCGTGCTCACGATTGCTCAAAAGTCGGCCGTGAGACGCCACCTCGGGTATCCCATCGTCGGACTGATCTCGCAGAACCCCAACGGCGGCTCGCTCTACGACGGGTCGGTCGGGTATCGGTGGAATCAATCCTACGCATTCCTCGAGTACAAGCTCACCGCCGGGCTGAACCCTGACGAGGAAGCGCGCATCACGGGCAACGCCTATGGTGCGGTAGTGCTGACTGGCACGACGCAGACCGGGGATAGCGTCTCCCTGACGCTCTCCGGTGGCCCGCTCACGAGCCCAGTTGTTCTGACGTATACCGCCGGGTCATCCGACACGTCCTTCACGATGGCAATCGGCCTCGCGAATCTCGTCAATCAGAACTCGACGCTCGCCAGCACGGGGTTCTTCTCTCTCGCCCCGTACGGCGGTGGACCCTACAGCTACCGCCCGAACCTGCAGCCGGTCCCAGAGATGGCGGTCCAGAACTCACAGGCATTCACGCTCGCCGTGAGTTCGAGTGGCGCGACCGCGGCTGCCGTCACGGCGAACGGGGCACTCCTTCACCCTGACGCTGTGCTTTCCGACCCGCTCACGAATATCAGGACTCGGTACTGGGGATATCTAGGAATCCTGAACGCGCTTGAGACCGCCATCGGCTCCGCCTCAGACGATCTCGATACGCTCAAGGCCGACGTGTGGACTGCCCGTGCGGATGAGGTGCAGCAGCGCGAGACGCTCTACCACAACTGGCGCCGTCGGCTCTCGCTCTTTCTCGACGTTCCGCTCTGGGAGGACGTGCCGAACAGCCACTACACCGGAAGTAGGGCGTTCGATGGCGCGTTCATCTGATGCCGAATCCCTATCAGATCCAGCGGCAGATCGACCGCGGTCGCGGGCACGCTGCGCGCGCTCTTGGTGGACCGTTCAACGTCTATCGTCTGCAGGCGAATGCCGCGACGAATTACATTGATCCTTTGAATCTCGTCGCGTCCGACTATCAGGTCTATCACCTACAGAAGAGCGCATCGGCCCTACGCGGATCGTACGAGGGGTCCGCCATTGGCGTACCACTCTTTGACATCATCGGTGACATGAGCCCGTTCTTCGTAGGGGACGTATTCATTGATGCCGATGCGGCCTACAACCCGAACGGCTCGGGCGGCTACGGTGCGGGCGCGACCTCCGTCAATTTCTCGACGCTGGAAGTCTACGGCTGGTGTCTCGGGTTTCACGGTCCTATCAAGAAGTCTATCGGTGCCCGGCTCGACCGGCTCGCGTATATCTACACTCTCGCAAGCGGCGCAGACGTGAACGGCTATTTCTCGGCCGGTACGAATGCGTCGTATCCCTTGAAGATCGTGAATGGTCAAGTCGTCATCGGCGCGCTCACGGATACCCCGGCTCTGATCCCTGTCGGGCTCTCCTCTAAGCCGCGCTGGCGGGCCGACCTCATCAAGGCCATCCCGACGACGACCGGCGAGGTGGAGTACCTCGCATACGTCCCGCCTCTGCCTGGATACACCTTGCACGAGGGTGACCGGCTAGTCCTGCAGGACGGTTCACGGTATGTCGTGCAACTCCCGTGGGAACAGGAAGTCGGCTTTGCCGGGAGCCAGATGTCGATCAAGCGCGAGGTCATGCAAGGGTAATGTTCGGCCGCGACGCCATAGCTCTTCTCGTCACGCAGCTTCAGCAGGCGACTGCGAGCGTCACCCCTACGCCCATTGTGGCCGCCGGGTGGCCGCAGCTCGATCTCCTCACGAATACGGTCGCGACCGGCGTGGCCTCCGCCATCAGCGTCTACGACAGCGGCAAGTCCCGCGACGCCTCGCGGTTCATGATCTACACCGCGAACGAGGTTCTAGGGACCGTAGGGATTTCAAGCGCCGTCTCTCTGCCCCGCCTCAACCCAAGCGGGACGGTGACCGTTACCCTCTTTGGAACGGTGAATACGAACGATGCCGTCTCTTTCGTCGTGGGTTACGGACCCGGTGTGGAAGCGGCCATTGTAGAGGCCACGACAGGTGCCACGCTCGACACCATGGCGACAGCCCTGGCGTCCGAGATCAATACCGCTCTCACGGGACTCGTCACCGCCACCGTCTCTGGAGCTGTCGTCACGGTGACGAACGCCACTCAGTCCATCCTCATGGTAGCGTCGAACGTCGGGAACATCGGCACCCGGTACATCGAGACCGACCGCAAGGTGAGAGACATCCAGGTGGACGTGTGGACGAATTCCGACGCCCAGCGGACGGTGATCGGGCGGCTCGTTGACCAGCAGCTCGCATACCTCGATGCCACCTTCGGCATGCAGGGAGTGGGAGGGTCTACGGACGATGGGACTTGGGTCCGGGTACGGAATCTCGGGGACCGCATGAACGATGCCGACGTGCTCAAGGATCTCTACCGCTGGACGTGGAACGTGACCCTGGAGCACGCCCAGACCTATGCCGAGAATCTCTATAGCGTCCTCGCCTTCGTGCCCTCTATGGGGGTGCAGAGCGGTGAGTGGACGGCGGATGTGAGCACAACCACTGCGGATAGCATCTCCTAGTATCGGAGCGTTGCCATAACCGGCTGCGTCGGTAGTATCCACGACAGGTGACCCATGGCTGAAATTCTCTCTGGAAACTCCTTCAGTTCCGCCTCTCTAGGGGCACCTGGGGTATTTGTCGTCATCGAGCCGCCGCCGGCCATCGCGGTTGGGCCTTCGACCAGTATCGGCGCGGTAGTGGGTACGGCTTCCTGGGGGCCGCTCAATACCCCGATTCTTCTTGGTGACCTGAACCAGGCGAACACAGCCTTCGGTCCCGTTACGGCGGCGGCGCTCACCGACGCGCACGACATGCCGACCGATCTCAAGTACGCCTTCGCTCAGGGAGCCGGCGCTGGTGTGGCTATCGGTCTCTGGGGCGTCCGGGTGTCGGATGGCACCGACCTAGCGGCTTCCTTCGCCCTGAAGGACACCACGACCCCGACCGCCCTCACGGGTGGCAATCTCACGGCGCTCTATACGGGCACCCAAGGCAATTCGATCCAGGCCGTGCTCTACGCCGGGGCTGCGACCGGAACGGTCTCTGTGAAGCTCCTGGGCTTTACCGGGAGCCAGGTTGAGGTCTTCCCGAATCTCCCGAGCACTGGAGCCGGGGTCTTCTGGACCGCTCTCGCCAATGCTCTTGCCAATGGTCTCTCGGGCGTCCGTGGGCCGTCACAGCTTGCGCGGCTCGTCACCCCGAGCTCGACCGCGATTGCCCCGGCCTTGGGGACCTTCGCGCTCACGAGCGGGACGGATGGTCGGACCTCGGTCACGACCGCAGACCTCACGGGATCGAATTCGTCCTTCCCGTACACCGGGGCCTATGCGCTTCAGAACCTCACCCCTCCGGTGACCGAGTTCTGGATCTCTGGACTCGGTGACAATACCGCCTACGCGAACATGAAGGCGCTCGCGGATTCCATGCCGGCCGCCTTCCCGATCACTTTCCCGACCGGCACCAGCACGTCCACCTGCGTCACCGACCTTCAGGGGTACGGACTTGCAGACCCGAACGTCTATGCATTGAAGGACTGGCACTACGTCTTCGATGATGTGAACAACATCACCCGTCTCATCCCGCCATTCGCGATTTCGATGGGGCGGATTCTGACGCTCTCGCCCTCTGTTTCGCCGCTCAACAAGCCGGTCTATTCGATCGTCGGAACGGAGCGGAGCAACCCGCTGACCGGGGTTAACCTCCCGTACACCTACGCCGAACTCTCGCAGCTTCAGGCGGCCGGGATCATGGTGATCTCCAATCCCTGCCCGGGTGGGAGCTACTTCGGCTTCGAGACCGGCGTCAATACGGCGCCGAACACGGTCGAGAGTCCTGTCGAGTGGACGCGCACCACGAACTATCTCGCGAGCCTCATTGCCGCGACCAGCGGGCAGTTCATCGGCCAGAACCAGACGCAGGAGTCGAATGACCCGCTTCGCGCCTCGGTGCGCTCGACGTTCAATTCCGCGATCCAGATTCTGGTCGATACCGGGGTGGTGGATGCAGGGTCGGTGAAGTGCGACCTGTCGAACAATTCGCAGGCGTCGATTGCCGCGCACCAGCTCTATGCTTACTTCCTCTTCACGTACCTCTCGTCGGTCTGGTACTTCGTCGCCCAGGTGACTGGCGGCACAACTGTCGTCACGAGCGGTAGCACTCTGACCTCAGCCCTACAGGGACTTCCGACATGAGCCTCCCAACGTCGTTTAGCATCGGTCCCGACGCGCACGTCTACTTCATCTGGCGTCCGACCGGCCTTCAGGTGCCAGCCTCTGCCATCGGGCATCTCATGGAGTTCTCCGCCGAGCAGCAGGTCGAGACGCAGAAGATCGTCCCGATCACCGACGGCGGGCGTTCCGTCAACCAGAACATCTACAGCGGCTGGGACGGGACCATCAACTTCACCCGCGTCAACGGTTCGCTCACAGCGATCTTCGCGACCGAAGAGCAGAACTACTACGCCGGCCAGAGAAGCCACTGGGATATCATGGTCGATATCGCGAACAAGGACGGCACGATCGACGAGTATCTCTTCTCGCTCGTGTCCTTCAATCGCGGCCAGTTCGGTGCCTTTCAGACCCGCAACCCCGTCGAGCAGTCCTTGGGGTTCGTCGCGCGCACGATGTACGCGCTCTCAGGGACCGCATCCCCCATCCCGGCCGCCGCGTAGGAGGCTAGTTGACCGAGAAACGCATCACGCCCGTCCACGAGGGATTCGCCGTAGCGGAAACTTCAGGGCACAGCGACCCGAGTCCGCCGCCGGCATTTGCCGCGCTCGCCGAGAAGGCGCAGACGCCGGATGCCGCTGTCTGCGAACTCGCAGATGGACGCACCGTGCTCTTGGAGCGCCCGAAGGGCTCTATCGTCGCGCGAGTGCTCATGATCGCTTCCGAGCTCGTCTCGTCCATGAAGGTCGAGGATGCCGGCGGACTCATGGCGCAGAACACGGCGGTCACATTCCTGAAGCCGTATGTCGAAGCGCTGATGCACGTCAAAGCGCTCGGGGACCAGAAGGTCGCCCCGATCATGAGCGCCGAGACCTATCAGCGGCTCGCCGACAACGTCGGGGACGAAGGGATCGAAGCGATTCAGGCGGAGATTTTTCGGCGCTGGCCCCCACCCGGGATGAGGGACAAGCCGCTGATAAAAAAATCGCCGCCGACCCGACCTTCCTGAGCCTCTGCGCGGCCACCGGCTGGCGTCTCTCGTGGAAGGAGGCGTCCGAAATGCATCCGCTGGAGTTGGCCGCATTCAATTTGCTCTCGGCCCAGGCCGGCGGCGCGAGGGTGAATTGGGATACGTTGGAGATAGAGGCTCCCAGTGGCGGCTGAGTTCTCATTCGGCGAGTTCGCGCGCATCCTCGAGCGCTCGGCAGCGTACATGCCGGCGATTGATGAGATGCTGCTCAAGGACATCGGGCGCAACATCGTCAAGCGCTCGCGCAGCTACCTGGGTGTGCCGCAGACAGAGGGGCACGGCGGGTTCCCACCGTGGGCACCGCTCGCCCCT
>VFSW01007813.1_pt1 | contig 15470 bp, 11 predicted proteins | sample 5358111 | NCBI WGS metagenome assembly VFSW01 (sample SAMN11554181, study PRJNA540505) | mine drainage metagenome | isolation source: sediment from site ElyBrook_90M | place: USA: Ely Copper Mine, Vershire, VT | collected 2017
GCAGTGGGAGACCGCGCGTGGCGTGAATAAGAGCATCCTGCACTACCGGGTGGCGGCGGCCGGGGCCTGCTTCGGGGAGTCGGCCGGCTGGGAGCGGCCGAACTGGTACGCGCGGCCTGGTCAGACGCCGCAATACGAGTACGGCTGGGGTCGGCAGAACTGGTTCGAGAACAGCGCGGCCGAGCACGCGGCGGTTCGCGAGCAGGTCGGGGTGTTCGAGCAGTCCTCGTTCAGCAAGCTCCTGGTGCAGGGGCGCGACGCGGTCACGGTGCTGAACCGGATCTGCACCGCGAACGTGGACGTCGCCGTCGGCCGCTGCGTCTACACGCAGTTCCTGAACGAACGCGGCGGGATCGAGGCGGATCTGACGGTCACGCGGCTCGCGGCGGATCGGTTCCTGGTGCTGACCGCGGCGTTCACGCAGACGCACGTCGAGTCCTGGATCCGCAACCACGCGCCGGCGGAGGCGTTCGTGACGGTCACCGACCTCAGCGGTGCGTACGCGATGCTGAACGTGCAGGGACCGCAGTCGCGGCGGCTCCTGCAGTCGCTGTCGAGCGACGACTTCTCGCCGGCGGGTTTCGCGTTCGGCACCGCGCGCGAGGTCCGGATCGGCTACCAGACGGTGCTGGCGATCCGGCTGACCTACGTCGGTGAACTCGGTTGGGAACTCTACGTGCCGACCGCCTTTGCGCTGCCGGTCTACGATCGGTTGATCGCGGCGGGCGAGGCGTTCGGACTGCGCCACTGTGGTTACCACGCACTGAATTCGTTGCGGATCGAGAAGGCGTACCGCGAGTGGTCGCACGACGTCGGTCCCGACGACAACCCGGTCGACGCGGGTCTCGCGTTCACCTGCGACCTCTCGAAGCCCGGCGGGTTCATCGGGAAAGAGGTGGTCGTGCGCGCGCGCGAAGCCGGGGTGCCCAAGCGGCGTCTGGTGCAGTTCCTGCTCGCCGATCCCGAACCGCTCGTGTATCACAACGAACCCATTCTGCTGGGCGGTGATCGAGTCGGCTACGTGACTTCGGGGATGTACGGCCATACGCTCGGCGCCGCGGTCGCAATGGGCTATGTCGAGTCGCCGGATGGGGTCACGCCCGAGTTCGTCGCTTCGGCGCCCTTCGAGATCCAGCTCCCCGACCATCGGGTACGGGCAAAAGGCTCGCTCGCGCCCCTCTATGATCCCAAAAACGTTCGTCCGCGCGCCTGACGTCCGCGTTGTCATCGTGCGCGGTCGCGACCAAGGCCCGGAGCGACGTTCCGCGGGCCAGTCTTGCACGCGGTATCCGTCAGGTGAGCGCCCGGAACGATGACGCCGCAGGTTCCGGGAACGGGTCTGTTGTGGAAGAGCAGCACTCAACGAGGGTTCTATGAAGACGCTGATCGTCGTATCCCATCCACGCCGCGACTCGCTCACCTACGCCGTCGCGGAAACGTTCGCGCAAGGCGTGGTGCGCCGCGGTCACGATGTCGAATGGGCGCACCTGGCCGCCGAAAAGTTCGATCCGGTGCTGCGCGAGGCGGACGAACCGGACTGGAATCATCCCGATAAGCAGTACTCACCGGAGGTTCGCCGGGAAATCCAGCGAATCGAGCGCAACGAGGCGACCGTGATGGTGTTTCCGGTCTGGTGGTGGTCTCTGCCCGGATTGCTCAAAGGTTGGATCGACCGGGTCTGGAATCATGGGTTCGCCTATGGGCCGAGGACCTATCCGCACAGGCGGGCCTGGATGATCGGCGTGGCCGGCGTGAGTCAATCGGCCTATCGCGCGGGAAACTACGAGACCGCGATCAGAACCCAGTGGCACGCCGGAATCCTGGAGTATTGCGGTATCGCGGAACCCCGCGTGGAACTCCTGTTCGGCTCGATGGACGGAGCCGAGCGGGTCGCGGAAATTCTCGAGAATGCAGCCGCATTGGCCGCGGAATACTGAGCGTCGCGGAACATCCCTTGCGTCCGCGACCGACGACGAGCGCGGGGCGGCAGCCTGTGAATCACTCCGGTGTTCCGACGCCGTGTCCGGGCGACACGAGATAAGGATGCCCATTATGGATAACGGTCTCCGGGGTGTTTCGGCAATATCACCGTCGGCAAGCAAATGGTGGAGGGGCCAGGTGAGCAGCTGCGGGATGCGAACGAAAGCCGTCGTCAGGGCCTCGGTGCCGCGTCTTGGGTTCGCGCGAACCCGGGCATCCTCTGCGATCGAGATCATCCATGAAACGCCGCGATGGTCGCGACGTTCCGAGCGACCACGTCGCATCTGCGCGCCGCGCCAGGCGTGAGTGGGTCACCCTGTATGGAACTGAACATTCGTCACCTCGCCGTCGTGCTGTTCGCCGCCATGACCGTTGCGGCGTGCTCTTCCCGGGACAAATCGAATGCGACCGCCGCGTCGGCACACAAGCGTCTCAACATCCTCACGTGGGAAGGCTATGCGGACCCGAGCTTCGTCAAGCCCTTCGAGAAGGCCACGGGTTGCAGCGTCACCGCCACCTACGTCGGTACCAACGACGAATTCATCGCCAAAATCCTGGCTGGCGGTGGAATCTATGATCTCATCACTCCGTCGAATGACACGACGATGCGGCTCATCGACGTGCATGCCGTGGAACCCGTCGATCAGAGCCGCATACCGCAGCTGAAACATTTCTTTCCGATATTCCAGTCCCCGCCCTGGTTGACGAAAGACAAGCGGATCTACGGCGTGCCCTATGGGTGGGGAATCATGCGGGTGATCTTGAACGCAAACGCCGGCCTGGGGACGCCCGATAGTCTCGGGTTCCTATGGTCACCGAAGCTTCGAGGAAAGGTTTCCATCTGGGACGACATCGAAGCCGTCTATATGGCGGCACGATATCTTGGCTACAAGAATGTGTACAACCTCAGTGACGCGCAGCTCGAGAAGGTCAAAGCAGCTCTCATCGCCCTCAAGCCGAACATCGTCAAGTACTGGGTGACGACCGGCGAGATGGGAAACCTCATGCAAACAGGCGAAGCCGTGGCCGGCAACGCCTGGGAGCCGACGCTGGTCAGCTTGAGAAAGGCCGGACTCCACATCATCGACGTCGTGCCGAAAGAGGGGCGGAGTGCGTGGTCCGACAGCTGGATGATCGTGCGGGGCGCGAACCGGAATCCCTGCGTATATCCCTGGTTGCGCTGGGTGTCCTCGGCACGGGCGCAGGCCCTCGCGTACTCGGTGACCGGGTACGGATATTCGAACGCGAACATGGTCGAGGATCTGTCGCCTGCGGATCAGCTTCAATACAAACAACTGGGAATGACCGACCTGACCGTACTCGGGAAGCTCGACTGGTGGGAGCCCGTGCGCCGCCGCGCCAAGTACCTCCAGATCTGGGACCAGGTCAAGGCCGCCGATTAGCAACGATTGAAATTCGAAACGCGTCGATCCAGGACGAGAAATGAACAACATCATCGAGGTGCAGTCGCTACGCAAGAGCTACAAAGAACTCGTGGCCGTCAAGAGCCTCTCGTTCGAGGTCAAAGAGGGCGAATTCCTCTCGTTGCTCGGCGCGAGCGGCTGCGGCAAGACCACGACCCTTCGAATGATCGCCGGCCTGGAGCAACCCAACGGCGGACGGATATCCTTCCGCGGCGAGGACATCACCCAGCGGCCCCCAGCCCGGCGCAACATGCGCATGGTCTTCCAGGACTTCGCGCTATTCCCGAACCTGAGCGTGTGGGAGAACGTGGCGTTCGGTCTGCGACTGAGAATCCAGCGGAGCCGAGCATCGGCCGCCGAGATCAAGAGCCGCGTCGGGAAAATGCTCGAGATCGTGCAGCTGTCGGGCCATGCGGAGAAGGCGCCGCATCAACTGTCCGGCGGACAGAAGCAGAGGGTGGCGCTCGCCCGGGCGCTCGTGACGGATCCACCGGTCGTGCTCTTCGACGAGCCCCTCGGATCGCTCGACGCCAGCATGCGCAAGACGATGCAGCTCGAATTGAAGCGTCTCCATCGCGATCTGCAAAAGACGTTCATCTACGTCACCCATGATCAGGAAGAGGCGATGGGCCTGTCCAATCGCGTGGCGGTGATGCAAGGCGGCGAGATCCTGCAGCTTTCGCCGCCCGAGGAGATCTATGCCCGCCCGGTCAGCGTGGCGGTCGCCAAATTCGTGGGTACGGCCAATATCCTCACGGGGACGGTCGAATCGTCCGGACCGCGGGCATGGATCCGCTTGTCTGGGGGAGCCAGCCTGCCCTTGGGGACCGAGTGGCAGAAGGCGGCGAACGATCGATCGACCGCATTCATGATTCGCGCCGAAAAGGTGCGTGTCGACAGGGCCGACGCCCAACCGTCGGAGTCGCTCCGGGCGAAGGTCGTGGAGCGCCTCTTTCTCGGCGAGAAGATCCGCTATGAGTTGGAACTCCTCGAGGGGGGGCTCCGTTTGACGGTGCTCGACGGGAGTCGCGCACGGGACTTCGCGGTGAACGACGTCGTCAGCGTGTCGATCGACCCGATCGACATTCACGTGATCGACGACGAAAGCGCAGGACAGACGTAAATGGCGCGCGGGTCGGCGATGTCGAAGACTCAGCGCCAGCTGCTGATCTGGCTGCTGCCGCCGCTGGTGTGGTTCGTCGTCTTCATGCTGATCCCGTATTGCATGCTGTTCTATTACAGCCTCGGTTCGACGCATTACATGACGTTCAAGCCGGGGTTGTCTCTCGAAAATCTGCTCCGGGTATTCACCGAAGAGCCCTACATGACGGTGATGCTCAGATCGGCGCGCATCGGTGCCTTGAGCGCACTCGGAGCGACGGTGTGTGCATACCCTCTGGCGTTCTGTCTGGCGTTCCACACGCGTACGCCGCGGGCCAAGATGTTCCTCTATCTGCTCGTCATCGTGCCGTGGTGGGCGGCGTACCTGGTCAAGGCCTACGCGTGGAAGACGATTCTCGGCACCAGCGGGCTACTCAACGCGCTGTTGCTCGATCTGCACCTGATTCATTCGCCGCTGCGTCTCTTTCTGTACAACGAGTTCAGCGTCGTTCTGGTGCTCACTTATATATTCACGCCCTTCGCGGTTCTATCGATCTACGCGCAGCTGGAACGCATCCCGACGTCGATCGTCGAGGCCGCCGAGGATCTCGGTGCCTCGACTTGGGAGACGCTGCGGCGGGTCATCATTCCTCTGAGCCTTCCTGGCGTGATCGCGGGAGCGATCATCATATTCGCGCTCGCGACCGGGGACTTCATCGCGCCCGCGCTGGTCGGCGGCCCGGACTCGATGATGATCAGCAATGTCGTGATCAATCTGCTCGGGGTGGCGTTCAACTGGCCGATGGCCGCGTCGATCGGAATCGTGATGATCGCGGTCGGGCTGGCGCTGATCTCCCTGGTCCAGCATCTGGAACATCGATCAGAGGCCCGTTTCTAGAGAATCACCGATGCGCGAATTAGGAAGTCGACGAAAGGCGTGGGTTCTGGGGTGGATGGTGCTCGTATTCCTGTACGCACCCCTGATCGTGATGGTCGTCTTTTCGTTCAACGACAGCAATTTCACGAGCCTGCCCTTCGTGCGGTTCACGTGGCGTTGGTATTCGATGGTGTTGCACAGCCACGAGTTGCTCGACTCCGCGTGGAACAGCGTGTACGTGGCGATCGGGGTCGTCATCATCAGCAATCTTTTCGGGCTCCCCGCGGCGATCGCGCTCGATCGCTACGAGTTTCCCGGGAAGAAGTGGTTTTCGAGGGTCGTGTTGCTGCCGATCGTCCTTCCGGGAGTCATCACGGGCGTGGCGCTCCTGCTCTTCTACATGGCGATGCACTTCGAACTGTCCCTGTACACGATCATGTTGGGACAGGGCACCGGCCTCATGTGCATCACGATCACCGAGGTCGCGGCGCGCCTTCGGCGAATGGGCAAGAGCACCGAAGAGGCGGCGAGAACACTCGGTGCAAGCGAGTGGGAGGTGCTGACCAAGGTCACGCTGCCCGCGTTGAAGCCGGCGGTATTCGGGGCGATGTTGATCTCCTTCTCGATCAGCTTCGATGAGATCGCCGTGACCTATCTGCTGACGGGCCGGCAAAACACCCTTCCGATGACGTTGTGGTCGATTCTGCGCCGGGCCGCGACGCCCGAAGTCAACGCGGTGTCGACGCTCGTGATTGGGATCTCGATCATCCTGATCGTGGTGGGTACGTGGCTCTCGAGACGAGGAAGCGGCGAGCCGGTGGGCGCACCGCTTTGAGCGGCTGCAAAAGAAGGGTGTTGCGCCGATCGAGTGCGGGCGAATGCGCCGGCACCGATTGGCGGGTCGTCGAGGCCGGCGGCGGGGTCGACGTGGACGGCCAAAGAATGAAAACGATGGCCGATAGAGGTTGTCGGGACGGAGTTGATTGTGGGCATACGGCGATAACCAGGGGGAAGCTATGAGCGTTTCGAGAAAGATGCGTCTTCGGGCGCAGGGTCGGCAGCCGAAAGCGGCGTTATCGCGGGTCGCCTTGGTGATTGCGGTGGCCGGCGCCGCGGAATTAATCGCGGCGAGTGCCGGCGCGGATTCGTCCGCGACGGCGCTGCAGGAAATCATCGTTACCGCGCAGCGACGGCGCCAGAGCGCGCAGGACGTGCCACTCGCGATCAGCGCGTTCGGCGCGGCGCAGCTGGCGCGCGCGGGCGTCCGCCAAGCCGGCGACATCGCGCAATTGGTGCCGAATTTGATGCTCGGTACTCCGTACGGCACCGAAGCGCAGCCGGTGTTCTCTCTGCGCGGCGTGACCACCAACGATTTCAGTCAAAATCAAAGCGCCCCGATCGCGATGTACGTCGACGAAGCCTACATGCCCTGCGGAGCGCTTCAGGCGCTGCAGACCTTCGATCTGGCGCGTGTGGAAGTGTTGCGCGGGCCTCAAGGGACGCTCTATGGAATGAATGCGACCGGAGGCGCGATCAGCTTTTTTACGCGCAATCCGAGTCTGTCCTCCTACGATGGTTATGCGACGGTCGGGGTGGGCAATTACAACCAACGGACCGTGCAAGCGGCATTCGGTGGTCCGGTCGTTCAGGATAAGCTCGGCTGGCGGGCGGCGGTCTACTACGACAAGCGTGACGGCTGGCTCGACAGCATCAATCCCGGGGTTCCGGCGGAGAACGGTGTGGATGCGCTGGCGGGCCGGTTGACGTTGCTGGCCAAGCCGATCAAGACGCTCACCATCAACCTGAAGTTGTCCGCGAGCAAGTCCGGGGGCACGCCTTACGGGGTGAAACCGGCCAATATCATCCCGAGCATCACCGGCGCCAATCCGACGCTCGGTGCCTTCCAGAATGCGGCGTTGTATGCCTACGGCAAGAGCATCAAGGCGGTCGGTGGAGTCCTCAAGATCGACTGGGACTTCGTCCCTCACGCCAAGCTGACCTCGGTAACGGCATCCGACTATGGACGTTGGTTCAATGTCGGAGACGACGGCGCCGTCGGTACGGTGCTCTGGGGTCCCGATACCTACGCGTCCAGCGTGCACTCGGACTCGCAGGAGTTTCGGATCGAGTCGGTGGACACCGGGGCGCTTCATTGGCTCGGGGGCTTGTATTTCGGCCACTACGTCGTTCACGGATGGACCCAATACAATTATTTCGACGCGTTCCCAGGCACCATCGTGATCCCGGGACAAACCCAGCCGTTGTACGGATTCAATCAGTGGAATTCGTACGACCAGACGCGGGAGTCGAAGGCCGTATACGCGAATCTCAGCTACGATCTCACTCATCGCGTCACGGTCCGCGGCGGTCTCCGCTATACCGTCGACGACATCAGCGTCAAGAATTTCGCGGCGCTCGAGGGAGGAATTGCCGGTCCGCCGACGTGCTACTGCATCAACATGCCGACGCTGTGGACGCAGACGATCCCGGTGATTCCCGGCACTTATGTCGACTTCAGCCCGGGAATCTTCCCCCGGAGCGCGCCGCTCCCGGAGCAATCCCGGCGGAACAACAACATCAGCTATACGGTTGGGACGGATTGGAAGATCGCGCCGGGCTTGATGTCCTACGTCAACGTCAGCACCGGCTATCGGGGGGCCGCATTCAACAGCCAGGCGTTCAACTCGCCGATCGAATTCAACTTCGCCAAGCCGGAAACACTGACTGCGTACGAGATCGGCATCAAGTCGGAATTCGCGCACCATCGCGTGCAGCTCAACGCGGCGTTGTTCTATTATAGCTATAAGAACCAGCAGTTCCTTGGCACCTCGACCGTCAACGGCGCGCTTTTCTACAACGAGATCAACGCGCCGAAGTCGGCGCTGAAGGGCGGCGAGCTCGAGTTGAGAGCGCAGGCGACGCACGCGCTCGAGGTTCACGCGACCCTGGGGCTCCAGAGCGACAAGTACACGCAGACATTCGTCTTCGACGGCGTGAACGTCGATGGGAACCAGCTGCCGCTCGCACCGAAGGTGACGTCGACCGTCGGCCTCAACTACACCATTCACGGCCTGGTGGACGGAGTGCTGGCCTTGGGCGCGGACGGGCGTTACTCGAGCAAGGTCTACTGGGACCCGGCGAACACCGAACGAGTCGCGCAGGGCGCTTACTTCGTCACGAATGCCAACGCGACTTACACGTTCGGGTCCGAAGGACAGTACGCGATCAGTGTCTGGGGTAAGAATCTCGCGAACCGGTTCTACCTCGCGTATGCATTGGCGACCCAACAGCCCAATCAGGGTGGTTTGGGCCTCGACTACACCAATCCGGCCGAGCCCCGGACATATGGAGTCACGGCGACGTTGAAATTCTGAGGAACCGAGTGATGGCGAAGCGCGGTTCGGGCTCGACCGGGCCCGCATCGCGCTGCCATCCCGGTGATCCCGCGAATCGGCCCGCGTCAGCGCACTCTGCGGGATCAGTGTAGCCGGGACGTGACCGCCAACCGTGCTCTCGGCCAGCTCTGGGGGTGCGTCGAACGCCTGCGGAACGTGTCCGACGGGCGCTCGCCGAATGCGGCCCGGTAATAATGCGCAAATCGACCCATGTGCGCGAAGCCCCAACGGACGGCCACGCTTTCGACGGAAGCCGCGGCGCGCGCATCGGCGAGATCGCGATACGCACGGTTCAGCCTGGCCGCGATGAGGTAGGCTTTTGGAGACGTTCCGAGAATTTCCGAGAACGCGTACGACAGCGTTCTCGGGCACACTCGCGTCGCCGCACATACGTCTCGAATGGACACCGTGTCGGCCAAGTGCGCCTCCATGAACTCCACCGCGCGTCCGACGATGTAAGCTCGCGTCGACGGCGCGGGCAAGCGGCCCCGGGCGCCGGTGGATTCGGCGAGCGCCAGCACGATCGAGTCCAATAGACGCTGCTGCAACCCGAACCGAAGCCGTTCGTCGTCCAACGGCGAGCGCGATTCGATCAACTCGCCGAGGATCGAGCGCACCGTGTTCTGAAAGCCCGCGATGCCCGGCGTTCCGGACGAGTAGCACATCGGTGTCGAGGTACGAGTCAGATCCTCGAACCCCGGGAGGGTCTCCAGATAGGACTTCAGGAAATCCTCGTCGATCGCGGCGATTATCAAGTTGATCGGCCCGCTGCCGTTGACCCTTTCGACGGAATCCCACCGATGGGTCACCAAGACGCTCGTCTCGACCAGTCGATTGTCGTAAAAAACTCCTCCGCAGCCGGGGAGATACGAGAAGAACACCCTGGACCCGCGCCATGGCGTGCCGCGATAGTTGAACGCGTGGTCGATCCTCTCGTGGATCAGCTGGATCGGACCGAGCCAAGCCGTGCGAACGCAGCCGCTGAACCGGCCCGGATGCACGCGGGCGTACTCATGGTCCCAACGGCTGAGCGCCGATCCGTGGGCCCACGCATCGGTCGTCGCAAGAGAATTGATGCTAAAACGTGTCGGCATCGATGTCCGAATCATCAGGTGTTCCGGCGCGGCGTAGAGGGCCCGGGATTTCCGCCAATCCTAAGGCTCTCCCCGAAGTGCCAAATTGTGCTCCGCGATTGTCCAACAAAAATGATCGGTAGGACGGTCGGAGATTATTACAGATTGAAGAACGCGGCTAGTCCCCGGCCGGCTGCGGCGAAGCCCCGGAGGGCGTGCTGCCTTTTCCGGATATCGCGGTTCCCGGCGATTGCTACGATCGAATGGAGTGCCAAAGGCGGTATCGGGCGGCGCGTGATGGAGTGGTCGAATGCAGGACGATTTCCAGTTGATCAGCGAGATCTCGCGGCTACGCCGAGATTGGAGCACCGAGCGTACCCAGCAATACATTCGCGAACTTTCGATATGGTCCGGGGAGATCGAACTCGAGCAGAAGTTCGGGGGACTGCAGAACCGGACGTACTTCGCGACGGATGGTGACGGGAAACGATACGTCGTTCGGTGCGGATTCGATCAGTATCGCACACGCCAAACGAGCGTGGTGCAATGCACCTTGGCCGCGGCGCGCCTGGGGATCGGTCCGAGATTGCGGTATGCCGAGCCGAACCTGACGATCACGGACTTCGTCACGGGTCCACAGATGCAGGTGTCCCAATTGCGAGACCGGGCGTTCGTTGCGAACGTGATCAAGACCATCCAGGTGATGCATGAGGGGTCCGAGGCGCTGGGGGAGTCCATCAGCTACTGGTGGGCCTTCCACACCGTGCGCCGCTATCTCAAGACGATGGAGACGGGGGCGGCGCCCACCCAGTGGAAGAAGTCGCAGTGGCTGGACGAGGTGCCCTTCTTTCGGGACGTGTCCTATCGACTCGAGCGGGCCATCGGCCCGTTCATTCCGTGCTTCACGCACAACGACTTGACTTACGTCAACATCATGCACCGCTCGCCCGCCAAGGACGGAATCTGGCTGATCGACTGGGACGGTGGCGCCTACGGTCATCCGATGTGGGATCTCGCGGAGATGAGCTTGCTGACGGGCGTCGACGACGAGTTCGACCGCTTCGTCCTGGCGTGCTACTGGGGGAAGGTGAGCGAGCAGCGGATGCGAGACCTCGTGCGCGAACATCGCGCATTCAAGATGATGGCCGGCTTGCGGCTCATCACCGAGGTCATGGTGACGGCGCATGATCCGTACTTCTACCTGACACCCGAAGAAATGGCGAAGAGCATGGCGATCAGTTTCCCGGGACAGCAACTCCACCTGAACGGACTCGCCGATCTCCTGAGGCCCGGCTTCAATCAGATGTGGGCCGCATACGGGGACGATTACCCCTAGCGAGTTCGGAAGCGAGCGACCCATGCCACGCGTTCACGTGTTGACCAACAAGGACTGCGCCCGACCGGAGCGATTGCGCAGCGCCATCGCGGTAGTCGTGGATGCGATCTTCGCGACGACCGGCATCGCCGTCATGATCGGGCGGGGAGCGGCCCAGATCGTACCCTTGGCGGATGCCGGGGCCGCGTTGTCGGCGGCGAGTGGGTATCGCAGTGACGAGGTGGTCTTCGTGGGCGAAAAGGAGGGGGAGTCGATCCCGGGATTTCTAGAGCCGTGGCCGATCGACCTGCTCGCACGTGATCTGCGTGGAAAGACGGTTCTTTACTCCACCACGAACGGCACCATCGCGCTGCAGCGCGCGGCGACGGCGAGTCTCGTGCTGGCGGCGTCTCCGGTCAATGCCCATGCGGTTGCCGACCACATTCGTCGTCACCACGAAAATCGGAACATCGTGCTGATCTGCGCCGGGTCCGGAGGCGCATTCAGTCTCGAGGACTTCTACGGAGCGGGATGCGTCGCATCCCATTTGGCGTCATTCGAGGAGTCGTTTGCGTTGAGCGACGCCGCGAATGCCGCCCGACTGTTGCACGACAATACACCGGCGCGCGAGTGCATCTTCGAGACCTATGCAGGCAGAATGATGTCCGCCCAGGGCAGGAACGACGACCTGAGTCTCGTGACCGGCGAGAACGCATTCGACGTCGTTCCGGTCTATGCGAACGGCCGGATCCGCAACGCGGGCCGGCCGTCGCGGAGTGCCGGCGATGGATGAGGCCTGGATCGGCGCCACGCCCCGGCGGATCACGTCTGGTCGTCGACGGACTTGGCCGCAAACGCCTCGTTCGGCATGTCCAGCAGAGACTTCTGGATCCGCCGGTGATGAGTGCAGGAGGCTCTCTCCGCGGCGGCCGCATCGCCTTCCAGCACGGCGCGCGCAACGGCGGCGAAATCGTCCACATCGGAACGCGTCGCATTCGGTCCCCGATACATCTGGGTCTGCAGTCTCAACAAATGAATCCGCATGGTCGGGAACAGCGAGGGAAGCTGACTGTTGCCCGTCAGCCGGATCAAGATATCGTAGAACTGCTGCCGCAGTTGGGGCGCGCCGGCAAGATCGTATTCCCGGTCACGGTAGGGTTGCAGCGCGCGCTGGCATGCCCGCAGCTTCGCGCCGCGCACTCCGCTGCGTACGGCCGCCGCCGCGAGGCGGGCCGTCATCCGATCGATTCCTTCGGCGGCCACCATCAGATCGATCGCTTCGGGGCGGGACAAGAGTCGAACGCAGGCGCCGCGGTACATCGTGCGCGACAGGATTCCGACTGCGTCGAGCCGCCGGAATGCCTCCCGGACCGGCCCCCGACTCACGCGCAGGACGCTCGTGATGTCAGCCTCCACCAGCCACTGTCCGGGAACGTATCGACCGGTGAGGATGCCGTTCGTCACGTGCTCGACGACGCGATCCGTCGACGACAACCCATTCTCGCCTTCGGGAGCGGCGCGTAGGGCCGCGCCACGCCTGTTCGGATTCCGTCTCACATTCATTCCCACGATCCTTGTATTGAAGCCGGTGGCCCGGAACCGCCTTGCAGCAGCGTGGGCGCGGCGCGAAACGATCTCATCATAGCATTCGACACATGGTCATTCGCATTGCCCCGAGCATCCGGAATCATGAATCGCATCACGATCGATTGGTGCTCGAGTCGCAAGTATATATCCGCAGGGGCGTCATGTTGTAGGACAATCTTGTTGACATTTTCAGGCGCGCGGCGCTAACTTCGACAACACGGTGTGAACACGGTCGATCGGTGGATGAGTGCGGCCGGCGCGTGCCGAAGGGCGGACGTGCTGCATCACGGAACCAGAGGGTGGACGTGGCTTCTCAAGCGGCGAGCGGATTGGTGGTCAAGCTGTTCATCGGCGGACATTGGCGTGACGGTTCGGAAGGCCAGGCCACGCCGTTTCTGGATCCGGCGACCGGGGACAGCGCGGGGTCGGTCTGTCTGGCGACCCGAAGGGACATCGAAGCGGCGGTCGAGGCCGCCGGGCGCGGCTTCGCCGCTTGGGCCGACACACCCCCTTTCGAGAGGGCGCGGATACTCTGCGTGGCGGCGGCAGAGATCCGGAAGCGTGTCGAGAGGATCGCGACGTTGCTGACCACCGAGGTCGGCAAGCCGCTCGCGCAGGCGCGGGGAGAGATCATGAGCGCCGCCGATACCCTCGAATGGTTCGCGGAGGAAGGCAAGCGCTGCTTCGGTCAGGTGATTCCAGGGCGATCGACCACATTCCACACCATGACGAGACTCGAGCCGGTCGGTGTCGTGGCCGCGTTCACGCCCTGGAACTACCCGGTCTCGCAATCGGTCAAGAAACTCGCGGCGGCACTGGCGGCTGGATGCGCGGTGATACTCAAAGGTCCGGAAGAGGCGCCCGCGGCCTGCGCCGAGGTGATCAAGGTGCTCGCGGAGTCCGGCGTGGCGCCCGGGGCGATCAACCTCCTCTTCGGCGAACCGGCACGGATTGCGGAACTGCTGATCGCCCACCCGGTGGTGCGCAGCGTGTCCTTCACCGGGTCGGTTGGCGTCGGTAAACGACTGGCCGGCCTCGCCGGCCTTCACATGAAACGTATCGTCATGGAACTCGGGGGGCACGCGCCGGTGATCGTGTGTGAGGACGCGGATCTCGCGCTCGCCGTCGACGACCTGGTGCGCATGAAGTTCCTGAACAGCGGGCAAGTGTGCCTGTCTCCGACGCGATTTCTGGTCGCGAGACCCGTCTACCGGGAATTCGTCCGCCAATTTTCACAGGCGGCGCAGGCCCTGAAGGTCGACCACGGATTCGCGGATGGCGTTCAGATGGGACCCTTGGCGAACGCTCGCAGGCTGATCAGCGTCAAGGCACTGGTGGACGACGCACGTGCCTGCGGTGCGATGCGGATCTGCGGAGGAGAGCAGATCGAACGCCGAGGATATTTCTATACGCCCACCGTGCTGTCCGATGTTCCCGTGCAAGCCCGCGCAATGAACGAGGAACCGTTCGGCCCGATCGCCCTGTTTCGACCCTTCGAATCGCTCGATGACGCTCTCGTCGAGGCAAACCGCCTGCCGTATGGATTGGCGTCCTACGTCTACACCAGCGCTCTGCGGACGGAGGCCGTCGTCACGCAGCGGCTCCACGCCGGAATGGTCGCCGTCAACCGCGTGTTCTCCTCGACGATCGAAGCGCCCTTCGGCGGCGTGAGGGATTCGGGGTACGGGTCCGAGGGCGGTACGCAGGCCATTCGAAATTTTCTCAACGAGAAGATGATCACCCGCTTCGTTGGCTGAAGCGGGCGCCAAAGGAGGCGACCATGTCCAGTGCCGATCATGCGGGGTCGCGAGGCCGCGAAATCGCGGCACGCGTCGAAAGATTCGTGCGTGAGACGCTCGTGCCGTACGAAAAGGATCCTCGTTGGAAGATGCACGGGCCGAGCGAGGACATGGTCGCGGAAATGCGGGCGAAAGCCCGCGAGGCGGGCGTGCTGACGCCGCACTTTCCCGGCGGGCAGCACCTGACGCATCGCGAAACCGCTTTAGTGCTGAGCGCGGCGGGACTGTCACCGCTCGGGCCGGTTGCCGTGAACGTCGCGGCTCCCGACGAAGGCAACATGCACCTGTTGAATAAAGTGGCAAACGAGGAGCAGAAGTCCCGGTTCCTGCAACCCCTGCTTGACGGCAGGGCGCGTTCCGCGTTCATGATGACGGAGCCCGCCGAGGACAACGGAGCGGGGTCGGATCCTTCCATGCTGCTCACGACGGCGGTCGCCGACGGAAGCGACTGGATCATCAACGGCCGCAAGTGCTTCAGCACCGGACTGGAGGGTGCGCGCGTCGCGATCATCATGGCGAAGACCAACGAAGGCGCGACGATGTTCCTCGCCGATTTGCCGAACTCGGCCATCCGGATCGAGCGGGTACCCCATACGATCGATTCGTCGATGCCCGGGGGGCATCCCACGTCGACGATCGAGAATCTGCGTGTTTCGAGCGCGGCCGTTCTGGGCGAGGTGGGCCAGGGGTTTCGATATGCACAAGTGCGGCTTTCGCCGGCACGGCTGACGCACTGCATGAGGTGGCTGGGAGCCTGCACGCGAGCCCACGAGATCGCATCCGAATACGAGGTCAAGAGGAAGGCGTTCGGTCGGCTGCTCGTCGACCACGAGTGGGTCGGGTACATGCTCGCCGACAACCGTATCGAATTGCAGCAGTGCGAACGTGGCCAGCGCCAATATGCCGGCGCGCACGGATG
>VFSW01007814.1_pt1 | contig 15469 bp, 10 predicted proteins | sample 5358111 | NCBI WGS metagenome assembly VFSW01 (sample SAMN11554181, study PRJNA540505) | mine drainage metagenome | isolation source: sediment from site ElyBrook_90M | place: USA: Ely Copper Mine, Vershire, VT | collected 2017
CGATACCTTTTACTGGCCCAACAACGCGACCGTGACGGTGGCCGGCGATGTCGACGGCGGCGCGGTTCTGGCGCTGATCCGGAAATATTACGGGGTGTACCCGCGTTCACCCGCGCCCATCCCGGACATCTACACGGAAGAGCCGGCCCAGACCGGAGCGCGCCGGGTGACGGTCACGCGCCCGGGCGAACTCGGCACGGTGGTGATCGCACACAAGGTTCCGAACGGCCGGGATGCCGATGAGCCGGCGCTCGAGATGCTCGATGCCATTCTGAGCTCCGGAAAGAGCGCGCGCCTGTATCGGGCGCTGGTCGATCAAGGACTCGCGCTGAGCGCCGATTCCGGCACCGACCTGCATCGCGATCTGTCGCTGCATACCGTGTACGCGCGGCTCGCGCCGGGCGCGACCCATGCCCAGGTGGAGCAGGCTCTGCTGCGGGAGATCGGCAGGATTCAGAGCGACGGAGTGACGGCGCAGGAAGTGGCGCGGGTCAAGGAGCAATTCCGCGCCGCCGACGCCTATAAGCGCGACGGCACCGCGGCCGTCGCCGGCGAGCTCAACGAATGGATCGCCGTGGGCGACTGGACCCTGTATGTGACGTTCCCGCAGAAGGTGGAAACGGTGACGCCCGCCGACGTGCAGCGGGTGGCACGCCAATATCTCAACGAGGATCAGAGCACCACCGGGTGGTTCGTACCCACGCCGAAGACCGGGGAGAAGGGGTCATGAGCATGCATCGGGACACCAGAGGCGGCTCGAGCCGGTCGCGTTGGATTTGCGCTCTCGGCGTGGCCGCGAGCCTTGCGGCTGCGGCGGGCGCCGCGGCTGCGCCGATGGCCGACAACGGGCATCGCTCGCAGGCCGCCGGGATCGATGTGATCACGTATCAGACGGAGGTCAGGGACGTGGTCGTGATCCTGGGCTCGCTGCCGGCGGGCGACGCCATGGCAGGAGCGGGCAACATCGCAATCCCCACTCTGACGGGAATGATGCTCGATCGCGGCACCCGCACGCTCGACAAGTTTCAGATCGCCGATCGGCTCGACGGCGTCGGCGCGGAGATCTCCTTCGGAGTCGGCACCCAATCGCTGGAGATTCGCGCCAAGTGTTTGAAGAAGGATCTGCCCCTGGTGCTGGGGTTGATCGCGGCGGAGCTCAGGACCCCGGCATTGTCGCCCGTGGAGTTCGCCAAGGCGAAGCGGCAGCTCGTCGGAACTCTCCAGGTCTCGATGCAGAATACGACCTTGCGCGCCCAGGAGGCGTTCGCGCGGGCGATCTTTCCGCAGAGTCATCCGAATCATCCGCATACCATCGAGGAGTACCTGGCGGCGGCGCGCTCGGCCGAGCTCGATCAGTTGAAGAGCTTTCACGCCAGGTACTTCGGTCCCAGCCACATGACGCTGGTACTGGCGGGCGACGTGCCGGCGGCTCAGGCCGAGGCCGAGATCGCCAAGGATTTCGGCGGTTGGAGCGGCGGCCGCGACTACGTGCATCCGGCGCCGGCGGTCCCCGCGCCCGCGGCGCGCCGCATGACGGTGCCGCTCAAGGATAAGCCGAGCGCAACGGTGATGCTCGGTCAGGCAACCGGATTGCGTTATCGCGACCCGGATGCGCTGGCGCTGCGCGTAGGAACCGCCATTCTCGGGCGCGGCTTCACCGGGCGCTTGATGGGCACGGTGCGCGACCGCGAGGGCCTGACATACAACATCGGTGCGACGGTGGGCGAGGACAGCGTCGCCGACGGGGACTGGGCCGTCTCGGCAAGCTTCGCCCCGGCATTGCTCGAGCGGGGCGTCGCCTCGACGCGCAAGGTGATTGCGGGATGGTGGGCCGATGGCGTGACCGACGCGGAGCTCGGCACCCACAAGCAGGGACTCATCGGCAGCTACCGCGTGGGCTTGTCGACCACCGGCGGGGTCGCGGCGGTGATCCTCGCGTCGGTGCAGCGAGGCTACGATCTGACGTGGCTGGACGGGTATCCGCAGGCCATCGAGGCGGTGACGCGCGACCAGGTCAATCGCGCGATCCGCACGCACCTCGATCCCGGCACCATGGTGCTGGTCGAGGCAGGCAGCGTTGCGGCCGCGGCGGCGCCGCCTTAAGCGTGGCCGCTCCCGGCCGGACTTCTTCCAGCGGCTTTCGCGTTCATGAGTGTCCCCGGCTAGGCGGCCTTGCGTGCCCCGGCGAGCTGCCGCAGCACGTAGTGCAGAATTCCGCCGTGCCGGTAGTAGTCGAGCTCCTTCGGCGTATCGATGCGCAGCCGGGCTTCGAATGCGGTCGTCCGGCCGCCGTCACCGTGCGCGATCACCCGGACCGTCTTGGCGCCGCCCTGCTCGAGGCCGACGATGTCGAATGTCTCCTTGCCCGTGAGCTTCAGGCTGAGCGCATTCTCGCCGTCCTTGAACTGCAGCGGCAGTACGCCCATCCCGATGAGATTGGAGCGATGGATGCGCTCGAAGCTCTCCGCGATCACCGCCTTGACTCCGAGCAGCATGGTGCCTTTGGCCGCCCAGTCGCGCGAGCTTCCGGTGCCATACTCCTTGCCCGCCAGGATGACGAGCGGCGTCGATGCGCCTTTGTACTTCATGGCCGCATCGAATATCGACAGCGTCTCGCCGCTCGGAATGTGCAGCGTGACGCCGCCTTCCGTGCCCGGCAGGAGGAGGTTGCGCAGGCGAATGTTGGCGAATGTTCCGCGCATCATCACCTCGTGATTGCCGCGCCGCGCCCCATAGGAATTGAAATCCGCCGCCTTGACTCCCTGCTCCATGAGGTACTTGGCCGCCGGACCGGACTTGGAAATGTTGCCGGCGGGCGAGATGTGATCGGTGGTCACCGAGTCGCCCAGCACGGCCAGCGCCCGCGCACCCGCGATGTCGCCGATCGCGGCCGGCGTCATGGTCATGCCGTCGAAGTAGGGCGGATTCTTGACGTAGGTCGACTTGTCGTCCCAGGCGTAGATCTTTCCCGCCGGCGTCTTGATGCCGCGCCAATTCTCGTCGCCGCGGAACACGTCGGCGTAGCCCTTGATGAACATGGCCGAATCGACCGATCCGGCCACGGCGCGGGCGACATCCGCCGCGCTCGGCCAGATGTCCTTGAGATAGACCGGCCTGCCGTCGCTCGCGGCTCCCAGCGGCTCGGTGGTGATGTCGATGTCCAGAGTGCCCGCGAGCGCGTAGGCCACGACCAGCGGCGGTGAGGCGAGGAAATTCATCTTGATCTCGGGGTGCACGCGTCCCTCGAAGTTGCGATTTCCGGACAGCACCGAGCAGGCGACGATGTCGCCGTTCTTCACGGCCTCCGAGATCTCGGGCTTCAGCGGGCCGGAGTTGCCGATGCAGGTGGTGCATCCGTAGCCCACCGTGTAGAAGCCGAGTCCCTCCAGATCCGCGAGCAGCCCGGCCTTCGTCAAATAATCGGTGACCACCCGGGATCCCGGCGCGAGGGAGGTCTTGACCCAGGGTTTGGAGGCGAGGCCCGCCGCCCGCGCCTTGCGCGCCAGCAAGCCGGCGGCGACCAGCACCGCGGGATTCGAGGTATTGGTGCAGCTCGTGATGGCGGCGATCAGTACGGCGCCGTCCCTGATCTCGACGCTGCCCCCGGGGAGCGCGGCCGCGGCCTTGCCGGCGGCCTTGGGGTTCTTCTGGGCGCGCTCCTCGGCCATTTTCTGCAGGCTCGCCCGATAGACGACTTGCGCCGAGCGCAGCGGCACGCGGTCCTGCGGGCGCTTTGGGCCCGCCAGCGCCGGCTCGACCGTTCCCAGATCGAGCTCGACCACGTCGGTGTAATCCGCCGCCTTCGCTCCGTCCACGCGCCACAACCCCTGTGCCTTCGCGTAAGCCTCCACTAGGGCGATCTGTTCCGCCGGCCGGCCGGTCAGCTCGAGGTAGCGCAGGGTCTCCCCGTCGATCGGGAAAATCGCGCAGGTGGAACCGAACTCTGGCGACATGTTGGCGATGGTGGCGCGGTCGGCGAGCGGCAGCCCCTTCAGCCCGTCGCCGAAGAATTCGACGAATTTATCGACCACGCCTTTCTTGCGAAGTATCTCGGTGACAGTCAGCACGAGATCGGTCGCCGTGGTTCCCGGCGGCAGGCTCCCCGAGAGCCTGAAGCCGATGACCTGAGGAATGAGCATGGTGACCGGCTGACCCAGCATCGCAGCTTCCGCCTCGATGCCCCCGACCCCCCAACCGAGCACGCCGAGCCCGTTCACCATGGTGGTATGCGAGTCGGTCCCGACCAGCGTGTCGGGATAGGCATGCGCCGCGCCGCCCGCGTCGTCCGCGAACACCACCCGCGCGAGCCGCTCGATGTTCACCTGGTGAACGATGCCGGTATTCGGCGGAACCACCTTGAAATTGCTGAAGGCCGTCTGGCCCCAGCGCAGGAACATGTAGCGCTCGCCGTTGCGGCCGAACTCGATCTCGTTGTTGTGCTTGAGGGAGTCGGCCGCGCCGTACTCGTCGACCTGCACGGAATGGTCGATGACCAGCTCCGCCGGGGCGAGCGGGTTGACGCGCTGCGGATCGCCGCCCAGGCGCTCGATGGCCTCGCGCATCGCGGCGAGGTCCACGATGCAGGGGACGCCGGTGAAGTCCTGCATGATCACGCGCGCCGGCGTGAAGGCGATCTCATGATGCGGCGCCGCTTTCGGGTCCCACGCGAGCAGCGCATCGATGTCGCTTTTTTTGACGTTCACGCCGTCCTCGAATCGCAGCAGGTTTTCCAGCAGGATCTTGAGCGAGAAGGGCAGGCGGCCGACGTTGTGTGCCGCGAGCGCGTCCAGAGCGCAAATTGCGTAGCTCTGTTTGCCCACCGTGAGCGTCGTTCGTGCCTTGAAGCTATCCGTCATGACCCCTCCAGCGAAAATATGGAATTGGATGAGACTGCCCGGCCGTCGCGATTCGCGGCGGCGGATGAATTGCGGCGCCCGGCGATGACCCCTCCGCCGAGACAGACCTGACCGTCGTAGAAGACGGCGTACTGGCCGGGCGTCACCGCGCGAGCCGGGCGCCGCAGCGATACCTCGATGCGGCCGCGGGCTCCGACCGAGATGCGGCACGGCAGGTCGCCTTGCCGATAGCGCGTCTTGACGGCGCATTCGAGCGCCGCGCCGGCCGGGGCCGCGAGCCAATGCACCTCCTCGAGGTGGAAGGCATCGGACATCAGCAGCGGATGCTCGTGATCCTGCACGACGATGAGTGCGTTGCGGTGCGGATCCTTGTCGGCCACGTACCACGGTGCCTCGCCGGCGCCGGCCTTCCCGCCGACACCGAGTCCCGAGCGCTGGCCGAGCGTGTAGAAGGCAAGGCCTCGATGCTCGCCCAGGAGCCTGCCTTCCGGCGTCTCGATCGGACCTCGGGAATCGCGCAGATGCCGGCCGAGGAATTCCCGAAAGGGACGCTCGCCGATGAAACAGATGCCGGTGCTGTCCGGCTTGTCGAACACCCGCAACCCCGCGGCGTGCGCGCGCTGCCGTACCTCGCCCTTGCGCAGCTCGCCGAGCGGAAACATGGTGTTTTCAAAGGCGCTCGCGGCGACCGCGTGCAAAAAATAGCTCTGATCCTTCGACTCGTCGCGCGCCTTCAGCAGCCGGGTGCCGGCGGGCCCGTGATCGAGCCGGGCGTAGTGTCCGGTGGCGATGCGGTCGGCGCCCAGGCGCCGCATGTACTGCAGACAGGCGCCGAACTTGATCTCTCGGTTGCAGAGCACATCCGGATTGGGCGTGCGTCCCGCGGCATATTCACGCAGGAAGTGGGCGAACACGCGCTCGCGGTACTCGGTCGAGAAGCTCGCCCGGTGGAGGGGAATGCCGAGCGTCTCGCAGACGGCGCGCGCATCCTGGAAGTCGGCGGCGGCGGTGCAGTAGGCGTCGTCCTCCTCCCAGTTGGACATGAACAGTCCCTGGACGGAGAAACCCGCGTCCCGCAGGAGCAGGGCCGCGACCGCCGAGTCCACGCCGCCGGACATGCCGACGATGACCGTCTCGGCGGAGTCCGAATGAGCAGCGGGGAAAGGCATCCGCCGATTATAGTATATCGGCGCAGACGGAGCGGGGAACGGAGCGGCCGGCCTACATCAGCATTTGCCGCATCTGCGACTCTTGCATGCTGGTCTGCCAGACTTCATCGAAGAAATTCAAATAACGGCGCACCACGGCCGGATCATTCATGTCGGAAATTCCGTCCCAGCGGTCCGCCTGCAGCCGATAGACCAGCGCCTTGTCGTCGGCGATGATGAACGCGCCGGCGCTCGCGGGATACTCGGGGCTCATCGCGCGCAGGTCGATGCAGCTGGTGAGGCGGCGCGCCAGGGCGAGGAAGCGGTTGTTATCGACCATCGCGCGCGAGGGATCGGCGAGCAATACCCGCACCTTGGCGTAGGAGCGGGCGAGGACCAGGCGCTTGATGGCCTCGAGAAAGGGCTCCTCGCCGTAGATCAAGGGCTCCAGGTCCTGGGTGAAGATGGACAGCAGTCGCTGCGCGGACTTGGCGACCTTGAGGCTCGCTTCGCGCACTTCCGGCATGGTGGTGAGAATCGTGCGCGAGCCGGACGCTGCATCGCCGCCGGCCGGGGTGGCCCTGTCCGCGAGCGGCTGCGTTCTGTCTTCCGTATTACCCGCCATGTCTCGATGCCTCACTGGAGGCCACGCGGATCGCCTTCGTTCCGTCGCCTCGTACTTCGGACTGGAATACTACCGTTTGCCTACGTACCATCGTGCCAACTGCGTCACGTTTCGGACGCAGAACGATGATACCGCATGCTCAGGAACGGCGTCGGGCGAGCGTCGGTGCGAGTCCCAGATAGCCGCCGGGCGCGAGCTGCAGGAGCCGGCTTTTATCGCCCGCAGGCAACGGCAGCGAGCCGATGAATTCGCGCATCGCCGCCTCATCCATCGCCCTGCCGCGGGTGAATTCCTTCAGCCGATCGTAGGCGTCGGGGATTCCGTGGGCGCGCATCACGGTCTGCACGGCTTCACCGAGCACTTCCCACGCGCGTCCCAGGTCATCCGCGAGGCGCGCCTCGTCCAGCTCGGCCTTGCGCAGCCCGGCATCGAGCGACTGATAGGCGAGAACGCCGTGCCCGACGGCAACGCCGAGATTGCGCAGCACGGTGGAGTCGGTGAGGTCGCGCTGCAGCCGGGACACCGGCAGTTTCTCCGCAAAATGCGCGAGCAATGCGTTCGCGAGCCCCAGATTTCCCTCGGCGTTCTCGAAATCGATCGGATTGATCTTGTGCGGCATCGTGGAGGAACCGACTTCGCCGGGCACCGGCCGCTGCCTGAAGTAGCCGAGCGAGATGTAGCTCCACATGTCGCGCGCGAAGTCGAGCAGCACCGTGTTGGCGCGCAGCATGGCGTGGCAATACTCGGCGATCCAGTCGTGCGGCTCGATCTGCGTCGTGTGCGCATTCGGTTCGAGACCGAGGGAGCGGACGAAACGCGCGCTGAAGGCCGGCCAATCGACCGCGGGAAGCGCTGCGACGTGCGCGTTGAAATTCCCCACCGCCCCGTTGAGCTTGCCGAGAATCTGCACGCGGGCGAGGCCGTCGCGCTGCCGCTCCAGGCGCGCCGCGACATTGGCGAGCTCCTTGCCCACGGTGGTGGGCGTGGCCGCCTGTCCGTGCGTACGGCTGAGCATCGCGGCGGCGGCGTAGCGCTCGGCGAGCGCATCGAGCAGCGCGCCGAAGGCCTCGAGCGCGGGGAGCACGACTGTGTCGCGCGCGGCTTTGAGCATCAGTGCGTAGGCAAGATTGTTGATATCTTCCGAGGTGCACGCGAAATGCACCCACTCGAGCTGGGCCGCGCCGGCGCCGCGCCGCTCGAGCTCGCCGCGGATCCAGTATTCGACCGCCTTCACGTCGTGCTTGGTGCGCGCCTCGATCGCCTTGATGGCGGGAACGTCCGTAGCCGCCGGATCCGAGGCAAGCGATTGCGCCCAAACGCCTGCCTCCGCCGGCAGGTTGCGCAGCGCAGCGGCCGCCGGGCCCTCCGCGAGAGCGAGCAGCCAGGCGCATTCGATCCTCACACGCTCGCGCATCAAGCCGGCTTCGCTGAACAGATCGCGTACCGGCGCGAGCTTGGCGGCATATCGCCCGTCGAGCGGCGAGAGCGCATCGATCGGCCGGCCCGTCTCGGGCTTGGACATGTCGAATCCCGTTGCCAACTTGATAGAATGGAGACGCGATATTACAGGAAACCATCCCCAGACGGGCTTTGCCATTCCCACACCGCCTCCGAAGGAAGACGCGATGAGCACATCCGACTATCGCGTCGAGCATGACAGCATGGGCGCGCTCGGCGTGCCGGCGGCGGCGCTTTGGGGCGCGCAGACGCAGCGCGCAATCCAAAATTTCCCGGCGAGCGGCCTGGTCATGCCGCGCGCCTTCATCCGCGCCCTGGGACTGATCAAACACGCCGCCGCCGCCGCAAACCGGGATCTCGACGGCATTCCCGCCGATCTCGCGGACGCCATCCAGTTGGCCTCGTCGGACGTCGCCCAGGGGCGCTACGACGATCAATTTCCCGTCGATGTATTCCAGACCGGCTCGGGCACCAGCAGCAACATGAATGCCAACGAGGTCATCGCCACCCTGGCCGGGCGGCGCCTCGGCCGGGCGGTGCACGCCAACGACGACGTGAACCGCGGGCAGAGCAGCAACGACGTCGTGCCGACCGCCATCCACGTTGCGGCGGCGCTGCTGCTGAAGGAAAACCTGTTGCCCGCGCTGCGAACTTTGAGCGCGGCGCTGCAGGCGCGCGCGCAGGGTCTCGGCCGCGTCGTCAAGACCGGGAGAACCCATCTGATGGACGCGATGCCGATCACGCTCGCGCAGGAGCTCGGCGGCTGGCGGTCGCAGATCGACAAGGGCTGCGACCGGCTGGACGGCGTCATGCCACGGCTGCTGGCCCTCGCCCAGGGCGGCACCGCGGTGGGCACGGGGATCAACGCGGATGCGAGATTCGGCGCGTTGTTCGCGCGGCGGCTCGCCGCCGCGACCGGGCTGGAATTCCTGCCGAGCGCGGATTATTTCGAGGCGCTGTCGTGTCAGGACACGGCCGTGGAGCTGTCGGGGCAGCTCAAAGTCGTCGCGGTGAGTCTGACGAAAATTGCCAACGACCTGCGCTGGATGAACAGCGGACCGCTCGCGGGTTTGGGCGAGATCGCCCTGCCGGCGCTGCAACCCGGATCGAGCATCATGCCGGGGAAGGTCAATCCGGTGATCCCTGAGTCGGTCGCCATGATTGCGGCACAGGTGATCGGCAACGACGCCACCATCACCGTGGCCGGCCAATCGGGAAATTTCCAGCTCAATGTGATGCTGCCGGTGATCGCCTACAATCTGGTGCAGAGTCTCGAGCTGCTCGGCATCGCCGGCCGCAATCTCGCCGAGCATGCGGTCGCGGGATTCACGGTGAACGAGGAGCGGCTGCGCGAAGCCCTCGAGCGCAATCCCATTCTGGTCACGGCACTGAATCCGATCATCGGCTACGAGAAGGGCGCCGCGATCGCGAAGAAGGCGTACGCTGCCGGGCGTCCGATCCTGGACGTGGCCGCGGAGATGACCGGTATGAGCACGGAGGAGCTGCGCCGCCTGCTCGATCCCTTGGCGCTCACCACCGGTGGCGTGCAGGGGCGGGGCTCGTCCGGGTAACGATGGAATCCATTTTCTCCAAGACGCATATCCGCGAATCGCTCAGCTCGTCCCCCTCCTCCCCGGATGAGGACATGCTGTGGCTTGCGGGCGGATCGCGCGAGATGCTGGCGCAGGTTCGCGCGACGGCCCCGGCGCAGCGGATTCCCGCGGCGGTGCTCGTGCCGCTGGTCGATCGCCGGGGAGACTGGACCGTACTGCTGACGCAACGCGCCGCGACCCTCAAGGATCACGCCGGGCAGGTCAGCTTTCCCGGCGGGCGCATCGAGCCGCAGGATCACGATCCGTGGCGCGCGGCGCTGCGCGAGGCGCAGGAAGAGATCGGTCTTCACGCGGCCTTCGCGGAATTCGCCGGGTACCTGCCGGATCACTGGGTGGGGACGGGTTTTCGAGTAACCCCCGTGGTGGCCTTCGTCAATCCGTCCTTCGAGCTCAAGATCGCGACGGCCGAGGTGCACGATGTGTTCGAGGTTCCGTTGCGCTACATCCTGGATGCCTCGAACCACAAACCCCGCCGGCTTCGAATGGGCGAGCTGACCGTGGAGGTCTACGACATTCCGTACGGCGAGCGCATCATCTGGGGAGCGACCGCCGGCATGCTGCTGACCTTCCGACGCCTGCTGCAGGCGCGGCGCGCGGCTCAGGCCGCCGGTTCACCGCAGGCGCGCCCGTCGTGACGTCGCGATTGCCGCAGCTGCTGCAGATCATGAGGCGCCTGCGGGCCCCGGACGGCTGTCCATGGGACCGTCAGCAGACCTTCGCGAGCATCGCGCCCTTTACCCTCGAGGAAGCCTACGAGGTGCTGGACGCCATCGAGCGCGGCGACCTGCCGCATCTCGCGGACGAACTCGGCGATCTGCTGTTTCAGGTGGTATTCCACGCCCAGATGGCGAGCGAGCTCGGCGCCTTCGACTTCGAGGCGGTGGCCGGCCTGATCTGCGACAAGCTCATCCGCCGTCATCCTCATGTATTCGCCGAGCGCGGCCCGCTGACGGCGGACGAGCAGGGCGCCCTCTGGGAGGACATCAAGGCGCGCGAGCGCGGCGGCGACAGCGCAATCGACGGCGTTCCCAGGGGCCTGCCGGCGCTGATGCGCGCGTTCAAATTGAGCAAGCGCGCGGCGCGCGCCGGTTTCGACTTCGAACATTCCGGCCAGACCGCCGACAAGGTCGAGGAAGAGCTCGCGGAGGTGCGCGAGGCGGCCGCGGCGCACCCGGCGGCGCCCTCGCAGGAGCTCTTCGAGGAAGTCGGCGACCTGCTGTTTGCGGCCGCCAATCTCGCCCGCAAGCTCGGCGTCGATGCCGAGAGCGCGCTGCGCGCCGCGAACCGCAAGTTCGAGCGGCGCTTTCGCGCCATGGAACAAATCGCGAAGGCGCGCGGCCAGGAATTCTCCGCACTGGATCTGGCCGCGCAGGAGCGTCTCTGGCTGGACGTCAAACGTGCCGAATGAGGCGCCTGCGCAAGCCCGGGGATGCCCGCCGCTGGTTTTCAGACACGATCCCGAGCTGCCGATATCCTCGAGCCGCGGGCAAATCCTCGAGGAGCTGCGGCGCCACCAGGTTCTGATCGTCGCGGGCGATACCGGCTCGGGCAAGAGCACGCAACTGCCGCAGTACTGTCTGGAGCTCGGACGCGGACGCGAAGGCCTGATCGCGCATACGCAGCCGCGGCGTCTGGCGGCGCGCGCGCTGGCCTCGCGCATCGCCGAGGAGCTGGCGCAACCGCTGGGCGCGACCGTGGGATTTCGGGTGAGGTTCGCCGATCAGGTGTCCGCCGCAACGCGTCTGGTGCTGATGACGGACGGATTGCTGCTGGCGGAGCTCGCGGCAGATCCGCTGCTGCGGCGTTACGACACCGTGATCGTCGACGAAGCTCACGAGCGCTCGCTCAACGTGGATTTGTTGCTCGGGGTGCTGAAGCGCATCCTGCCGCGCCGGCCGGAGCTCAAGCTGATCGTGACTTCGGCAACGCTCGCGCTCGAGCGCGTCTCGGAGTTTTTCGGCGGCGCCCCGATATTGCGCATCAGCGGACGCGGCCATCCGATCGAGGTGCGCTACCAGCCGGCCCGCGCCGATGCGCCATCCGGCGCCGCGCCGCCGGGCGATCCGGAGGAGGTGGATTTGCCGACCGCGGTGCTCGAGGCCTGGCGGAACATCGCGGCTGCGCCGGGCCCCATCGGCGCCGGCGACGTGCTGGTGTTCCTGCCCGGCGAGCGCGAGATCCGCGACGTGGCGGAGCTGCTCGAACGCGAGCTCCCCGAGGTGGATGTGCTCACCCTCTATTCCCGGCTGTCCTGGGAACAGCAGAGCCGGATATTCCGCCGCGGTCCGCGGCGCCGGATCGTGCTCGCGACCAATGTCGCCGAAACCTCCATCACCGTTCCCGGAATCCGCGCGGTGATCGATTCGGGACTCGCGCGCATCAGCCGCTACAGCCCGCGAAGCCGCCTGCAGCGCCTGCCCATCGAACCGGTGTCGCGCGCCAGCGCGGACCAGCGCAAAGGCCGCTGCGGGCGCATCGGGCCGGGACTTTGTGTGCGCCTCTACTCGGAGCAGGACTACGGGGCGCGCGATGAGCAGACGGAGCCCGAGATCCTGCGCACCAATCTCGCCGCGCTGCTGCTGCGCTTGGCGGCGGACGGGCTCGGCGCGGCGGAAACCTTCCCGTTCATCGATGCACCGGAGACGCGTGCGCTCAATGACGGCTACCGGCTGCTGCAGGAGCTGGAGGCGTTGAACGAGGAGCGAGGCGTCACCGGCCGGGGACGGGCGATGGCGCGGCTGCCTCTGGATCCACGGCTCGCGCGGGCTCTGCTGGAAAGCCGCCGCTTCCGCGCCGAGGCCGAGATCCTGGCCATCGTCTCCGGCCTCTCGGTGCCGGATGCGCGCCTGCCGGGCCCGGACCGGACCGCACCCGAGGAGAGCGGTGCGCCGGCCGTGTTCGAGGATTCGAAGTCCGAGTTCAGCGGCCTGGTGAAGCTGTGGCGGGCCTATCGGCAGATGCGCGCAGGTCCACGCCGCGAGCTGCGGCGCTGGTGCAAGGAGCGGCGGCTTTCGCTGCTGCGCCTGTCCGAATGGGAGGACGTTCATTCCCAGGTCTCGGACCGGGCGCGAGCGGCCGGCATCATCGATCAGCGCAGGCCCGCGAGCTATACGGCCGTGCATCGCTCGCTGTTGGCCGGCTTTTGCACCAATGTCGGTACGCGCGGCGAGGAGGGCGATTATCAGGGGACTCGCGGCGTACGCTTTCACATCTTTCCCGGATCGCCTCTGCGGCGCCGCAAGCCGCGCTGGGTGATGGCCGCGAATATCGTGGAGACCTCGCGAGTGTTTGCGCGCACGGTGGCGGAGGTCGAGCCCTAGTGGATCGAGGCCGCGGCGCGGCATCTCGCCAAACGCGAATATCTGGAACCGGATTGGCACGAGGCCCGAGGCGAGGTGACCGCTCGCGAGCGCGTCACCTTCCTGGGCTTGACGCTCTCCGCGAATCGCCTCGTCAACTTCGGGCCGATCGCGCCGGAGGAGTCCCGGCGGATTTTTGCGCGCGAGGCGTTGGTGCACGGGCGCCTCGACCGGCGTCCGGCTTGGCTCGAGGTCAACGATGCGGCCATCCGCGAGGCCGGCCTGTTGGAGGAGCGGCTGCGGGTGCGCGACTTGCTCCACCCGGCGGAGCATTTCGTCGATTTTTACGAGCGCGCGCTGCCGAGGCAGGTGTCGAGCGCCGCGAGCCTCGAGCATTTCACGCGCCATCTGACCGAGACCGAGCTCGGCGCGCTCGCGCTCGGGCCGCAGGAGATCTTTGCCCGCCGGCCGGATGCCGCAATGCTCGCCCGGTTTCCGCAGGCGGTGACCGTCGGCACGCTGTGCGCGCCGGTGGACTACCGCTTCGACCCGGGCGATCCCGCGGACGGGGTGACCCTGAGGATTCCACTGCTGGCCCTTCCCGAGCTCACGCGCACGGCGGTGGATGCCTCGATACCGGGGCTGGCCGAGCCGCGAATCGTCGCCGCCTTGAGATCGCTGCCCAAAGAGGCGCGGCGCCATCTCATTCCCATCGGCGCCACGGCCGCGAGCTTTTTGTCCTTCAGGGGCGCACCGTCGACCGATCTCGCGGCGCTTGGCGCCTGGCTGCACGAGTCGCGGGCGATTCCCACCGAGCACTTGCGCTTCGATGCAATGCAGATCCCCGCGCATCTCGTGCCGCGAATATCCGTGATCGGGGCCGGCGGCGAGCTTGCCGCGGGCACGGACCTTTCCGAGCTGCGCCGGCGCACCGCCGTCGAGGCGCGGCGCGAGCTCGATCGGCGGGCCCATGCCGCGCACCCCGGACCCTGGCGCCGCTTCGAGCTGCCGGAACTGCCGGGGCTGCTGGCGCGCGATCTGCCGCAGGGCTCGGTATCGGTGTTCCCGGCGTTGCAGCGGGTGCGGGGTGCGGTCGAGGTTCGATACGAGTGGAGCGCTGCGGAGGCGGCGCGCTGCTTCGCCGACGGCGCCGTGCACCTTGCACGCGCGATGCTCGATCGCCAGATGCGCGATCTGGTCAAATTGGTCGCGGCTGACGTGCGGCTGCTGTTGGCGGCCTCGGCGTATGTCGGGCGCGAGGAGCTGATCGATCTGCTGGTCCAGCTGAGCTGCCGGCGGGCCTGTTTCGCAGACCTCGAGCCGCCGCGCACGCGTGTGGAATTCGAGGCGGCGGTCGAGCGCGGCCGCGCCGAACTGCACCCGGCGCTGGAACAGACCATGGCCGAGTTCGCAGGCTGGCTCGCGGAGGCCCGCAGCGTGCGCCGGCTGCTCGAGGACCCGCGGGCGCGGGCGCACGGCGCGGCCGCCGAGGAAACACGAAGGCACCTCGGCGGGCTGTTGCGCGCGGATCTCATCGCGGGGCTGTCCGCGGATTGCCTGCGCCAGGTGGCGCGCTATCTGAAGGCCGAGGAACGCCGCTGGCAGCGCATCTTCGCGCGCGGCGTCGAATCGCCCCAGGTTCTCGCAGAGCTCCTCGAACGGTCGTCCCGGCTCAAGGAGCTGTGGGCGCGGGCGGACTCCGAGCTGCGGCGCCCGCCGGCGCTCGAGGAACTCGAACTCTGGATCGAGGAATATCGGGTCTCGCTATACGCCCAGGAGCTCAAGACCCGGGTGCCGATGTCCGCCGCGCGCCTGACGCAGCGCGAGGCCGACCTCGAGGGGTGGTTCGCGCGCTAGCGCGACCCTTTGACGATACTCTCGCCCACGAAGTTTTCGCTCATGAAGGTTCCGGCTGGGACAGATCGAAGCGGATCCCCTGGGCAAGCGGCAACTGGGAGCTCCAGTTGATGGTGGTCGTTTGGCGGCGCATGTAGGCCTTCCAGGAGTCCGATCCCGCCTCGCGCCCGCCGCCGGTATCCTTTTCCCCACCGAAGGCGCCGCCGATCTCGGCACCGGAGGTGCCCAGGTTCACGTTCGCGATCCCGCAATCGCTGCCATCCGCCGACAGAAAGCGCTCGGCGATCTTCAGCCGGTCGGTGAACACCGCCGAGGACAGCCCGTAGGGTACGTCGTTTTGCAAAGCCACGGCCTCCTCGAAGCGCTCGTAGCTCAGGATGTAAAGAATCGGCGCGAACGTCTCGGTGGATACGATGGGCATGGCTGCCGAGGCGCGCACGATGGCCGGCTCGACGAAATGGCCCGGCCGCTCGAGCACCCGTCCTCCGCAGAGCAGCGTTCCTCCCTGGGATTGCGCCGCCGCAATGGCGGCGCGAAAGCGGGTCACCGCGCCCGCATCGATCAGCGGCCCCATCAGGGTATCCGGCTCCAAGGGGTCGCCGATGCGCACTTG
>VFSW01007815.1_pt1 | contig 15468 bp, 13 predicted proteins | sample 5358111 | NCBI WGS metagenome assembly VFSW01 (sample SAMN11554181, study PRJNA540505) | mine drainage metagenome | isolation source: sediment from site ElyBrook_90M | place: USA: Ely Copper Mine, Vershire, VT | collected 2017
TTGCGACGGGGGCAGGGCCATCGTAACCAGTGATCGAAAACTAAAGTTTGCGCTACATTGGGGGAAAAGCAGAAGTATCGAATCGCTTAGATTCGGAAGGTCGAGATTTGGGCGCACTCCTCCACCGAAGTTCGAGGCGGAGCAGTATAAGAGAGGAGTTGATAAGAACCGAAGCCTGCGCCGATCGAAAACGCCGGCTGGAAGTGCATGGCGAAGAGCATCATCGGCACAATTGATTTCGGCTGAACCGGCTTACTGAATTCGGATTTGACGGAAAGACGCTTCGCGGTATAGACACAACAGGATTTATGAGCTAACCTGCCGAGCTTCACGCAGCGCATGCAGGCCGGTGAGCTTGTGCCAGACTTTTTGGCGCAGGCAAAGCTTGTAACCGTCACCCCCGTGGTGGCGACGAAGAGCGCGAGCGCGAGAAGTACCCTGGCCAGCTTCATCATGTAAGTTTTCTTAACGAACGAAAGCCTGAAAAGGTTCACAATGATCATTTCGCCAAATTTGCTCCGGCATTTTGAACGATGACTTTTGCCTCCGCCGTTTGACTTCCGGATTCCAATTGCACAAAATAGGTACCTTCGGTCGCATTGCTCAGATTCAAGACCACCGTATGAGTGCCCGCCGCGAACGACTGCACGGCATTCACATACTCGCGTCCCAGCAGATCGCGAACCACGATTCGCACGTTCCCCGCTCGCGCAAGTTCGAAGGTCACATTCATTCGCGCCGCGCCACCTTCGACCGAAGCTGGATTCGGAATGACGGATATAATTTTGAGCGCCAGGCGGCCTCCCATGGAGCCGCGCAACTCGGGGGTACCGCAAGTATCCATCTCGGTGAAGTGTATGGGATCTGGCATCGCTATAGAAGAAAGGACGCAATCTTCGTAATTTGCGGCGCTATCATTGAACCGAACATTGCTCAGGACTATGTCGCAGCGAGTGCTATCGCTGACGGCAATATAAAAGGAGGTGGTAATGAGCGCCGTCCCGGCAGGAACCGCTCCCGCCGCATCATGATGAATACGAATTTGAAAATCGCCATTGGATAATGTGCTCGTATCAAGAACACTCCATCCAGGCGCTGGGGAAAAATTCAACGGAGTTAGTAAGTCCCAATTCGCATGAAGCGTAATAGCAACCGTCGAAAGCGCAGTGGAGTCGCCAACATCGTCGAGGAGCTTCGCGACGATAGAAGTCAGATTGCTCGCCATGCCGGAACATTGGTTGGAACCATCGGTCGCTTCGAGCGCAATGCGCGCCATCGGGACCGTGCCGTTCACGCTCCCGGTTAGAGCTATGGATTGAGAAAATTGAGCACCAACCGATTTGATATCGAGCGTTGCCAGGCCATTCCCGTTCCCATTGGGATCGAATTGAATGATAAAATGTAGCGTATCGCCAACGGAAAGAATGGCAGGTAAGGACGGAGGATTTTGCACCGTAAATTGCGATGCGCCGGGCAACCCAACGAGCGCTAGCGTATTCAGTGTGTCGGGTTCACAGCCGGTATTGGCAATCCAAAATGTTTTGGAGACCGGCACGCAGGGCCGCGTGACAAAAACGGAATCGGGCACAGAAAGCGTAAGCGAGGCCGAACCCGGAAGCGCCGCGTACGTAAAGTTTATACTGATATCAATATTCTGCCCTCGCAGGGAGAGCAATGAGCTTTCCAGCGAATCCCGATTCGGCAAAATTTGAAACGGAATACGAATGGAACTATCCGGAGCGATGGTAAGCGGAAGAGAAAACCCGGGCAACAATTGAATCCCGAGATACCCCACGAGTGACGTATCTTCAATAATGACATTGTCGCAGCCGCGATTAGTAATAACAAGAAAAGAATCGAGCACGGAGCAGGGCGCGATCGTAGACACCAAAAAAGAGGAGCTGTTCAACTCGAGCGCGTGACGGCCAGCGAGCACATACCCCGTAAGAGCAATGGTATCGGTATAATAGCGGTCATTGCGTAGATCATGCAACGTTAGGATAGCACGATCGGCGGCTGGACCGATTTGTTTCGGCTGAAGCAGGAATCTTACGTGAAGCGTATCGCCATAAGAAAGCGACATCGGAAACGCCGGGCCGATCACCGAATATCCGAGACTCCCCAGAACGACCGCTGAAACCACGGTAACACTATCGCAGGTAAGATCGACAACCTCTCCATCCCGTTCGGTTGAAAGGCACTGGACGACCGAGTCGTATTGCAGGACGTGCGTGAGCACGCTATCGCGATACGCCTGTATACCACTGCCGGAGATGGTAATCACCGTATCGAACTGTGTGCCATTCATATCGAGCGTGACACGAAGCTGGTTCGATGCCGTGCCCACCGAAGTTGGACTGAAATGTACGAGAACGGAATCGGCATCATGTGGCGAGCCCATTCCCGTATCACTTGCCAGCGTATCCGGCAATGACGTGGGATCGAACGAAAACTGGCTGTTCGAACCGACCCAGGAAATCCGCTTGATGATAAGATCGCGGCAAAGTCCATTGTGAAAGGTTATCCAGCGTGAAGCGATGGCACACGGCACCCCGACGCTACCCAAGTCAAACGCGCTATCGGCCAGATCGACATGAAGCGGAAGATCGTAGCGGACTTGGGTTGTCAGCGTAATGGTTGTGTCAATAACGGCATTGCCACTCGTATAGTGAAGGTGCAAACGCGTGGTATCCATGCCTTTCGATCCTGGCGCGATATGTAGCGGCAGATTCAACACACCGGATGGTTTGATGGATATGGGAAACGTAAGCGCGTCCAAATGGAAGACGGAAGAATCGCTAAGCGTTGCGCCAAGCACGGTGATTGCATTGCAGGGTGTATTCGTAATCGAAAACACCGTATCGATAACAGTGCACGCATCGAGTACCGAAAGATCGAGCGCACCAAACCGCGCCTGCGCGCCCTGCAACACACCGAGAATAATCGGAATCGTATCGGTGCTCCTCACGCCTCCTCCCGCCAGCATGGAAAGAAAAAGCGAAGACTTAAACACTCCGTCATTCGGCGAAGCAGCCGTTATTTGGATCACAACGGAATCGAGCGGCGCTATCTTATACGGCAGCTTAAGCGGAACCAGTTGGAAAATCGGCTTCCCGGTAAGCGTGGCGCTTGTGATCGTGAGCGTATCACAGGATAGATTCTGCAGGACAATCGAGGTGTCGTTCGCCGTGCAGGCATAGGGATTCGAGATTATAAGCGAATCGACTTGCGAGAATTTCGCCGCGCTCCGGCCCGTGCCATAGAGATGGATGACCGTATCGACCAGCCGCGTGCCGAGATCGAATTCGAGCAGCAACGTCCCGGAATCGCGGAGCGCCAAGCTCGGTGTATAAAGAATAGTAAGGCTGTCTATGCCACTGAAGAACGCGGGAAATTGGAGTGGCACAGTCGAAAATGCCGACGCGCCCGTTACGATCTGGGCCTTGGTAAGCACCGCGGTGTCGCATCCGGCGCCATAATAAAAATAGAGAACGGAATCATAGGTCGCGCATCGAATGCCGGAAAAGCTTAGACTCGTATTTTCGAGGCCAAACACCGGGTTCGCATTTACCGTAGCGTCCGGCGAATACCACATATTGCCGTAAAGATCTCCGGCGAATACTGCTTTCCCAATCGCATAGAAGCGCGTATCGAGGGCGTTATCCGGCCCGCAGATGCTGGTCCGACTCTTCCCGGTGTCGCTCGAAAAAGAAAAACCATGATACTCCGTCTGCACAAAGAGCATCCTGGCAAGCGTTCCCATGATACAGCCTGTAAGCTGAGGATTAACCGGGAACGTATATTTCACCATCCAAGATGCGCCCCCATCGGTGGAAAGAAAAAATTGCCGCGTCTTCTCTGCGGCGGCCACGAAGGTGGTCGTTCCGGGAATAGCGTGCGGCGCCCACGTCTCGACGGTATCGAAACTTGTGGAGAGCGGCGCACTCCAGGACACCCCGCCGTCGCCGGTATAAAGTGGGTTGAGCGAGAGGATATTGCCTATTACTCCATCCGATCCACTGAAGGTTGCGCCGTTAAGACCTTCGGGCGCGAATGCTTGCCATGTAGTGCCGGAATCCTTCGACAGAACCGGCTGGTAAATTGCCGTATCACTCCAACAAGGCGCGACGAGGATGCCCGTCGCCGCGCAATAGGCAACCGAGGAAAACGCGCCCCCGCTATAAACGGAGTCCCACGTAGTCCCGCCATTTGTGGTCTTCCATATTTCTCCCCATTCACCAGAGAAGGTGCGCAGGGAACACCATCCAAGCAGCTTGTTGCTAAAAGCAAAGGCGGTGACTTGCATCGGCGAAGCAATATAAGGGGTGGCCATCCGATTCCACGTCTTGCCATTATCGGTGGTTCGCCAAATCGTCGAGTTCGCCAACCCGGCAAAGCCGGTAGTCGCGGCACCCTGCTGATCGAGAAAATAGACGCTACGAACCTGCACCCCAAAGCTCTTCACTACGGTCCATTGCGCATGCGCGGGCCGTGTCCAAAGTGAGGCTATCGCCCAAAGGACGAAAGCCGGAAAAACGATGCATCGAGGGCGATGCGTGAAGCGAGTTCGAATTGCCATGAGACGATACCGCGAGCCGACACCGGAGAAAGCACTGATAATACCATGATACTATACTAATTTTCGAGTCCGAAGGTTCACGCCTGATGGGGAATCACGGCTCAGTCGCGTGAAACACCTCTCCGGGCCGCGCCTGCAACACGATGGTCCCGGCAATGCGGTCGTGCAATGTCCGCCGTTTATTCCCGGCCAATATCAGGAAGAACCCGAAAAAAACCGTCATAACCGATAACACTTTTGCCCAGAATCGAACCGATGCTTCCCGAAAACTCAATCGAGCCTCATCCATGGTAAAGACCATCAAACCCAGCATTTGCTTCCCAAAGGTCCCCTGCCTTCGCGACGATTCCATGATCGCGAAATACAGCCACGCGGCGAAAAGCATGACTATGGCCCAGACGCCATACGCGCGTAAAATGTTGACCGAAAATGGGACGCGATTTGCCCTCTCGTGCAGTGCCGTAATGCCAAGCACGTCCGGTATCGACTCGAACGCCGCGACGCCAATCACGCCAAGCACCACCAAATCGATCGCCATCGCCGCCGCGCGCCGCCAGATCGAGCCATATTGAAAAGTAAAGGAAAGCATAATAAATCTATTGATCAAATTCAATCAAGAACAAAGCCAAGACCAGCCCATCCGAATTTGCTATGAAGAATTGAGAATGAAACGGAGGTGGTTGAAAGAGTCCGCTTTCAGTTTCCGTTTTGCCTGCTTTGGTCCCTGGCCAAAGCGGGAACTACTACCTTTACCGCTCCTTATCTAATCCTGGAGGGCCAGCTTTAGGTTATTACTCGTGCTTCGGACAATGGGAAAACTTGGCATGAAGTCAATTAGCCCTACAGATCAGCTTGTCGGCCAAATTAATCTTGCCACAAACGGTGTACTGAATCGGCAAACGGGCTTGATCCGGAATCGCCTGATGGCTTTAAATCGGTGGCAGATTTATGTTTGCCGCCACCATTGAATGCCTTTTCTTCTCTATGGATAGCGGTGCAAGATGGCGACACGATTACGGCTTGCCAAATAAGAGCGTTTACGCAATCGCCATGGACAGCCCTATCCATTTGCCAGCATGGATAGCGGCACTTGGCGCCATCTGCTTTCGGCCTTAGGAATAAGTTCCGCGACGCCGTGGGATGTTTTGTGGTCGCAAATGTGTATCTGCTGGTGGTTCTTACTTCAACACCGGCCGACCAGGCCTGTGCCCTTTCAAAGGAGGTGGAGATGCGGCTCGATCTCTGGAGTTGGCGTCAGGTACTTACTTCGCACGCATTGGAACGGCAGATGGGATATAGGTGCAAAAATTCTGAGCGAGCAAACTATGGACGTTCATTCAAACAGTAAGCTCTCCCATCCTCGCCTTTCGAAGGCTGTTTGTTTTTTAGTGGAATGTCCTTAACCGCAATGATGGTTTGTATTAGAGACTATGAACATCAAAGAATTAGCCGAGAAATCCGGCGCGCTTAAAATCGAGAAGGCGCGCGGGGATGAAGAAATTATTTGCGCGACCGGCATCGAGGACGGCATTCCGGGGGCGGTCACATTTATCGGCAATCCGCTCTATGAGCGGTTCCTTTCGAATACGAAGGCTACAGCCGTCATTGTTAGCGAATACCTGAATGCGCCGTATGGGATGGGCGAGGGGCCGGCGCTCTTGCGGGTGAGTAATCCGTATGAAGGCTTCGCTCGCGCGCTGGAGATATTCAGTCCGAAGAAGGAGCGGCCTTCGCGCGGTATTCATCCGAGTGCCGTCGTGGATGCAACGGCGGTAATTCATCCGGATGCCCATATTGGCCCGCACGTTTTTGTAGGCGCGCGCGCCACCATAGGCGCGAATACCATGATCCGGCACGCCGCGCATGTTGGCGCGGATGCCAAGATCGGCTCCGATTGTGAAATTCATCCGAGCGCCGTCATCTATGATCGAATGCAACTCGGCGATCGCGTAGTGGTCGGCGCGGGTAGCGTCATTGGCTTCGACGGATTTGGTTATGTTCCGATGGGCGATGGAAGTTACCGGAAAATTCCGCAGATCGGTATCGTCGTTCTGGAAGACGATGTGGAAATCGGCGCGAACGCAACGATTGATCGCGCGACCGTTGCGGAAACGCGCATTCGTAAGGGTGTGAAACTCGATAACCTCGTTCAGATCGCGCACAATGTCGAAATCGGCGAGAACACGGTAATGGCCGCGCAGTCCGGCGAGGCCGGCTCGACGACGCTGGGACGGCAGAATATCGTAGGTGGGCAGGCGGGGTTCACGGGCCACATGGAAACCACCAGTCAGGTTATCGTTGGCGCTCAATCGGGCGTATCGAAATCCATTACAAGACCGGGCCTTTATATGGGTTCGCCTGCTCGGAATGGCCGGGACTTACTGAAGCAGGAAGGTGCCATGCGCTCGCTGCCGGAACTCATCGAGCGCGTAAAAAAACTCGAAGAACAGCTTGCTTTGGTTTCGAATATGGACCATCATAATAGTTAACCGAATGGATACCGATTTCAAAACTCTTTCTCTCGCGATTTCGGGGCCGGTCGCGGAGCTTACAATCAATCGCCCGGATAAGCTGAATGCGCTGAACGTGGAAGTGCTGGAAGAACTCCGCACGGCTGTGGCGCAGCTTCGCGAGAACGAAGACATTCATGCCGTGATTTTGACGGGCGCGGGCGAAAAAGCATTCGCCGCCGGCGCGGATATTGGCGAGTTGGCAAATCTCACCAATGCGGAGCATGGCGTGGATTTCTCGCGGAGCGGGCAATATATTTTTCAACTCATCGAATCTTCTCCCATGCCCTTCATCGCAGCGGTAAATGGTTTTGCTCTCGGGGGTGGCTGCGAGCTGGCACTGGCCTGCCACATACGCATTTGTTCGGAGAACGCGAAGTTCGGACAGCCGGAGGTAAACTTAGGCGTTATCCCCGGTTATGGCGGGACGCAGCGATTAACGATCGTAGCGGGCCGGACTTACGCGGCCGACCTTATCCTGACGGGCCGCACGATCGATGCGAGCGAAGCGTATGCCGCAGGAATCGTTTCGCGCATTGTACCACGTGATAGGCTCCTTGATACCGCTCGCGAAATTGCGACGGCGATCTCAGCGAAAGCGCCGCTTGCCATTCGCGCATCGATCGAGGCGATTTATGCCGCTGGCGATGTATCGAGTGAGACGGGGTTCGAACAGGAAGCGAATCTTTTTGGAAGGCTTATCGGAACGCGCGATTTCCGCGAAGGCACTTCGGCATTTCTCGAAAAACGAAAAGCAGTGTTCACCGGCCAATAACTCTCTGCCTTGGAAAAATCCGAACTCACCTATTTTCTCGCACTCCACTTTACGAGTGGCATTGGCTCGCGCCGCCTCGTCGCGCTAATGGACTATTTCAAGAGTGCGGAGCGCGCCTTCAACGCTCCGATGCGCGATGTTATGAGCGTGCCTGGCTTTGGCAAGGGCACGGCCGAGGCGCTCATCTCCGATCGTGACGAGGCGCTCACGGAAGCTGCCGCCCAGCTCGAACGGCTCCCGGAGCGCACTTCGATCGTTACCTACTTCGACGAAGGTTATCCGAGTGATCTTAAAGCGACCTATTCCCCGCCGCCGCTGCTTTTCGTCCATGGGAACGCTGCGTTGCTGCGCGAGGAGCGGATGGTCGCTATTGTCGGTTCTCGTAAAACGAGCGATTACGGCCGGCGGGCCGCGAAGGAATTCGCCGAGGAACTCATTCGCGAATACGTCACTATCGTCAGCGGTTTTGCAAAGGGAATCGACACGGCGGCGCATCAGGCTGCCTTCGAAGCCGGCGGCAAAACGATCGCGGTACTCGGTTCCGGTGTCGATGTCATTTATCCCTACTCGAATAAAGCGTTTTCGGAAGAACTGGCTGCAAGCGACCGGGGCGCGATCGTATCGGAATTGCCGCTGGGCACGAAACCGGAGGCGAGGAATTTCCCCTGGCGCAATCGCATTGTAAGCGGCCTGGCGCGTGCGACGATCGTGGTCGAGAGTGAGGTGCAAGGCGGCTCGATGATTACAGCCTCGCTTGCGCTCGATGAAAGCCGCGACGTTTTTGCCGTGCCCGGCGATATATACAGGAGTTCTTCGAGCGGGCCGAATCATCTGATCCGTGAGAGCCGCGCGCGGCTGGCTTCGAGCGCTGCTCAGGTACTTACGGATTTAGGTTGGGCCGGCCAGAATGGGAGCGCGAAGCAGCCAAAGCCGGTGGACCGCGCAGGGCTTTCCATGTTCGAGGCGAGGATCATCGATGTGTTGGAAGCCGCGGGCGGACCGCTGCAAGTCGATGCGCTCGCCGAGCGAGCGGGTTTGGACGTGCAGGATATTCTCGTCCAGCTCCTGACGCTGGAATTTAAGTCGATCGTCCGCCAGATGGCGGGAAAACAATTCGTACTGATGGGATAAATTCCTATTGAGTGAATCCAAAGGCTCGGAACACCAATTCCTTTCTCCCTTCGTTATCAGTTTTTCTCGCAGCGCTGTTCCTTTAACGTTGCCCAAACATCGCTTTTTTGGGTGGCTTCGTTTAATGCCGACGGTGTTTTTCACTATTTAATACCTTATGATAAGTCTTTAATATCGTGGCGACAATTAAACGTAGCGAACTGATTTATTTCTCAAAGACGGCTTCACGCGAAGAGGTGCTACAGATAGAACCATCCAAGCGCGAACGCCATAGTGCGTTCCATCGTCATCCGCATTTCGCGGAGATTTTCAAACGCCTCTTTCCAGATCGACCGCCCGCCGGTGGCGGTGGGAACAATGCCGATAATGCTGATTTTTTGGAATGGCTCCCACACCCTCAGCCACACGGCAAGTGCCGCGAGCGCGACAAAGCCGATCCATATTAGATCGGCTTTGGCTACGTGATGCTGTTCGGCAATTTCGGGTTGGTCCATATATTATCAGTGTACGTTCACTCTCAGTATTGCGTTTTGCGGCTCGTCCCAGCCTGCGGCACAGCGTAATCCAGGTCAATTATGAATTTTGGCGGGATACGTTTAATTTTCATTTTGGGCATTCCTCTGGAAAGAAAATCTGCTTCGAAAATTTTTTGTCTTTTTCATACTTCATAATTGCCCAAAAGAGCCTGCCCTGAGCTTGTGGAATGGGAGCCCGCTACAGTACCCATAATATAACTCTAAATGCATAAAATTGTTACGGCTAAATTATAATTATTCGAAGATTTAATATTACGGGCACCTATTTTCTTATGAAAAGGGCCGTTAATCCCGGCCCCTTTGTAAAGGCGAATCGATTTACACAACCAATTCCCGAATAGGCAGCTATCCGAAGATTTTTCGATTAGTTTGAAACCGTTTTCGAATTTCTCAGTATTTTGTACCACAAAAAATAAGCTGACCAAAAACATGAAGCAATACAGGCAGGGCGATGTCCTCCTCGTGGAGATTAGCGAGCAGGAATTCAGAACCAGAGAAATGACCGTGAGGACGGACGGAATCGTCGCTTTGGGAGAAGCGACCGGCCACAGCCACGCGCTCGACTCCGAGTGTGCGACCGTCTTTATGGAAAAGAATGAGAGCGGACTTGCGGTGAACGAACTCGGTGTGCTCGTGCATGTGCGGGCGGAGAGGGCTATTCTGCATCACGATGAACATGCGCCAATCGCTATCCCGAAGGGGTACTACCGGAGGATCATCCAGCGCGAGTACACGGTGGAACATCATAGCCGATTCTCACGATTCGTAATGGACTAAACAATGAAGAATCGCACAGACAAGCAGCCAACGAAACCCGAAGGACGCCTCACCGCCGATCTTGAGGCAATGATTCCGGACTTCCGGATGAAGTGGCGGAGCCTGGCTTTTGAAACGCGGCCCATCCGGCACGCCGAAGCCGAGGATTTAGTGTGCCGGATTTATAGAGCACAAGGGCAAACACCACCCGAGCGTTTCGTCTGGGCGACTTCCCCCGGAAGGGCGCTTGCAGCGGCCGCGTTGCTCGAAGCCTCGCACCCCGACCCGTGGGAGCGGCACATTCGGTTCACCGACTGGGGTACACGCAACGACCTGGGCAGCTTCCTCGATCGCCAGGATGCCGAGCGATTGATCGAGCTCCTCCGCGATCCCTGGGTCGAAAACTTAACCGACTTCCTACTTGCGTCAGCCGAGCGCGAAATGATGGCCTTCGGCAATCGCAGTTGGGACATCGTACGGAGCCAGCTTGAGCGGGAAGCCGGTGAATACCCCACGGAAGGAACGCTTCGAAGGGCGCTGGACAGGCCGAGGCGGAGTATTCCCACTGGCATTGCAAACCGAGGGTATTTGGCAGCCTGCGAGTTCGTGCACGAGGCAGCCGGGCACCCGATCAAGCGAGAAAACCGGCTTCTTGCGCGGCTTCAGCAGGATTTCGGGCCATTCTTCTACTCGAATAATAATGTTGCGGTGCTCCTTGAACGGGCCACCTATATTTGCTTAGATGAGGCTGGCCGAGTCCACAACGATTGTTCACCAGCAATTAGCTATCGCGGCTCGGCAAAACTCTATGCCTGGCACGGAGTCGCGGTGGCTCCGCATGTGATCGAGCAGCCGCATCTCATCGAGCTCCGGGAAATTATGAGCGAGCCCAATGCGGAAATCCGCCGCGTCCTCATCGAGCGGTACGGCTGGGAACGGTACATCGAAAAAACCGATGCGCGCGTGATGGACTCGAGTGAAGCCGGGACACTGCTCATCCTGCCTTCGCCGGAACGTGACACACAAGAAGCCCCGGAAGCCATTCGAGTCCTTCGCGTACAAAATTCCACGCCGGAGCAAGATGGAACCAGAAAAAACTATTTTATTCGCGTGCCGCCGGATATTCTGACTGCAAAAGCAGCCGTGGCCTGGAGTTTTGGCATGAGCGAAAAAGAATATGCCCCACTTTTAGAAACATGATTACCAATTCAAAAACCAACACCATCCTTGTTTCGGCAGAGCTCGAAACGAGGTTCCCGAACATTTTTCGGGAGCTAAAAGCCATTGTCGAACAAAGTGGCGCAACGTTCCACGCCCTGCAGGGCACGCTCGATATCTGGTGCCGCGATTACTTCCCAATCCAGACCGCGAAGAATACATATGTCACCTACACGTACGATCCGGATTACCTCGAGGGTGAGCAGGACAGCATAACACGAAAGATCGTATTCGATTTTGGCAAGGCGCGCATGGTATCGATCGGAATCAAGCTCGATGGCGGGAACTTGATGAAAGGAGCGGATTTCGTAATGCTCACCGAGAAAGTCTTTCGCGAAAACGGTGCGAACGACCCTCGCGCTAAAAAGCGGCTCCTGGATGTGATCGAGAGCGCGTTCGGTCAGGCAATAATCTTCCCGAACGAGCCGAACGATCAGATCGGACATATCGACGGCGAGGTGATGCTCGTAGACAAGGTGCTCTTCGTCAATGATTACTCGGAATATCTGAGCGAAAAAGAGTATGCGGCCTTCGAGCGCAAGTTGAGCAAGGTCGCTGCAAGCCTAAAAACCGAGGGTCGCATCTCGCGCATTGTGAAGCTTCCGTACAAGCTGCTCGACACGAATGACGATTGGTCCTGCGTGGGAAGCTACGTGAATTTCTTGCACTTCGGCAATGTTGTCATCCTGCCACGGTATGGAACAGCGAACGATGAACGCGCGCGGGAACTTGTTCAAAGCGCCCTGCCGCGGCATCGTCTCCATTCCATCGAATGCACCGAACTCGCCCGCGAAGGAGGCGTGCTAAATTGCGTGACGGCGGGGATTTTTACGTAATTATGTAGTGAGATGCAATAAGCTTACCTTGGAAGGCGGCGTGGGGAATTGCATTAGAGTGCAAATTTTTCAGTACATTATTTTTAAACATGGACATTCCAAAAGATTCAGGTATCTATTTTATTCGGCATGCATTTGATAGTCAGGTCGCTGCGTCGGAGTGCGAGAAGAATAGTGTCATCGCCATTCACTTTTACGATGATTTTCCTCAACAACCGCCTCTTGAAAATAAGGAAGCAACGCCCCTTGAAAATAGGGAAGCACTTAAATATTATAATAGTTTCATAAAGGCCTTAACCCCTCTCAGGGCGCTTGGTAAAAATGGTGGCGTGGTTGTTATAGAGTACACGCCTCGCTCTGGGGAATTCTTTATCGGGAGAGTTGACCCCAATACGGAAATTATCCCGCAAGATATTTCGGAGAAGAAGTGCCTGAAAACGCTGCATCTCGCAGACCGAATAGGCCCTCTGAAGTACTCGATGTACCCTCTACTCTCCGCTTTGAGACCTCCTTATCAAACAATGAGCCGCATGTATGCGGCCTCGGAAATTGTTTGTTACATTTTAAACCCCCAAAAGTATCCGATGCCTTTCGTCGTCAAATCACTTCATCCGAAGGCTCTTGAGCAAATGTGTGCGGAGTGGTTGAGGACGAATCCGAATGACCCCATGAAATATGAGGTCCTGAAGACTGGGAAGACCCTGGCTGTCATCGATATTTATGGAGTCGCAGCAAGCGGAATTAACGTGTTCGCTCAAATTACCCATGAGCAAAACAGTGAAGAAGTCAAGCGTAAATTTGGCCTGCTACTCGATTACGTGAAGGAAGATAATATTGTTTGGTTCTTTGGGCCAAAAGAGAAGGAACCTACTGAGATGCAAGCTTCGGGCGTCAAATTTAAGTCGATAGAGGATGTTTTTACCGAACTCAAAGAGAGGGGACGTGAGGAAATGCTGAAAAAGATGATCGGCCTCGACTAATCAAAAGAGAAATGTACGCCCCATCACCTGATATATCACCGCATTTGCGGAGGAGGAAATATTAAGCGAGTTTCCCATACCGAGCAAGGGTGTAAGTAGCTTCCAATTTTTTGCGATGAATAATCGTCGCACCAGCATTCATGCCTAAAAAACGCAAACCTAAAACCGCTGCACCGAAACGAACGCGGAAAGAGACCGCCCTTCCGGCGGAGGAGATGGAGGGCGCTCTGCTCACGCCGGAGATGACCGGCCTGCCGTTCAATATTTTCGTTCCTCGCAAGCCGAAGAACGCGAAAAAAGGCGCGAAACCATTCTTGCTCGTTGAGGCTCGTCGGGCTAAAAGCCCTCGGACAGGCTGAAAGCCTGTGCTACACGCACGGGCGCTCGCGCCGCCTCCCGCAGTTCCCACTCCCTCCGCACGATCTGCCAGATTGGGTCTAAGAACCACGGGCGATTAGTTCCTCGGAAGATTATAGGTGTACGTTCACCCTCAGTATTACGTTCCGTGGCTCTTCCCAGCTCGCAGCGCTGAAGTAAGCGCCTTTGAGCAGGTGCTGGTTATCGAAGATGTTGCCAACATAGAGCGAGGGCGCAATTGTAGTGCCGCCCGTGAGGTGAAACGTGTAACCGCCGCCAATATTGAAAATCCACGACGGCGTAACATGCGCGAACTGATTGAAGTCGAACAGTCCGGTTTGGTAGGAAAGCCCGCTCGGGTTTCCATTCGTGAGTCCCGACCCATAAATCCCCATTATGTTTGCGAACCAATCGGATGGCTGATAATTGAGCGACGCGACGACAGAGAGGCGCTGATCGTGATCGAGATCCGTTGCGATGCCATCGCTGGCAAATGGAAAGAATCCGCCGGTGATCGCGCCAGCGCCATACGCGTGAATGAGGGAGGTATTGACATATCCGGAAAACGGAGTGAGAGAGGAACTATAGGAAAGGCCAAACTCCAGACCCTGCGTGTGGGCAAAAGAAATATTGACCGGCGTCTTCACTGCCGAAGAGCCAATCGTTTCGTCATCCACGCCAGGTTTAGCATTGTTTTGGAAAACGTCAAGCTTTGAGCGCAAGCCAAAGGGGAAGGCATGAGAATATTCCGCCTCATAGAAATCGGAACGCTGCGCTACCGTCGGCACGGAATTATAGCTCGATGGGAACTGCTCCGAAAGGACGCGCAACTCCTCGATATTATTCGGCATGAAGAGATGTCCATAGTAGAGATACGCCGTGTTATTGTTGTCGATCAGGAAATTCCACCGGACGCGCGGGCTGATAGCCCATTCCGTGGTATCCGGCGTAATGTGTTGATCGTACCGAACGCCAATGTCGAAGCGCGTCCATTCCCAGGGATGGATTTCGGTCTCGACAAAAGCGCCGGCATCGGAGCCTTTGAAATCCGCGATGAGATGGGGCGCGTTCGTAAAGCGCAGACTATCGATGGGGCCGAAATCCTCGTGGCCGGAAGTAGTGCTGGCATCGAATCCGACCGCATACATAAACTGGTGTGAAAGCCGGTTATCGTATTTTGTCCGCACGCCGAGTGTCGTAAAACTGCGGTCGCTGGAGAATACGTGGAGCGTATCACCGCTCCTATCTTCCACCGTAGGGACGTCGACCAGGCCCGGTGTGTATTGAAGCCCGCCTTCGCGCCCATAGGCGGCGATCAGTAGATTGCTCTCGTGATCGGCCTCTGCAGAGAAGGTTCGAAAATACGAAAGCGTTTGGAATGCGTTTGTGGTGTTTTGGTAATCATCCTGCTGCGCGGCCGGCCCGCCAATTGGCGCCTCACCTAATTCCATACTGTCGTAAGGCACCTGGGTGCTGGTGACGCTATAATTGAGGTTCAGCGTGAGGTAGTCTATATCCGAAAGGAGATAATCCGCCTTGCCATAGAGGAAATAATCGAATCCGTGATCGTGGAAGATGGACGGGACGGACGGATCGATGCGCCGATCCGTTTCCTGCCGCGAGCCGGAAATAAACCATCCGAGCTTTCCCGAGTGATCGCTCATCGAAAGCGATTGACCATTCATATTGAGGAGTGTATTATTATTCGGGAGCAACTCGCTTTTACTGATGGAGCTCGGCAAATAGCTTCCGCCGTAGCCGGAGAAATCTAGATGAAACGCTCCGGTCGG